>Ga0210400_10000279_pt1 | contig 60047 bp, 43 predicted proteins | sample IncBWH26MmetaG_FD_155456 | JGI IMG/M metagenome (GOLD analysis project Ga0210400, IMG submission 155456) | Forest soil microbial communities from Barre Woods Harvard Forest LTER site, Petersham, Massachusetts, United States - Inc-BW-H-26-M | ecosystem: Environmental > Terrestrial > Soil >...
ATACAACACGTCTTTGTTCCCTTGTCCGGGGATCGCCAGCTGGCTGAGGAAGAGCGCCTGGCCGTCGATCTGCCCATCGACCGCGAACTCGCCCACTTTCCCGAACGTTGTCGAATTCACGTTGCTCGTTGTCAGCAACGTCTCCGTGGAGTTCACCCCGCTTCGAGAAACATCGTAATGGTGCGTGACCACGTCGGTAGATCCTCCGCTGGAGCTCGCATTGACCGTCAAGCTGGCCGCGGTGCTGGTCACACTTCCCGCCGTGTTGGTAAACACTGCTCGGTACTTGTTCCCGTTCTGTGAGATCGCCGTCGTGAAGCTCAGTGTGGTGGAGCTCGCGCCGCTGACGTTGTTAAACGTCGCCCCGCCATCCGTGCTCACCTGCCACTGCACCGTCGGTGCGGGTGAACCTGTCGCCGCTGCCGTGAAGGTGGCTGCCTGGCCCGCGGTCACTGTTTGATTCCCAGGTTGCGTTGTGATGTACGGGGGAACGGGCCCATTCCCACCGGTACTGGAATAGCCGCCGCACCCCGCGAAGGAGAATCCAAGGAGAACGACTGCGATTGAGCATGAAAATGGGATTCGCCGCATGAGCACAATCCTCGAAATTGATTTCAGCAACTGGGCTGAACAGGAAACGAGACGCCGGGGTGGGTTTAACGAGTTTAGCGAATACATAAAACGCGGCCCACAAGAAAATTACCCGAAAAACGTCCTAGGAAAGAACTGTAAGTATATTTTAGATTCGCACTTTGGGAATTACACCTGAACTGACGTACAGTTGTTGGCCCAGTACGCAACGCCCGCCACGCATCAAGTTTCGCGCCCCCGGCTTGCCTCCTTTCCTGCTTCCCTCTATCCTCGTTTCCTCTATGGAACTCCAGGATCGCGTTGCCCTGATCACCGGCTCTGGCCGCGGAATCGGCCGGGCCATAGCTCAACTTTTTGCGAAAGAGGGTGCCGTCGTCTTTCTTACTGCGCGCACTGAAAAAGAACTCGCCTCCACGGCGGCAGAGATTTCAGCCCATGGCGGACGCGCCGCCTACGCGCCAGCCGACCTGACCAGCGAAGCCCAGTGCGCCCACGTCGTCGCCGCCTGCCGCGAAGAGTTCGGCCACCTGGACATCCTGGTAAACAATGCTGGCCATTACGGCCCCGTTGTTCCCGTAGAAGATTACCCGCTCGCGGATTTCGACAACGTAATCGCCGTTCACCTTCGCGCCGCGTTTCTCTTGTCCAAACTCGTGCTCCCGGAAATGTACGCGCGCCAGTCCGGCGTCATCCTCAACATCTCCAGCCTCTCGGCCAAAGCCGCCTTCGCCTGGGGCTCGGCTTACGCCGCCGCAAAAGCCGGATTGCTGGGGTTGACGCGCGTGACCGCCGCGGAAGCCGCGCGCAAAGGAGTTCGAGTCAACGCTATCTGCCCCGGACCAGTGACAGAAACGCGCATGTCCAAGGAATTGGGCGCCGTCCTCGCCAAAAAAATGGGCGTAAGCGAGGATGTCCAGTTGGCCGGCTTTTTGAACAGCCTGCTCCAGGGCCGCGCCCAAACCGCCGAAGAAATCGCCCGCGCCGCCCTGTTCCTTTGCTCTGACCAGTCCAGCGCCATGACCGGCCAATCCCTAAACGTCGACGGCGGCGCCGCCTTCTTTTAGACGGTCTCCCGCAAACGCTTCCCCGCAAAAAAATACTTGACTTTCCTCTATTTTCTGCTACACTTACTCTTGTAGATAACTGCGTGTGGAGTGCGAGAGCAAGCTCCCGCTTTTCTTTCTGCTGGGCGCACTAACCCGGTCGCCGCAGCCCCCAACAATTGAGATACCGCAATGCTTAGAAATCAATCATTTACGATTTGCAATTTTTCTAACTCTTTTCTTTTAATATTCATACAAAATGGTAGGAGTATGGGCACGCTTCTTTCTTCGCTGCCCGCTACGCACTCCTCACGGCCCCACTATCCCCTGTCTTTTCATACTCTTGCGCACTCTTTTGGGCTCTTTTGCAGAAGAGCAAAGCTCAACTCCTTTCTTTTCAAGTGCTTCCGCACTCTTTTAAGAAAACAGGGGGGTGGGGGGGTGCCCAGTCGAGTTTGAGAACGAACCAGCCCGTGCCAAACGCAGTTCTTAGATTGAGACATCGACAACCGGGCGGCCTTCGGCTAACATTTGCCCCGTGGGGTTCCGCGGGAAGCACGCCGCTCGCTACCGTGCGCACGCCGGTTTCACAACGCCGTCGAATTTGCTTCCTCGCGTGAAAGTGCACTCCGCCAGACACTCGTCTTCCGGAGCTGCCGCGACCAGGAACTGCATCCTTTTGGAGCAGACGTGAGCCAATCGTCTCTGATCAGCCCTCCTGACCGTTCCGTGGGAGAAGACGCGCGGCGCAGCACGCGCATCGAGCGCTCCGTCCCGCTGATCGTCTTCGGCCAAAACCGCCTGGGCGAGCCGTTCGTGGAAAGAACCGTCTCCACCAGCCTTAACCTGCACGGTTGCCGCTATCCCTCGCGTCATGATTACGGCGTGGGATCGTGGGTCACCCTGCAAGTCGTGGGCTTGAGTGTCGAGCCCAAGCCCCCCGCCGTGCGCGCGCGCGTGCGCTCGGTGCACACCTCGCAGAGTTCGCGGGAATTGCAGCAAGTCGGCGTGGAACTGGAAAGTCCGGCGAATGTCTGGGGAGTCGTCACTCCGCCTCAGGATTGGACGAGCAGCCGTGGAGCGAATGCGCCCGTGGCACAATTTGTGGCCGCAGCTGCGCCTGCTCTGGATCCCCCGCCCGCCGTTCCAACGCCCGCCGTTCCGGCGTTTGACGAGCCGCCGGAGAATGCCGAGCACAGAATGGCCGAGGTCGCTACCTTCCCTTCTCCGTCACCCGCTGCCTCGAAGCCGCAAGCACCAAAGCTGGCCGAGGCCCCCAAGCCGCAGCGCATCGTCGTCACACCGGACGGCCTGATCGCCGCGCTGCAAGGAAAATTGCAGCAGGCCGCGGAGAAAGCAGTGAAAGCAGCGGTATCTCAGCAAGTGGACGAAGCCGTGCGCGAAGCGCTCAACTCTATCGATGAAGTGCGCAATTCCAGCGTGCGCGAGATTCAGGAACTTTTCCCCACGCGCGTCGAAACTATGCGCCTTTCCTCCAAGGATGCACTCGCCGGTGAAATCGCCTCGCAATGGAAAGAACAAATGGAAAAGTACCGTGCCCAGGCGGAAGAAATGGTCCAGCGCCTGGAAACACAAGCCGCCGAGTTGCGCCGCGAATTGGCCCGCTCGCAGGAATTTGTCGAGCGCATGTCCCGCGAACGGGAGCCGCAGATCCACGCGCGCCTCAGCGAAGCCGTCGCTCAGGCCACTTCCCAGTTTGAATCCGCGACTGCCCGCGCCGCCGACCGCCGCTACCAACTCCTGCTCGAAAATACCCAGGCCGTGACGCAGGAGGCGCTCCTGAAGCTCGACGCCCGCTCCGCCGAAGTGCAGTCCCTCGTTCAGAGCGCCGTCAATTCCGCCCTAGGAGCCTTCCAGCGCCAAACCGACCAGCAAGTGAACGCCGTCCTGTCCGAGACCAAGGACCGGGCCGTGTCCGCGCTCTCCTCACTCGACGCCGAAAGCCGCGCCGCCTGTGAAGCTCGCCGCTTGGCGCTCGAGTCCGAAGTGGCCCGCGCCGCCGAGCGTTCCACCGACCAATTCCGCAAAGGCATGAAGGCTTTTCTCTACTCTTGCCTGGTGGCCGCCGTCAGCGCCGTGGACGAACACTCGAAATCCACTATGGTCGCGCTCACCAAGGACAACGGCAAAACCCTCTTCGACCCAGACACCGATTCCCGTGCCAAGGAAGATAGCGAAATTGTCCCTGACACCGACATTGATCCGTTCACCCATTAGCGTATCGGCGCAGGGATAACTCTCAGGAATGTGCGGCTCGTAACAGGTTGTAGGGGCGCGGTATGGTGCGCCCCTACTCGGCAAGACGGTGCCAACTTGGACGGTTCTGCTGTGACTTTAGAGGAGTCCAAAAATCCTTGTAAGAAAAGGAGCTTGAAGGCCAAGGCGGGGCCCGGCCGACCAAACAATAATAATTATTGGTGCGGCGGCTGCTTGCCCAGCAAATTCCTCGATCCCCGCAAAAGAAAAACGCCAACCGTTCTCTCAGGACGGTTGGCGTTTTTCTTTTCGTTCCTATTGCTGCGGAGGCTGAATCAGCCCTGAAGGAGGCAGGGTGATCAGTTCCGCGTGTGCTCTGGCGCAGGCCAGAAAGTCATAAAGTCACTCAGCGCGCGGGCGCAGAACCTGGACGCCGAAACGGACGCCGGACAGCATCTTCCAGCGTATCGATGCCTTGCCGCGTCGCGACCATAATCGGGTGCCGGCTGTCCGCGATCCGCTCCACTGCCACTGCCCAGCCACGGTGCAGCATGTACAAGCTGCCGACCACAAACGCAACGGCCGCAAACCCCGCCGCGAACAAGGCAAACACCGCCAGCAGTTCCCAGACGAAATATGTCTGCAGCGCTACCAGCGCTGCTAGGAACATCCACATCCACTTTCGACCGTTGTCCTTGGTCTTCATCTTTCTCTATCCCCAATCCCCTGCCCTATTTAACTCTTGCCTCTGCGCTTTGTTTCGCTTGCTGCTTTCGCATCCGCTTCTTTAGATGCGCCGCCCTGTCCTTCGGGTCCACACCATTCCCTCTTACCTGTCCCATTTGACACCTCCCTGACTCCAAAGGCGATGGTACAGAAGTCACATTTTGCGACCCAAACCCTGCTACTAGTACCGCAGCACTCCACATTGGAACTATCTAAGCAGTGCATTTCCAATATGTTAGACGATATTCGACTTTCGCCTCAGTTTTCGCCTCGTTTTCCCTGTACTAGCTGTGGAAAACCTGTCCTTTCGTACAGGCGATGTCGAGAGCCACGAGGTAGTGTCTATCTCTAGCCGATCGTTTCAAACTGCGGGCCAGTATCGGCACGAGAGGTTGCTATATTTCGCTTTTCATTCGCCATTGTCAAGAAAAAAATGCGCCGAGCACACCCGACTTCGCCACGCCTCTCGCTTCCCTTTTAGAACGCGCCTTGCCGAACGTAAGTTGAGCGGCTTACACTGGCTCGCACAAAACTCTCTCACCGTAACGGAGCGTTAATGGTTTCTCGAATTCGATGGTTTGTCCTGCCTCTACTCGTGCTGGCCTTGCTTGGCTCCGCCTGCTCGAAGACTCCGGCGCTGAAAGATTCCACCTCCGGCGCGCGGCCCACCATTGTCTTTATGACCGACTTCGGCGCCGCCAACGACGCCGTTGCCATCTGCAAAGCGGTCATGCTGGGCATCGCGCCCGCCGCCCGCATTATGGACATCACCCATCAGGTGACGCCCTATCAGATCGAGGAAGGCTCACGTTTTCTTGAGGCGGTGTCTCCGTACTATCCTGCGGGAACGGTATTTGTGGCCGTAGTCGACCCCGGAGTGGGTACCTCGCGCAAAGCCATCATCGTCAAATCCAAGAAAGGCCAGTATTTTGTCCTACCCGATAATGGCCTGATCACCCCCGTGATCGACCGCGACGGCCTCGAGTCTGCGCGTGAGATCACCAATCCTAGCTGGATGATTCAGTCCCCTATTTCTTCCACTTTTCATGGCCGCGACATTTTTTCTCCGGCAGGCGCGCACCTCGCAGGGGGCTGGGATTTCAATCTCGTCGGCCCCGAGGTTCCGCAACTTGTCCGCCTCACTCCAAAAACCTCCACCACCACCGACAAAGGCATCGCCGGAGACATCATCGGCCTTGACGATCCCTTCGGCTCTCTGGTCACCGATATTCCCGGCGAGGAATTCAAAAAGCTCGGCTACAACCTTGGCGACAAACTTAGGGTTGAGATCAATAAGAAAACGGTGACCCTGCCTTACGTAAAGACGTTCATGGATGTCCCCGTCGGCGATGTACTTCTGTTCATCGATTCGCGCGACCGCGTCAGCATTGCCGTCAACCAAGGCAACTACACGAAGAAGTTCGATGTCGAGCCTCCCGGGACCATCTTCATCCCGCGCAAAGGCGCCCCGCTCAAGGAAAAATAAGTCGCTGATCGTCGCGAGACGGCCAAGACAAGTTCGACTGGGGAGATTTTAGGGAACTTCTCGTGCCCCCTGACGTATCACCCTGTCAGAACCTCAAGAAGGTGTGCCTATTCAACAGGGAGACGCGGGGGGTAACCGATGGAATCCTTCAAGAACGAACTCAAGCAAGTTCTCCGCAGGCTGGGCCGTGCCCCGATGTTCACGGCCATCACCCTGGTCACTCTGGCCGCCGGCGTAGGAGCCAACACGGTTGTTTTCAGCGTCCTCGAAGGCGTTCTACTCAAGCCCTTGCCGTATCCCAAACCCGATGAACTCGTCGGCGTGTGGCATACCGCACCCGGCATCCAGCTCAAAGAACTTGACATGTCCCCCTCCGACTACTTCATCTACCGCGAACAGAACAAGACTCTCCAGGACATTGGCCTCTACCAAGGTGATTCCGTGAGCGTCACCGGTGTTGCCGAACCCGAGCAGGTTGACTCTTTGCGCGTCACCGACGGCACTCTTCCGCTCCTTGGCATTCCTCCCCTGCTCGGCCGCACTTTCAACAAGCAGGATGATTCGCCGGGCGCTCCCGAAACCGTGATGCTCACCTACGGCTACTGGCGGCGCAAATTTGGCGGCGACGTCTCCGCGGTCGGCCGCAACATCATCGTGGATGGCAAGAGCCGGCAAATCATCGGCGTCCTGCCGCAGCGTTTTCATTTCCTGGACTATGACGATCCGGCGTTGCTCACGCCGTTTCAGTTTGACCGCAACAAAGTCAACCTCGGCAATTTCAGCTACGAGGGTCTCGCCCGGCTGAAGCCCGGCCTTACCATCGAGCAGGTCAACACCGATGTTGCCCGCATGCTTCCCATCGTTATGACCTCTTTTCCCGCGCCGCCGGGATTCAGCATCAAGCTCTTCGAGGAAGCGCACATTGGCCCCAACGTTCGTCCGCTCAAGCGCGACGTCGTCGGTGACGTCGGGAGCCTCCTCTGGGTGCTCATGGGTTCGGTTGGCATGGTCCTGCTGATTGCCTGCGCCAATGTTGCCAATTTGCTGCTGGTGCGCGTGGAAGGCCGCCGTCAGGAACTGGCCGTGCGCGCCGCTTTGGGCGCGAGCCGTGGGCGCATTGCCGCCGACCTTCTGCTCGAAAGCGTCATTCTCGGATTGCTCGGGAGCGCGGTCGGTTTGGGCCTTGCTTACGCCGCGTTGCGCGTCCTCGCGGCCATCGCTCCCGCGGGGCTTCCCCGCATTCGTGAAATCGGCATCGATGGCCGCGTGTTGCTCTTCACGCTTCTGATTTCACTCCTCGCCAGCGCCCTGTTTGCTTCCATTCCCATTTTCAAGTACGCCGGAGTGCGGCTCAGCACCGGCATCCGCGAAGGGGGCCGCGCTCTCAGCCAGAGCAAGGAGCAACACCGCGCGCGCAGCGTGCTAGTCGTCGTGCAGGTCGCGCTCGCTCTCGTCTTATTGATTTGCTCTGGCCTGATGATTCGAACGTTCCGCGCTCTTACCAACGTCAATCCGGGATTTGCCGCGCCGGCTGCGTTGCAGACCTTCCGCGTTTCGATTGTCAAGGCGCTCGCCAAAGAAGACGAAAACGTTGTGCGCATGGAAGAGGAGATCGCGCACAGGCTCCTGGCGATTCCCGGCGTTTCTGCCGTCGGAATCACTTCCAAAATTCCAATGACCGGCCAAGGATGGAGCGATCCAGTGTTCATCGAGAACCAGACCTACGGCGAAGGCCAGCTTCCACCGCTGCGCCGCTTCAAATTTGTCTCGCCGGAATATCTCGGCACCCTTGGGGCCCCGCTGGTGGCCGGCCGTGGGATCACGTGGAACGACACTTACAAGAAACTTCCCGTTGCCGTCGTCGCGGAAAACGTGGCCCGCGAAGTTTGGCATGACCCGTCCGCCGCGCTCGGCAAACGCATCCGCGTCAGCACCAAAGACGACTGGAGGGAAATCATCGGCGTCGTCGGTGACGTTTACGATGAAGGCGTCGGCAAGCCGGCCGCGGCGTCCATCTACTGGCCTCTCTTGATGGATCATTTCGAAAGTGATGATTCCTTTGCTTTCCGCGATGTGGCCTTCGTCCTTCGCAGCTCGCGCACCGGCTCGGAAAGTTTCTTGAAAGAAGTGCGCCAGGCGGTCTGGTCGTTGAATCCGAATCTTCCCCTGGCCGAAGTTCACGCTCTGGACTTTTTCTATAAGCGCTCCATGGCGCGCACTTCCTTCACGCTGATCATGCTCAGCGTTGCCGGGAGCATGGCCCTTTTGCTCGGCGTCGTTGGGATCTATGGCGTAATCGCCTATTCCGTGTCTCAGCGCACGCGCGAGATCGGCATTCGCATGGCTCTCGGCGCGCAACAGCAGACACTCACGAGCATGTTCGTCCGCCACGGGTTGACGCTGACAGGCATCGGTGTGGCGTGCGGACTTGTCGTGGCCATTTTCGTCATGCGCTTAATGTCGACGCTGCTTTTCAAGGTGAGACCCGTTGATCCGGTCGCTTATGGCGCGGCTTCGCTCGGTCTTGTAGCCACCGCGCTTCTTGCGAGCTATTTGCCATCGCGCCGCGCCTCCACGGTCGATCCCGTCGAGGCTCTCCGCGCCGAATAGCCTCGGCAAAACCGCTCTCGTGGGCACAGTCTTGCCTCGTAGGGGCGCAGCATGCTGCGCCCCTACACCGAGCAAGGATCCTCCGTAGACAAATGGTATTTTTGCCCCCGAGAGTTGCTTTTTCCCAGGCATCGGACCAACAATAAAAGGGAAGTTTCGAATTGCGAGGTCCTGCCATGGCTGAAGCCGTCATCGTCTCCTCTGTCCGCACTCCCGTTGGGCGCGCCTACAAAGGCTCGCTGCGCGCCACGCGTCCCGACGATCTGGCCGCGCTGGCCATCAAGGAAGCGCTTGCCCGCGTTCCCGGCCTCGACGCCAAGGAAATTGACGACGTGATTCTCGGATGCGCCATGCCTGAAGGCGAACAGGGCATGAACGTTGCGCGCATCGCTTCGCTGCGCGCTGGACTCCCCGTCGAAACTTCGGCAATGACCATCAATCGCTTCTGCTCGTCCGGCTTGCAGGCTATCGCTCTTGCGGCCGAGCGCATTCGCGCCGGCTCCGCTCAGGTCATCGTCGCCGGCGGTACCGAATCCATGTCCATGGTGCCGATGGGCGGGAACAAAGTTTCGCCGAATCCCTGGCTGGTCGACAATTATCCCGACGCCTACATCAACATGGGACTGGGCACGGAAAACATCGCGCGCAAATTCGGCATTACGCGCGAGCAAGCTGACCAATTCTCGGCCAATTCGCACAAGAAAGCTCTGGCCGCCATTGCTGCCGGAAATTTCAAGGATGAAACCATTCCCGTCGAGGTGAAAATCACTTCCCTGGCGAATGGAAACGGCGCATCGTCCAAAGCGAAATCCGCGCCAAAACCTGCAACGCAAACTTTCGTCTTCGCCACCGACGAACTTCCGCGAGCCGACACGAATCTCGACGTTCTTGCAAAATTAAAGCCCGCGTTTCATGCCAAGGGCACCGTCACCGCTGGAAACAGTTCGCCGATGAGCGACGGCGCCGCCGCGACCGTGATCATGAGCGACGCCTGCGCAAAATCTCTCGGGTTGAAACCGCTTGCGCGATTCGTCGCCTACACCACTGCTGGAGTTCTCCCCGAAGAATTCGGCATCGGACCCGTTCAAGCCATTCCCAAGGTATTGAAACTCGCGGGACTCTCGCTGAGCGACATGGCGGTGATCGAACTCAACGAAGCCTTCGCCGCGCAATCACTTGCGGTGATCCAGCAGGCCGGGCTCGACGCCGCGCGCGTCAATCCCAATGGTGGCGCCATCGCGCTAGGCCACCCGCTCGGCTGCACCGGAGCGAAACTCACCGCCACGATCCTCCGCGAACTGCAGCGCCGCAACGCGCGCTACGGCATGGTAACCATGTGCATTGGCGGGGGCATGGGTGCCGCCGGCATCTTCGAGCGCCTCTGAAATTTTTCCAGCGTAGTGGCCGGTCTTTAGACCGGCGGTTTTGATTTTGTGGCGGCGAGTTTGTCTTGCTATCTTTCTCCTAACGGCAAGCGTGCTTCCGACTGGGGTCGCAAATGAAACCGCTTCTTTGTTCACTGCTGCTCTTGTTGGGATTTTCCCTGAGCGCCCAGGCACCCGTCGCGGTCCCTGTCGCCAACGAACCTCACCATCGTCTGGTGTTTGAAAATTCCTACGTGCGCGTGTTCCGCGTGAGCGTCCCCGGGCACGACGCCACGCTTCTCCATCAGCACGACCTGCCCTATCTTTACGTTTCCCTTGGCCCGGCAGACGTCGTCAACGCCGTGGCCGGCAAACCCGAAGCCCGCCTGGTACTGACCGACGGCCAACTCGGCTACTCCCGCGGCGGCTTCGCCCACGTCGCGCGTACGGACGCAGGCAGCTCGTTCAACAACGTCACCATCGAACTGCTTCATCCTCAGGGCGAGCCAAAGAATTTGTGCGACAAGGTTGTCGACGGTCCAGTTGTGACCTGCACAGGTGAAGTGAAAGGCCTGCCGCCGAATTCCCCGCTTAGGGTTCTACCAAAGCTTGGCATCGGTCCAAGGCGATCCTTCGAGACTGACGAAATCGCGGTTGGCTCGTATTCGCTTTCGCTCGTCGGAACTTACAACGAAGACTCCAAAAGCCCGCGACTGATCGTCGCCGAGGATGGTCCGCAGTTGCATGTGGAGATCGCAGGTGAGCCGGCCAAGTCTCTGAGCAATGGCGAAACTGTTTGGGTTGGAACTGGGAAAGAGTGGAAGATCATTCTTCCCAGACAAGATAGGCCTACTCGGTTTCTCATGATTCAGTTCAAGAACGCCGAAGTTGTCGCGAAGCCTTAGAAGCGAGAGTTACCGCTTTTTTGCTTCGACGTGCACGAACAGTTTTTCCGGTGCGCCGTTCATCGAGGAGAATTGTTCGCTGACCAGGGTGCCCGGGCCGCTGACTCGCGTGACGTTGCGCAATTTCATCGCGGCGCCTCCAATGGGAATTTCCGCGCGGAACACCAGGGCATCACCTTCAAACGCTCCGATTTCCACGAGGGCTCCGGGAGAATCTCCCGAGAAAACATACTCTTTGTAGGTTTTTTCCCGGAGGTCCCAGGTGAGAACCAGCAAGCCTTCAAAATCGCCCACCGGCCCCAGCGAATGAAACGTATTAATCAGGAAATTCCCGCCCGGTCCGAGCTTGCTGGTGTAAACGCCGGTGTTTTTCCCGCCGTTCGGATACGTTTCAGTGTAGTCCCATTCGCCAAGATAAATTTTCAGCCGGTCCATTTCCGCCGCGCCGGGTTTGGCGGCTGGCACCGCCGGGGGCGCGGGGTTCTCCGCGGGTTTTTCTTGCAACGCAGCCCACAGCGGAACACTCAGCACAAGCGCGAAAGAAATGGCAGCCGTCCAAAGTTTCACCGTGCATTTCATCATTTCCTCCGCTACTTCCGATTGCATTCCATCACTGCAAAATAAATGTCAGGAATTAATCCGCGGCATAGCGGCGGAAGAAGGAATCGGGTTTCCAGCGGGGACGCGCCGAAGTGTTAGCGGTCTCGAGGAGCAGGCGGCGGGTGAATTCCTCGTAGAGGGCGGCTGCCTGGAGATCGACGGGCTGGTTCACGTCGTCGCTGGGAGCGTGGTAACGGGTGGTGAGCCAGTCCTTGAAAATTTTCTGTTCGGGCGTGCCGGGCTCGAAGCTGATGTCGCACTTGACGGAGGGAACGCCCTGCTTGATGAAATTGTATTGATCGCTGCGGATGAAGCTGTTGCGGAGCGGTTCGGGATCGGCGATGGGCTTGATGCCCATGGATTGCGCGATGGCGGCGGCGCGGGCGCTGAGGTCGGATTCCTCGAGGCCGCCGACTTTCAGGATTTTCAGCGGGACGATGGGAAGAAACATGTCCACGTTGACGTCGGCGACGATGGATTTGGGCGCGACGGTGGGATGTGTGGCGAAATATTTCGAGCCGAGCAAGCCCTTTTCTTCGGCGGTTACGAGCACGAAGAGAATCGAGCGCTGGACTTTTTCGGGATGCGCTTTGAGGCTGGCGGCGATGTCCATGGCCAGGGCGCTGCCGGAGCCGTTGTCCATGGCGCCGTTGTAAATGCGGTCGCCGTTGATGGGCGCGCCGATGCCGACGTGGTCGATGTGCGCGGAGAGGACGACGAATTCATTTTTGAGCGTGGGATCGGAACCGGTGAGCTTGGCAACGATATTGGAGGACTCTAGAGACTTTGTAAGGATGATGGCGTTGGCTTTAAGCGAAGCGGCAAGGGGAAAATGCGGGAGAGGCTTGCGGTCTTTTCCGAGAGCAGCGATTTCGGCGAAGGTGTGGCCGGAACCTTCGAAGAGTTTCTCCGCGGAACCGGGATTGAAAGAAACGCCTAATTGCAAGCCGGGAGTTTCATAGAACTCAGGATCGGCAAGGTCCATGGAGGGGTGATTGCGGTTAATGGAGATGCGGGACCAGGGAATGTCCATGGACGCGGGGTTGAAAATGGAAATGGTGCCGATAGCGCCGGCGGCACGCAACGATTTCCAGCGCTCGCCGGCGGTTTGATAGTGAGAAGCGAGCGCGGTGGGAATGTCTGCGGGAGAGCCAGTAAGGTAGACGACGATTTTTCCTTTCAGGTCGAGACCGGCCAGCTCATCGAGATTTTTTTCGGGGATTTGCAGGCCGTAGCCAATGAAAACGAGCGGCGCGGAGAGATTGGCGGACGCGCGAGTGGAGCGAGTATTGATGAAAGCGTCGTCGGCGAAGGAAAGAGATTCGGATTGGCCGCCGGTGACGAGAGCGAGTGAGGATTTCGCTTCGTCGACTTCGTATTGATTGAAATGGACAGGCTGATAGAAGCCGCTCGTGCCGGCGGGTTCGAGGCCGGCTTTCTGGAGCTGTTCGACGGCGTAAGCTTGCGCTTTGCGCAGACCTTCGCTGCCGGTGTCGCGGCCTTCGAGGGAATCATCCGCCAAGAATTTGACGTGCGCCCACCAGGAGTTGCCGTCGAAATGGGACGTGGGAGAATTTTGCTGCGCTGGAGAAATGACTGCAAAGGCGAGGACAAGAATTGCCGTCAGCGTTCTACGCATGAGATGCGCTCCTTGAGCAAATTGAACCGCTAGAGGATAGCAGGGGCGAAGCGAAAGAGTCACGCGAGCGTCACGCGGTAGTCGGTCAATTTCCGATCACGCTTCTAATCAGGTTCTCGTCATGCCATTCGCAGTAGGTTAACTTGGTCCGAGCGCCTTCCGGATGTCTGTTATACTCCCGTCCTTGCCGACGAAGAAGTTGATGTATTCGTCGTGGCTGAAAAAAGCATTTACGTAGTTAGCTTCTGTCAAAACGTAGCCTCCCCAGCCATTCAACATAGACAGTTGCAGAAAGGATGCTAGGTCTTCCGATTCGTGTTCCAGAAATAAGTGCCCCGGTGCTTCCTGGAGCAGGCGATTGTCGCCATAAGTCTGACGCAGCTTGTAGTACAAATGCCAATTTTCGCTGCTCGGCCAAATGCCCCACTCGGTGATAAAAAGTAGGGCTGGCCTGCGATATGTTAATTCAGAGGCGATCCACTGAGCAAAGAAGAAAACTCGATATGGTATGGGCGGGTATTCAATGCGTTCAACGCGAACATCGGGCATCAGGTCCGGCTTCCGCCTTTGTCTGTCCGATAGCCATGTTTCGCATTCTTCTCTTGTGTAGAAGACCAAATATCCTCCGGCGATGAGGCCCATCGTAAGCCGAAACACACAAGCTGGCAATTATCGTTCGCTGTTCGGCCTCAACCCCCGATTGACCACGAATGGTCAGCTGACCCACTACTGGGCAGGGATCTGGTTCGACTTGTTCCTGCCATGCATCAAGGTGTGGTGGCCACCGGCAGCTCGATGAAAGTAGCCTGACCGGATGCGTGGTAGATGCGCTGGGTGGCTTTGCGATAGTCGCCAGGTTTCGCCCAGAAAATGTTGGGAACAAAAGTTTGCGGATTGCGATCGTAGAGTGGGAACCAGCTCGACTGAATTTGCACCATGATGCGGTGGCCGGGGAGGAACACGTGATTGGCGGTGGGAAGCGCGAAGCGGTAGAGCAGCGGCTTGTCCGGCGCGAGGGCCTTGGGCGTTTCAAAACTTTCGCGGTAGCGGCCGCGGAAGACGTCGGCGGCGACCATGAGTTGATAGCCGCCCATTTCGGGTTGCGCGCCCACTTCGTCGGGATAGACGTCGATGAGCTTGACGACCCAGTCGGAGTCCGTGCCGCTGGTGGAAGCGATCAAGTTGGCGACGGGCTGGCCGCTGATTTTAATGGGAGCGCTGAGCGCATCCGAGACGAAGACGACAACGTCGGGACGGCCGGACGCTTCGCGCTGGTCGTCTACCAGCCACTGCGGCCAGGTCAAGCCGTTGGAGTAGCCCACAGGTTGACTGGGGCGCGCGCGGAACGGCACGGGCTTTGCCGGATCGGAGACGTATTCGTCGAAGGGCGCTTCGCTCGCTGCGGGCGCAGTGAAGGTGAGCTTTAGCCCCGCGTTAAGATAGAGCGGCGTTGGTTTTGGAGTGCAGCCGCCGGCGCATCCGGACGGCCACGCGGGCAAACGCCGCCAGGTGTTCGTGCCGGTTTCGAAAGCCGTGACCGGCGCGACATCGCTCTTCGGCGCGCCGTCTTTCAGATATTGCGCGAGGAAGGGCGCGAGAATTTCCCTGCGAAAGTACAGCCCGGTGTCGCTCGCGAATTTCAGCGCGCCGAGCGAGCTGCCATCATCGATCTCCTGCCCGTGATGCCACGGCCCCATTACCAGAAATACTTTGTCGTTGCCGGTGTCTTTGGGCTTCAGCGCTTTGTAGACGGCGATCGCGCCGTAGATGTCTTCCTGATCCCACAGGCTGTCCACCAGCATGGTGGGGACTTTCAACGGCTGCGCGGCGAGAATCTTGTCCATGGCTTGCTGTTGCCAGAAGCTGTCGTAGGCGGGATGATCCAGGATCTTCCTCCAGAATCCGACCTGTTCAAGCCCATGGCGGCGGCCGAGTTCGCCCGCCGAACCAGCCTGCATATACAAGTCGTAATCGTCGTAGTTGCTGGTCCACCAGTGCTCGTCGTTTTTTCGCGTAGCTTCTTGTTCGTAGATGTAGGGCAGGTTTTGCTGGCGAAACGCGCCGTAGTGAAACCAGTCGTCGCCCATCCAGCCGTCGACCATGGGGTTCATGGGCACGGAGACTTTCAGCGCGGGATGCGGATTGACGAGCGCCATCAGCGGCGTGAAGCCGTCGTAGGAAATGCCGAGGATGCCGACCTTGCCGTTGCTCTCCGGAATATTTTTCACCAGCCAGTCGATGGTGTCGTAGGTGTCAGTCGAGTGATCGACGGGGGTGGGATTCAGCGGGCCGTGCAGCGGGCGGTTCATCACGTAATCGCCTTCGGAGCCGTACTTGCCGCGCACGTCCTGGACGACGCGAATGTAGCCGCCTTCGAGGATGACTTCGAGCGCGTTGTCGTAGCCATGGAGGCTGGGACCGAGATGCGAGCTATAGGAGTGACTGGTGAGAGCAGTAGCGTCGTAAGGCGTGCGCGTCAGAAGAATGGGCGCGTTCTTGGCGCCTTTGGGCACAAGGATGACGGTGTGCAATTTTACGCCGTCGCGCATGGCAATCATGACATCGCGCCGGTCGTAGTCGAAGCCATAAGTGGCCGGCGTGAGCTGCGCCGGCGTTTCGCTGGGCAGTGTGGAAGGAGTGGCCGGCGGCGGAGCCTGGGCCACGGAGCGCCCAGCGAACGAAAGGGCGCCGCATAGCGGCGCAAACAAGATAAGTGCGCGAACGAAGTTGACCGGCTTCATCAGTATCCCTCAGTGTTGCGCGAAATGAGCGTGGATTATACCCCGGATTGCCTGCGATTCCAGTTTGAGAGGCGGAGTAGAGGTATTGCCAGATGACGGAAAACGGATCCGACACAGGCAAGTTAACGGTGTTTACTGCGCCTCGGGGCGGGAGTAAAATGAGGTGAATCGATTGTGCTGCACGCCTTGGACAGCCGTTAGACTGAAACCCAGTACCAGAGACTACCCGCTAGGAGCGACCAAGATGGCCACCGCCACTCTCACCAAGCCCGCCGCTAAGGGAGGCAGCTTTCTCCTCGAATCGCCGCAGCCAAGCGACGTGTTTACGCCCGCGGATTTGACCGACGATCAGAAGCTGATCGGACAGACGGCGGAAGAATTCGTGTTGAAAGAAGTATTGCCGGTTGCCAAAGATCTCGAGAACAAGAAGCCCGGGCTGATGGTCGAGCTGGTGAAAAAAGGCGGCGAAGTCGGCTTGATGGGCGGCGGCGTGCCCGAGGAATACGGCGGCGCGGGCCTCGACAAGATTTCCACTACGGTATTGACCGAGAAACTTTCGATCTACGGCGGCTTCGCAGTGACTCACGGCGCGCATGCGGGCATCGGCACGCTGCCGATCGTTTACTTCGGTACGGAAGCGCAAAAGAAAAAATACTTGCCGAAGCTGGCTACCGGCGAATGGATCGGCGCCTATTGCCTTTCCGAGCCGCAAGCCGGGTCCGACGCGCAGAATTCGCTGACGCGCGCGGAACTGAATAAAGAAGGCACGCACTACATCCTGAACGGGCAGAAGATGTGGATCACCAACGGCGGTTTCGCCGATGTGTATATCGTGTTCGCGAAGATTGACGGCGAAAAATTCACCGCTTTCATCGTCGAGCGGACTTTCCCAGGCTTCAAACCCGGCAATGAAGAACACAAGATGGGCATCCACGGCAGCTCGACGACGCCGATTTTCCTGGAAAATTGCAAGGTGCCGAAAGAAAACTTGCTCCACGAGATCGGACGCGGCCACATTGTGGCGTTCAACATCCTGAATGCCGGCCGCTTCACGCTGGGCGCTTCCTGCGTCGGCGGCTCGAAGCACGTGCTGATGACCTCCGCGAAATACGCTCGAGAGCGCAAGGCGTTTGGAAAACAGATCGGCGACTTCGGCTTGATGAAGGAAAAACTGGCGGAGATGGCCATCCAAATCTTCGCGGTGGAGTCGATGGTGTACCGCTCGGCGGGAAACATCGAAGCGGCCATGGCGGCGGCTTCCGGCTCCGGCGACAAAATCCAGAACTCCATGAAAGTTCTCGAGGAATACGCCATCGAGAGTTCCATCGCCAAGGTCTACGGCAGCGAGATGCTCGATTTTGTGGTGGACGAAGCCGTGCAGATTTTCGGCGGCTACGGCTTTCACGAAGAATACCCGGTGTGCCGCGCCTACCGCGATTCGCGCATCAACCGCATCTTCGAAGGCACCAACGAAATCAACCGCATGCTCATTATCCAAATGCTGATGAAGCGCGCCATGGGCGGGCAACTGCCGCTGATTCCAGCGGCCATGAAGCTAGCGGATGAAATCCTGGCCGGGCCGTCGTTCGAGGAAGCGCCCGACGGCGTGCTCGCCACCGAATCCCGCGTGGTGGCCAATTCCAAGAAAATGTTTCTGCAAGCCGCCGGAGGCGCCGTCCAGAAATTCCGCGAGAAACTGGCCGACGAGCAGGAACTGATCGGCGCGCTTTCCAATGTGGTCATGGAAATTTACGCCATGGAGTCCTGCCTGTTGCGCGCGCAAAAAGCCGCCGCCGCGAAGGGCGAATCCGCATCGCAAACCATGATCGACGCCGCGCGCGTTTTTATTAACGACGCCGCCGAGCGCCTCGAGCACGAAGCCAAGCGCGCCATCGCCGCGATTCACGAAGGCGACATGCTGACCACGCAGATGGCCGTCCTGAAGCGCTTCGCCAAGCGCGCCCCGGTGGACACCATCGCCCTGCGCCGCCGCGTCGCCTCCGCCGTCCAGTCTCAGGACCGCTACCCGTTGGAGGGCCGCTAGTCGCGAGGGCTTCATTTGGAATTCTTTTGTACAAGTTCTTTAGAAGCGCGCCTGAGAACGCGTGCTGGCGTTTCCCTTTTTGGAACGTATCCCGGCGACGACGCACGCTCCGTCCGAGTTCTGTCCTAAACTAGTACAAGTACCCATTCGCATCAGATTTCAGGGAGCTCGTGAGGATGCCGCGTAAGCTGTTGGTGTCGGTGATCGTACTTCTGGGGCTTAGTGTCGGCGCCATTCTCACAATGGGAATGTCACCCACTGGGTCCCTGGTGACGAATCTCCTGCAAATTGTCAGTTGCGGGTTTGCCGCGGCGATGAGTTTCACGGCATCGAAGCGCGGCCGCGGCTTGAGCCGTCCTTTCTGGGTGTTGGTTGGCTGCAGCGTCGCCACTTGGGGAGTGGCGAACCTGGGCTGGATGTATTACGAGAACTGGGTGCACGCGCCGGTGCCGCGGTTTTCCATAGTCCGCATCCTGTTCGATGTGCAGGGCGTTTTTTATGCGATGGCCCTATTTCTGGACAAGGATAAAGACTCACCGGACTTCAGCGCCGAGATGGTTCTGGATTCCATACAGATCGCCATCGTTTTTTTATCCCTCTTTTTCGCACTCTTCTACGCGCAGGTGCTTCAAGGAGCTCAGGCGCAGTTCAATGAATTGATTGTGACGTGGATCTTCGTCGCCATTAGCCTGGTGCTGACTTTAGTCGCTGCAATCCAAGCGTGGGCCGCAAAGACAAAACGGTTTCGTTCACTGTACGGCGGGCTTGCACTCTTCCTGCTCGTGTACACGCTGGGCTCCGGACTTGCAGAGTCCCCCTGGGCGAACAAGTTGGCGTCGACGGGGAGCTGGTACGACCTCGGTTGGACAATTCCGTTCCTGTTCGCGGCGATATGGGCGGGGCGCTGGCAGGAAGACCCTGAGGTTGCCGCGCTGCAATCACGTCCGTCAAAGACGCTGCGAGAACTCGCACTCGAAAATGTGATGCTGGCGTTGGCCCCGCTGATCGTTTTGGCACTGGTCGCCTGGCTTGGCCCGCAATGGCGGATGATCGGTTTTTCATTGCTGGCCATCTCGATTATTTCGTATGTGGTGCGTCTGGCAACCACCGAATTCCGGCAGGCGCAAACTTCCGCAGCGGTCATGCGGCACCGTGTTGCCATGGAATCCACCGAGGATGGTATGGCCATCCTCGACGGCAACGGCGCGCACGTCTATGCCAATTCCGCATTTGCCCGCATGGTGGGGCTGCCCAGTGCGCAGGCGGTGCTGGGCAAGACCTGGCAGCAAGTTTACGATCCGCGGGACGTCACGCAGTTCGAAGCAGAGGTTCGCGCCTCCGTTCAGAGAACCGGCAAATGGTCGGGGCAAATCGCGCTTCATCGCCCGGATAACACCACGCTGCCTATCGAAATGGCCATCACCTTGATGGCCCCAAACGGCACGGTTTGCGTCGCCCGCGATATCAGCGACCGTCTGAACGCCGAGCACGCGCGCGCGGAAGCGGAAATCAAGTACCGTACGCTCATCGAGCAGGTTGCGGCCATTAGTTACATCGCCGAAATTGGGGTCACCGGGCAGTGGTTTTACGTCAGCCCCCAAATCGAAACCATGTTCGGCTACTCCCCCGAGGAATGGCTTGCGACTTCAAGAGATTGGTTGCGTTACATCCCTGTCGAAGACCACCCCATCGTTTTTGCCGCGGAGGAGGCCAACGCGCGCGGCGAACGCTCGCAATCCGAATTTCGCATTGTCCGCAAGGACGGGCAGACCATCTGGGTCAACGACACGGCGGTCGTAGTGCGCGGCAGTGACCGCCATCCCGTCGTGGAAGGCTTGATCGTAGATATCACCGACCGCAAAATGCTCGAAAATCAATTGCTGCAGGCGCGCAAGATGGAAGCCGTCGGCAGGCTCGCGGGAGGCGTCGCGCACGATTTCAATAATCTACTGACCATCATCAAGGGTTACGTGGAAATGGCCCTGCAGCGCTGCCTGGACCGCCCGGACCTCCACGGCGACATCCGGCGCATCGAAAACGCCGCCGATCGCGCTGTGAACCTGGTTCGCCAGTTGCTGGCATTCAGTCGCAAGCAGGTTCTGCGCCCGAAAGTCCTCGATCTAAACGCGATTGTGGTGAATCTCGACCAGCTCCTGCGCCGGCTGATGAACGCAAATATCGAGATGAAAACTTTCGCATCGCGAGGCGTGGGAGCCATCAAAGCGGATCCCGGACAGATCGAACAGGTCATCATGAATCTGGTCGTGAACGCACGCGACGCCTTGCCCAACGGCGGCCGCATCCTCATTGAAACCAGCAACGTTGATCTCGATTCCAGCTACACCCTCGATCATGCGGTTGTCCGCCCTGGTCCCTATGTGCTGCTGGCGGTCACGGACACCGGCGTCGGCATGACCGCTGACACCGTCGCTCACATCTTCGAGCCTTTCTACACCACCAAGGAAAGCGGCCGCGGCACCGGCCTTGGATTGTCCACCGTCTATGGCATCGTCAAACAGAGCGGCGGCTACATCTGGGTGTACAGCGAGCCGGGAAAAGGGACGACCTTTAAGGTCTATTTGCCTCGCGTTGCGGACGCTGTTCCCTCTTTTGCAGCGCCGGAAATGCCTCCGTCCGCGCCGCCCAAAGGCCGCGAAACCATTCTGCTCGTGGAAGACGAACCTGCGGTGCGCGAGTTGATCCAAATGGTTCTCTCCGAGCGAGGCTACACCGTGCTCGAAGCCCTCGTTCCAGAAGACGCCGAGCGTCTGGCCGGAAACAACGGCGCCGAAATCCAGCTTCTCTTGACCGACGTGGTCATGCCGGGAATGAGCGGGCGCGACCTCGCCAAGCGACTCACCGCGCGTCATCGTCATCTCCGTGTACTATATATGTCTGGCTACACCTTCAATGTGATCGCCCAGGACGGCACGCTGGAGGAGGGCATCTCTTTCCTGCAAAAACCGTTTACGCCGCAATTGCTCACGGAAAAAGTCCGGGAAGCCCTGGACCGCTCCGTTCCCGCGAAATAAACGAGCGCTTCACTATCGTTCTAGTGTGTTCCGGCCAGGATAACAGTCTTGCCCGTGGCCGCCGACTTTCTGGCCGCATCCAGTATTTCCGTCACAATCACGTTCGTCTCCAGCGATGACTGCCCTTCCACCGGCATGTCTCCCAGGAGCACCGCTCGCAGATACGAAACGGAATCTTCCTTCTTTTTTTCTAAGGGCTTCGCCTCTGTCGAGATTTCCTCTTTTTCCGGAAGCCGTACGCGCAGCGCGTCACGCTTGACGGTGATGGCATAGCCCTTCTGCCCGTACACTTCGATGTCTTTTCTGTCGAACGGCCAATTCCAGGAAGCCTGGATGATCGCCTGCGCGTGGGGATAAGTCAGGATGATCGTCGCTTCATCATCCACTCGCGGATAAACCTCCGGCTTGATTTGTTGCGTGACCGCGGTCACCGAGTCCGGCCGGCGGCCGTCCATTAGCCACGTCGCCAGGTCCGCGCCGTAGCATCCAAAGTCAAACAGCGCGCCACCGCCGTCTAGTTTCGGATCGGTCAGCCAGGCGAGAAACCACTGTTCGACGCCGATTTCTTTCGGACCTTTGTGTCCGTCATGCACCACAATTTTCCGAATCTCTCCAATGGCTTTCTCGTGTACCAGGTCGTACGCCGCCTGGTTGCTGCGGTACCACGTCGTTTCATAATTCACCAAAACCTGAATCTTCCCCGCGCGTGCATCTTTCTCGATCGCCTGCGCATCTTCCAGGCTCACTGCCAGCGGCTTTTCCATCATCACCGGGACGCCATACCTCGCGCAGACCTCCACCACCCGGCGATGATCGTATGTGTTGGTAAACGCAAGCACCGCTTGCGGCTTGCTCTTCTTCAGCATCTCTTCCAGGTCGGAATAAAAAAGACTCGGCGCCAGGCCGTATTTCTCTTCGAAGTGTTCCACCAATTGTCCATCGGCCTCGGCGATTCCCACGATCTGCAAGTCCGCCCTCTTCTGAAACTGATCGAAGAATCCGGAGGCATGCCCGTGCACCAGGCCCGCCATGGCGACGCGCAAGGGAGCCGCTTCCTTATTCATCTCTGGATTCGCTTGCGCGCGCAAATCAGCGCTTGCACAGGCTTGCAGGGCCACGATCGTCAAGAAAAAGTTAGCAAAACTATTTCGTCGCATATTTCGCCCTCGAACCTTCGTTTTATTCTTTCAGGAAGCGGCTGCCTGGCTTTGGCTTCGGCGGCTGGCGCGCAAACGAACCAGAAGATAGATCGATCCCGCGAAGAGCAGCGGCGAGGAGTAGAAGCCGGGCGCGGGCCGCGCGAAGTGAACGGTCGAGACGGTCCGCCCGAAGATCGTCCCCAAAGTGTGGCCCGTGCCGTTCAGCAAATGCACGATGGCGTGGAAGTACGCCAACGGCCGCAGCCACCAGTCATTTCGAAACGCAAACGGCGTTAGCAGCAACAGAACGATATTTGCAACGATCAGCCCCGCCAGCCATTCGCGGAATTCGAATGTCGACATCGGAAACCACTTGTATTGACCGCGCATCGCCAGAACCGTGGCGTTATAGATCGGCAGGAAACCCGTCAGCGCCTCGTCCGCTACGTGCGCGCAAAACGCAAGGCACAGCAACAACCACGCCATTCCAAAATTGCCCTGCCCGACGCTTTCTCGCTCCCCTGCCACGCCCCGCATTCTACCTCAGTTGAGTCTGCGCACGGCGAGCCGGATTATGGAAAGCATTTTGTCGGTAAGGAAATTGGATTGGAAGCTTTCGCCTTCGCGATGGGAATCCCGCTCGAGCTTCTCATCGCGGTTTCCCAGAAACCACAGGGGTCTGAAATATCGGCTACCTTGACGCAACCTGCTTCGATTCATTCCGCGGTGAATTCGTTTGCAATACGCGAACGAGATGGCGGCCCGTCGCGGGAATGGAAACTTTGTTGCCCAGCAAAATTGCCTTTGCTGTAATTTTGCGGCCGTAAATCCTCGCGTTTGCTTTGTTGTCCGGGCGCAGCGTGGAACCCTCCAGGGAAATGCCGGCAAAGAGCCCGCGGGAGCGCGAATAGCTGAGGATCTCCGCGCGCATCCAGAGGTCGGTGTCCGCGGAAGCGTCGCGGCCTTTGGGACCCGCGGCGGCGGACGCGTCTCCACCCAGCTTGATCTTGCTGCTCAGGATCGAAGCGGCGCCTCTCTGGTTCATCACCAGAAGAATCAGATCGGTGGATTCGCCGCCAATTTGCATTCCAAGGCTATCGCCTTCGAGGGCGTACATGGCCGGCGCACCCCAGCGTCCATTGAATTCCTTCCCCGTTCGGCAAACCATCGCGCCGCGGCCGTAGTCTTTGCCCATTCCGAAGGCCAGCTTCAATACCGAGGGGAACACGATGACGCACTCGGCTTTTGCCAAAACCTGCCCTGGCAGATTGTCCGGGATGTTCAAGATTTCCTCCAGGACCACGCCGCAATTTTCCAGGCGCCTTTGTTCCTTCGTTGCCGCGTAAATCGCGCCTACCGCAAACGAGAGACACACTGCCATTACAAAATATCGCTTCATCGCTCATCTCCAGAAATGCTCTTTTCAATCTTCCGGCAGGTTTCTCTGCAAGATTCTTGTTATGCGGCGCGGCGGAGAATCTCTTGAGGTATCTTTTTCGCGGTCTTGAACGGTCGAATCCGCAACGCCAGCCGCGTCGAAATCCGCCCTATCCACGCGCCAGCGGGATTGCTGGCCGCCTCATCACGCCGCGCCAGGCGATTGTAATACTCTGCGGTACCAGCCACGTCCTCGGGCCCAAACCTTGGCAATCGAGGGAGAATCAGAATATATAAAGAACGATAAAGATAATTCATCTGCCCCTGCGCTTCCGGTACCGATGGGCTGGGACGAGCGTAGCGGGACTAGCCGCGTAAGCTTGCGAACTGAATCCTGAACGCTCTCAACGCGCGTGTCTGTCCTCTTGTGTACATTTTCGCGGTTTATTTGCGCGGAGATTGTCGTCGTGGTCCGGCGAACGAACCGCTGGCGATGCTTTCCCCCATTTGGCGGCGATGTTGTTCTGTGCTTTATGGCACATCTTTTCTCGGCGTTTGCGAGCAGTATTCAGGTGTCCCCGATGTACTCCTTCCCGCCTACACGGGGTTCAACTGGAATACTCTATGCCTACAATTAGAAGCACCGCGCTGGTTCTATTTCTTCTTCTGTCTCCGGCACTCGTCTGCCCCCAGGCGGCAGTTCCGATCAAGCAGAGCGGCCCGCCGGCTGAACAGCAGACCCAGCAATCGGGAAGCGCCGGAGATTCCGCAACGCAAGCGGACGCCGTTGCCCAGGCAAAGCTCGAGACGGCGGCGCGTGCTACGGCGCCGGACCCGACCCCAGTTGGTTCGAAAAAAGAAGTCGAACCGAAAAAAGAAAATTCCGAAGGCAAGCAGACCAAGCGCATGTTTGGAATCATCCCGAATTTTGCGGCCGTCAGCGCCCACACAGAGGTTCCGGTGCTGTCCGCCCGTGACAAATTCATTCTTGCGTCAAAAGATAGCGGTGATTATTCGTCGTTCATTTGGTCGGGACTGCAGGCCGCACAAAGCATGGCTCTGAAGTCCTATCCGGAGTTGCACCAGGGAGCCGCTGGCTATGGCCGCTACTATTGGCGGGCGTTTGCGGATCAAGCGTCTGGATCTTTCTTCACGGAAGCCATTGTTCCCGCGCTAACGCACGAAGATCCCCGTTACTATACCCTCGGCTATGGCGGTTTCTTCCACCGCGCCGGGTACGCGTTATCCCGCGTCGTCGTTACCAGGACCGATTCCGGCCGCAATACCTTCAACATCTCCGAGATTGCCGGAAATGGAATGGAAGCGGGGCTAGCCAACCTTTATTACCCGCCCGAAGAGCGCAGCTTGCACAATACGGCAGTGAACTGGGCAACACAGTTGGAAGCCGCCAGCCTCAATAACCTAGTAAGGGAGTTCTGGCCCGATATCCACCGCAAGCTTCTTCGACAGAAATAGTCAGTGAGTGGCCAGCGCTTTGGACGGGTGACCCGGTCGCTAAGTTCTGGCACGAATTTGGGTGCCACATCACGCCGGTTGCGTGTGGGGGCTTTTGAATTTGTTTTATGCGACGGTCGACCGCTCAGGATCAATACCAATCCGGGAAAATCAGCTCGACAAGGCCCGAAACCCAGTAAGAATAAAATCGCTTATCATAGATTTTGCGTTTTCCGTCATTCTTCCTGGCATGCTGGACTCTCTGCCCTCGGCGCTTGCCACCAACCCGGACCGGACCTGGACATCAATTCCAGTTCTGCGTACTGACTTTCAACTATTAATTTCAACCTTGAACCATCCCATCAGCTAGGGCTTTGTCGGAGGATCCGCGGGGGCATCGCTCGCCCCCTTGGGCTTTGCAATCGTGGACAGCGTCTCCACGTTAAACTTTTTGTAGTCCGAATAGCGGGTCACAAAGCTGGCCTTGATCCCTTTCACCAGCAGGAAGCGAACTCCAATGTGACCCTCCATGTAAGTAGGCAGCCACACCTCGTTATTCACAAACGCCTGTTCATAAACGAAGCTGGTGCCCTTCTGCAGATTCGCTAGCAACCCGCCGCCAATCTTCATGTCGCCGACGAAATACGCTTCCAGCCGCGCCACGTCGTGGGCTTTTTCATCGACCCAAACGACTCCGGCGAGTTTCTGCGCCAGCCTTTCCACCAGCTTGTGCGGCTTGAATTCCGGATTCGGCTCAAAATCGAAGACCAGCACGTCCTGCCCACGGAACCGCTCGCGCCGCGGATTCACAAACTGGCAAGCGCGCAGGAAAACCTCAATCCCCGGATCGTCTTTCTCTTTCTCCTCGCTCTTCCCTTCTTCCTTGGCCTTCTCTTCTTTCGCCTGTTTCTTGGCTTCGCGCTTCTGCTCTTCCTCGATGCGTTTCTGCGTCTTCTCGTTCTCTTTCTTCTGCTCTGCTTCGCTCAGCGGCTTGCCGTCTTTTTTAACCAGGGTAGTGATCTCGTCCCCGTTGAGGTAGAAAAACGTGTACTCGCTGACTTCGTGCTTTTTTACCCGCCCATCGCCCTCGAACTCCGTCTCTTCCTCCGACTGCGATCCGGCGTAGTTCTCCTTGAGCTTGTCGATGGCCTTCTGGTTGTCGTCAATCTCTTTGAACAGCGCCTTCAAGTCCGGCAATCTGACTTGCGATTTGATTGGGAAATCAAACACGCGCTCGCCCACTGTTCCGTTGATCACCGCGCGCGTCACGCTGATGTCGTACTTGTCGTTTCCCCGATGCAGCTCGATTTTGTATGGCAACTTCACGCCATCCACGGTTCGATGGTCGTCATAGAAAATTTCTTCTTCCACCCCGCCGACCGTGGCCGCCTCCTTCAAGATCATGTGCGTCTGCGGATCGAAGAAAACTTGCCGCTTCACGCCCGTCGCCGTGGTCACTTCGAGTTGCAGCGCATCCTTCCCGCGCACTTGCGCGTGCCCGGCAAACGCCAACGTGATTTTGTTTTTCTTAAGATTCAACAGCCGCGAGTTGTAATACTGCGCCGCCGCTTCCAACTGCATCCCTTCGGGACCCACCAGCGTGCCGAGCTCGCCGGTGGCATTCTGGTGCCACGCCGACTTCCCGTTGTAAGCCTCGATCTGGTTTTTTTCGCCAACCAGCAACTCCGAGTAGTAGCGGTTAGGCAGCTTGGTATCCAGCGTGTAAGTCCCGTTCTTCCCGTCGTCGCTCGCAAAGGTCCCTTCGAGCGTCAACGTCTGGATCTTGGCCAGCGCCCTACCGCCTCCCGCGGCTTTCACGTACTGATCTACGATCTTCCCCGTGTCCTGGCAGACGGCGGGCGGGGTGAAAACAGCGCAAAAGAGGAAAACGAATGTAGAAACTTGCCCAACGAGGACAGCGCAGGGGAAGCGTGGTTTCATGGCGTTCTCTGTGTAGAACGCAGTTTCAAGGGAAAAGTTTCCCAAGAGTTGCAGGAAAACGGGCCTTTGTTTCGGTAGGGCCGGGCTATTCGTACCGCAAAGCCACCATAGGATCCACCAAAGTGGCGCGCCGAGCCGGAAAAAACGACGCCGCGACGGCAACGGATGTGAGAATCATTGCTACAGCTCCAAAGGTGAGGGGATCATATGCGCTAACGCCAAATAGAAAACCCTGTAACAAGCGGGTCAGCGCCAAAGCCGCGAGAATTCCGACGCCGACCCCTGCCAGCGCCAGCCGCAAGCCCTCCCCGACGACGATGCGAAAGACGTCTTCCGACTGCGCGCCCAACGTCACGCGAATTCCGATTTCGCTCGTCCGCTGCGTCACCGTGAACGACATGACGCCATAAACTCCGACACCCGCAAGAACCAGCGCCAGGGCGGCGAAAATTCCGATGAGCCAGGTGCGGAAGCGCGGTTGAGCAACGGTGGCAGCCATGTTCTCTTCCATGCTGCGCACTCTTACGAGCGGCTGGTTGGGATCGATCTCCGCAAGCGCGCCGCGCAAAGCGGACGCTTCCAACATCGGATCAGCGGCCGTGCGCAGCACGACCGAAAGTTGGAAGACGGGAATGAGCTGGTCTGCTTGGCGATACGGCAAATACATTTCGGCCTTTGGATCCAGATCCAGTCCTTGGCGGACGTCGCCCACGACACCGACCACTTCCATCCACGGCACATCCGATTCCGGCGTCGCGCCAATTTGCATTCGCTTGCCGAGCGGATTCTCTCCTGGGAAATACGTTCGCGCCATGGCGGCATTGATGACCACGACCGCGGGCGCTTTTTCCGTATCGGCAGCGGTGAAGAAGCGGCCTTGCACGAGCGGCATGCCAAGCGTTTCGAAATAATTCGGCGTGATGGTGCGGTAACCCGCAGCAGTGTGGTCGTGCGGCGACTTTGGCGGACGCCCGGAAATATTGAAATGCAGCAAACCGCCGCCACCGCTCACCGGGAGAAAGGAAGCGGCGCCCGCGGAGCGCACGCCGGGGAGAGACTTCGCACGCTCGACGAGCCGGTCAAAGAATTGGAATCGCTGCTCAGGTTTTGCGTAGGTACCCAGCGAAAGCGGAAGATCCGCAACCAGGAGGTGATCCGCTTGAAACCCGGGTGGCACATCCTGCAATCGAGAAAAACTGCGCAACAAAAGTCCCGACCCGACGAGCAGGAGCATGGCCATGGCGATCTCGGCGGCGACGAGCGCTCCGCGAATGCGGTGGTGGCCGGGTCCCGAGGTGGAACCGCGCGAGCCTTCATTCAGCGTTTCGCGAAGATCGAGTTTTGCGGTGCGCAGGGCGGGCACGATGCCGAAAAGAAGTCCGGTTAGGACGGAGACGACAAGCGTAAACGAAAGAACCCAGCGATCCAAACCTACGGCAAAAACCGCGGGCACGCTGGTTGCCGAAAGCTTCAGGAGCGGACCGAGCGACGCCCAGGCGAAAAGCAATCCAAGCGCGCCTCCGACGAGAGAAAGAAGCAAGCTTTCGGTGATCAATTGCCGGGTAACGCGCCACCGCGTAGCGCCCATGGACGTTCGAATGGCCACTTCCCTTCCACGCGATGCCGCGCGAGCCAGCAGCAAATTCGCCACGTTCACGCAAGCAATGAGAAGGACGGCGGCCACGGCTCCGAGAAGTAGCAGGAGCGCCGGCCGCACACCCTGCACAAGTTGCTCTTGAAGATTCACGACGTCCGCGCTGATTCCGGTGTTGTAAATGGGATACTGCTCTTCCAGCCGCTTGGTGATGCCAACCATCTCCGTGCGTGCCTGCTCGCGCAAAATTCCATCTTTCAAGCGGCCGATAACGAAGATCCCGGGATGCCAATTGCGGTCATCGGGAAGCGTTTTCGCCCAGGGAGTGAACGGCAGGAAAACATCGGCGGGCTGGAGGAGCTCAAAGCCGCTGGGAAGGACGCCGACGATAGTGCACGGCTGCGAATCGAGAGTGATGGATTTACCGAGAATATCGCGCGAACCGCCGAAGCGGCGCTGCCATAATCCATAACTGAGGACAGCGACAGGCGCGCCTCCCGCGCGATCCTCTTCGGCGAGAAAGGTGCGGCCAAGAGTGGCGTTCACACCGAGGAGCGAAAAAAGCGGAGCGGTGGCCATGCGCAAATTCAAGCGTTCGGGCTCGCCGGCGCCGGTGAGGGCGATCGTAGCCCCGCGCGTGGCCTCCAGCGATTCGAATGAATGGCTCTGAGCGCGCCAGTCGACGTAGTTTTCGTAAGAAGTGGAGAGGGTCGGGTAGGGGCTCTTTTCCGCGACCAGCACCACTCGCGAAGGATCACGGAATCCAAGCGGACGGAGCAATACCGCGTTGATGACCGTGAAGATGGCAGTGTTCGCGCCGATGCCGAGGGCCAGCGTCAAAACGGCAATGGCGGTGAATGCGGGGCTCTTTCCGAGAAGGCGGATTGCATAACGAAGATCCTGCAGCAGAGTGGCCATGAGTCCTCCGAGCGGACAGACACTTAGCCTGTCTGACGCACGCCACCCAGGAAAGTTTCTCTTTCATCAGGCCCGCCGAGAGACCGAAGGGCTAGTTTGCCGGTTTCGGCCGCTTCGCGTATTTTTCATACAGGCGCAAATGCCGGTTGTCCAGGGACGTGAGGTTCCCACGAACAAACAGATACTTGACGTCGGTAGTCAGTTCGAGCGGGTCGCCGTTGGTCACCATGACGTTGGCGAGCTTGCCCTGCTCGAGGGTCCCGATCTGCTCATCGAGCCCGAAAATGTGCGCGGGATAAAGCGTTACGGCTTTGAGCGCCTCTTCGTACGGCAGGCCGTATGCGACGGCGTTGGCGGCATTTTGTCCCAGCCGCCGCGCGAAGGAATTATCGAAGCTGGCGAAAGCGAACTTCACTCCGGCAGCGGCAAGCTCGGCGGGTTGCGAGAGCAAGCGGTCGTAGGGATCGTCCTCGTCCAGCGGGAGCGTGAGCACCGGGCGGAGGATTACAGGCACGCCTTTCGAACGGAGCAAGTCTTTGACCTTGTAGGCTTCGGAGCCGCCGGCGAGGATCATCCGCAACCGGTGCTTGTCGCAAAACTCGACCGCGGCGCGAATCTCGCGCGAGCGATCGGCAAACACCAAAAGAGGCAGCTCGCCGCGAACGACGGGAGCGAGCGCTTCGAGTTTCAGATCGCGATCGTACTTGGCGACAGAACCCCTTTCCAGGGCCTGGGCATAGTGCCGGGCGCGCTCCAGCCAGTCGGTGATTTCGTTGACCTGTTTGTCGTATTCCTGCTTGGCCTCGCCGTACGGTTTTTCTTTCCGGGAGAATGTGGTGAAGTCGAACGTGCGGGTTTCGATCTCCGGCCAATTCAGCACCATCGCCGCGCTTTTCTTGATGAGCATTTCGTCGATGGTCCAGCCGGCGAGGTGGATGGCCGAGGCTTGACCGCCAATCACGCCTCCTGAGCCTGCGGAGTCAAAACCTCCGCTGCCGGGAACGGCAAGAACTTCGGTGATGCCGGCGGCGCGGGTTACAGGAATGTGTTCGCTTGAGGCAGACACCGCCGTGGCAGCGACAACATCCGGATTGTAATTTCCCGTCTCGGTGGAATCGACGGTGGCGCTGACAGCGCCAATCTCACGCAAACCCATTTGGGTGATCGAATCGAAGAAGCCGGGGTACACCTGAAGTCCCGTTGCGTCGATGACTTGCGCGCCGGCAGGGATGTCCAAGCCCACCCCCACTGCCGCGATCTTTCCCTCGTGAATGATAAGCGTGCCGTCTTCGATGGCGCTCCCGGCGAGGGTGAAAATTTTCGCGTGGGTCAGAGCGTAGCTAGTTGGTGGCTGAGATTGAGCGCCGGCATTCGCGGGGCGGAGAGAAAAAAGGAAGCTAGTGATGTAAAGGACGTAAAGTAGACGGCCGCGAGTTGGAGCGTGGCTCACAGCGCACCTCCGGTCTGAACGGCCGCAACGGAATCGCTGCCGCTTGATTGAGGCGGCTTGGGTTTTTCCTCCGGCTTCTTTTCTTCCGGCTTTTTCTCTTCAGGTTTCTTTTCGGCCGGTTTCTGCCCGCCGGGCGCCGCAGCATCGGGCTTCTTCTCTTCCGGCTTCTTTTCCGCGGCTCTCTTGAATTTGTCGACGAGCGCTTTCTTTTCTTTTTCGCGCTCCGAGCGTTCGGCGAGGTCGCGCTGGCGGTCAAAGTACACGCGGCCATCGATCAGCGTTTTCTGCACCACGGCGTAGGCGCTGAGCGGGTCGCGGTTGTAAATCGCGAGGTCGGCGTCTTTTCCGACGTCGATGGTGCCGACGCGCTTGTCGATGCCCAATTGCAACGCGGGATTCAGGGTGACCATTTTCAGCGCTTCGTCGTGGGAGAGGCCGCCGAACTTCATGCTCTTGGCGGCTTCCTGATTTAGGTGCGTCGCTTCTTCGGCGTCGTCGGAATTGATGGAAACGACCACGCCGCGGCGGGTCATCAGCGCGGCGTTGTACGGGATGGCGTCATAGGCTTCCACTTTGTAGGCCCACCAATCGGAAAACGTGGAAGCGCCGACTCCGGCAGCGGCCAGTTCATCGGCGATTTTGTAGCCTTCGAGAACATGCTGAAAGGTGCGGACTTTGAAGCCAAACTCTTTCGCGACGCGCAGCAGCATCAGGATTTCGTCTTCACGGTAACAATGCGAGTGCACGTAGCGCTTGCCTTCCAGCACTTCCACGAGCGGTTCGAGGCGCAGATTGCGGCGCGGAGGAATGAGATTTTTCTCACCGGCAGCGGCCCGCTTGTTGTAATCCTCCCAGGATTTTTTGTAGTCGCGGGCTTCGCTGAACGCCCCGCGAATGGTTTCTTCAACGCCCATGCGCGTCGCTGGATAGCGCTTGGGCTGGCCGGGGATGCCGAAATTCGAACGCTTGGGATTTTCGCCGAGCGCGAACTTGATGCCGGGAAGCGCGCCTTCGAACGGCAGCTTAGCCGCAGGCTGGCCCCAGCGCAGCTTGATGACCAGCGTCTGTCCGCCGATGGCATTGGCGGAGCCGTGAAGAATGTTTGCCGCGGTAACTCCGCCCGCGAGATCGCGATAAATGTCGGTGTCCTCCGGATTCAGAATCTCCGCCATGTTCACCATCGAGGAGACGGAAACGCTACCCTCGTTGATGCTTTCGGCGGCGATGTGCGAATGGCAATCGATAATGCCGGGCATGACGAACAGGCCCGCGGCGTCAATCACCTGGGCGTCCTTGGGCGCATTGACGGACGCGCCGACTTCGGCGATCTTCCCGTCCTTAATAAGGATGGAGCCGTGCTCGATGGTTCCGTGCGAGACGGTGAGGATAGTGGCGTTACGAATGACGGTGACGGCAGGCGTGTCAGGAGGCGTGGCGGCGGGGGCCGGAGACAGGTAAAGGAAATTAAGAAGGGGAAGGAGGTAAACGAATCGGATGCGCCTTGCGTTCATCAAGAATACTGATGAGCTGTTCACTGGGAGCCTCCAAGCACGGCCGATGAAGCGGATGAATTGGAACTGGGTTTCACGCCGGTAAACTCGAGCGAGAAACCTTGCACGCTGATGCTGCCCTTCAAGGAAGTTCCATCAAACGTACCCGAGAAGGTGACGTCTGCGGGTGAATCCTGGATCGGAATGTTGATGGAGAAACTGAACTTGTCCACACTCAAATATCCGCTGATGATCGAGGCAGTACCGCGCTTGCTGGTGATGGTGCCGGAGATCGTGCCGTCCTTCTCCATGGCGAGGTCCGCGGTGGATTCCTCAGGCCCTTCGGGGGTGACGTAGGAAAGTTTCCATTTTCCAGTGAGGTCGCCTTTCGGCGGCTCCTTGGGCTTCTCCGGCTCGCGAATTTCAAATCGGTGGCCGTCGACAAAAACCATTTTGATGCTCGTTTTTTCCTCAAAAAGGTCGCCGTCCGCAACAACCAGGTTGGCGATCTTCCCGTTTTCGATGGAGCCCAGGCGGTCGGCGACGCCGAAGATTTCCGCTGGCGACAGCGTTAGCGCGCGCAGCGCGGCTTCAGCGGGGAGGCCCGCGTCAATGGATTTCTTCGCGGCCTTGAGCGCGTCTTTCGGCGCGGTGATGCCGCCGGAATAAAACGCAAACTTGACGCCGGCCTTGGCTAGCGCCGCCGGTGAAGACGGCGCGCGGTCGCGGAACTGCAGCGTTCGAAGCGAAGGCTTGTCCTCGGGGTCGGCGTCCTTCTCAGCTTCGGGCCATTTGAGATTGACGAGCACGGGAAGTTTTTTCGCGGCGATTTCCGGCGCAACCTCGTAAGCCATCTGCCCGCCATAAAGGACACCGTTGACGTGCCAGCGCTCGACAAGTTCCAGGCCGCGCCGAAGCTGAATGGAATTGTTCGCCGGAATCAAAACGAGCGCGTGATCTTCCAGCGCCTCGGCCAGCGCGGCTTCGGTGCGGTCGTAACGCGGCCGCGCCACGCTGCGGGGATTTTTCTCGTAGGTGGTCTGCGCCTTGATGCTCCAATCCGTGTCCAGCCACACCTGATGAACGTAAGCAAGCACGCCCATGATCGAGCTGGGAAATCCACCGCCAAATCCTCCCGAAGTCTGAAACGCCAGCGGAATGGCCACGGGAGATTTCACCACCAGATCGCCCGCGCGTTCTCCTGCAAGGTCCAGCACCGCCGCCTGTCCGGGGAAAATTCCTCCTTTGGGAGAGGAAACGACGGTGGTGAAGCCTCCGTTGCGCCAGGTTTCGATGCGTTTGTCGCTCAAGCTGACTTCGTCGGCCGCGCTGCGCCACGGTGTCGAATAAGGCCGGTCCTCCGGACCGCGCGCCCTCTCTTGTGAGCCGCGCGGCCCACCTTCACCACTCGCAACAGAAGCCGCAGGAATTCCCACGTCGGTAAACGCATCAACGAGCCCCGGATAAACAGTGAGGCCCTTGCCATCGATGACCCACGCCTCGGGAGGAATCGCGACGTCCTTTCCAACCGCGGTGATGAGGCCGCGGGAAACCACGATGGTGGCGTTCTCGACCGGCGGTCCCGAGATGGGCACGACTTTGGCGCTACGGATGGCGAAGTATTGCGGCTCGCCGCCTTGTGCCTGAAGTGACGGCGCGGCACAGAAGAGGGGAAGCGCCGCCGCAAAGCAAACCGCTAGCAAGCACCTGAAAACAACGTTGGAATGCATGCAAGACTCCTCACGAAGGCGTTGAAAGGAAAACCGTCCCCCGGCAACCGTAAAGGTAGACGCATGAGGCTAGTGGGAAGTTGCGGAAGAGTCAAGAAGAGGGGCCGAAAAAAAAGGAAAAAAATCTGGAAATAGAATCGCAGGCTCCAATGTCTTCTCAATTGCAATCCAAAAGGGAGTGTGGCTCAAGCGGCGAGTCGCATTCCAGCGCGACGCACGGCGCAAGTCGATCCCGTCGCCGCGCCGTGCTATGAGTGAAAAAAAGTTCCTATTCTCTAGCTTCGACTTTCCAGTTTCCAATTTTTCCTAAGGCTTTTTCTTTTTGAACAGTCCGCCGAGCGCATCCACAGCAGTGTTGGGGTTCAGTTGTTGAGGTGCCGTGACCCCGGAGGCCGTGCTGCCGGCGCAGCCCAGCTGTGACTTGACCAAACTCGCGGCGATTCCGCCAACGTCAGGAACAAATTTCGGATCGGAAGTAGTGCCGTGGATCAGAAAAGGAATGGTGGCTCCTTTGCAGTTACCCTTGCCTCCGCCGATCGCTCCCAAGACTCCCCCGATACCAGAAGCCGGCGCGCCGCCGGAAGACGAAAAAGTGGCGGTGTTTGCCAGCGTGGCCGCCATCTTGAAATCCAGATCGTTCTTGGAATCCACGGTGCCCGCCCCCACGAGGTTGCCCAGCGCGGGAACCACCGCCAGGAAATTTTCCGCCTGGAGGCCGTTTGGCGCCATTCGCAAATTCGTGGTCAGTTTTTCGATGTCCAGATCCTGTCCGGTCTTTATACCGGTCAGCATGGAGATCGTGGACATCTTCGATCCCAAATCAAAGTTTGCAATCTTCGCCTTAAAAAGCCCCACGGTGCCGTTGGTAACAAGTTTGTTCGTCGGGCCGGTGATATTCAGATCCGTGTTGAGCGTGCCCGCCGCCAGCGAAGCGCCTTTCGGAAGATGAATCCCGAGCGCGGGCAGAAAGGCTTCGAGATCTTTCGCAGGCATGTCCCTCCCTTCCAGCTTGATGTTGACGACGGTGGCCTCGCCTGCGGACTCATACGTGCCATTGAGGCGCGCGGCCGCGCTGCCAATCTTCAGCGTCGAAGGATTCAAGACGCCGGCATTTTTGCGCAGATTGTATTTGGTATTGAAGTCCACGATGACGGGAACGCCGGCGGGCGCTCCGCCGGCAATCAGCATAGCTTTGGAAAACTTGACGTTGCCCTTGGTTTCGGCTTCGCCGCCTTTCGATTCCAGCGTGCCGTCGAGATCGACAATGCCCCCAAGTCCCATCGAGGGATCGAGGAAGCCCGTCGAGGCAAGATTCAAGCCCGAGACATTGAGCTTGGCGGTGAGCGGGGTCAGCGCGGTGTCGGCTTCATCGATCGGGCCGACCACGCCATCGAGCTTGAACTTGCCGCCGGAAGGGAGATCGGCGGTGACGGTGACGGGAAACTGCGAGGTCATGGACACGTTCGAGGCGGTCACGTCGACGTGGTCGTAGGTGCTGCGCTTCTGCGAATTCACCGCGCCGATGATGATGATGCCGTTCTTGAGATCGAGCTTCTTAATGGTGAGGTCCGCGGCAGAGCTTGGCGAGCCAGAAGACTTCGCAGCCTTATTCTTCGCGGCAGCGCCTCCGAGCGAAGAGTAGTTCCACGAGCCGGCACCGTTGTGAAGAAGCGTCACTTGCGGCGTGTCAATCGTGACGCCCGTGACGTTCAGGGTCTTCGAGAAAATCAGCGGCAGGATTTCGACGCCCACGTTCAGCGACTTGGCGGTAAGGAAAGGGGAAGAGCTGAATTTCGGGTCGTCGCCGATGGAGATATTGTCGGCAGAGAGCGAACCGCTGATGAGCGACAGGCTCAGATTGCCAAGTTCGACTTTGCGCCCCAGCGCGGCGGAAGCTTTTTCCTCAATGGTGGGACGGAACTGATTGACAGGGATCAAAAACGGCGCGACGAGGACCAGCACGATCAACACGCCCACGACGATGAGAACAACCTTCAATGCTTTTTTCATGACCACCTCCAAGGCGGGACGAGTGGGTAATCCCCCGAACGCAGAGAAGGGAGGATAGCACAGCGAGTATATACCTTAGCGAGAGCGTAGCCGTCTGTCCGGTTTGAGACAGCGGGATACGTGATCGTGATCAGTGATCCAGGGAGCGTTGACGCCGAACCGGGTGAGTGGTAGATTCGCCGCCAACCCATTGGGGGCCACATCTGGGCCCAATCCGAACCGTCAAAAATTTGAGGAGGCACCATGAGAAAAGTGCTGCTGACCACGATATTTGTGACTACTTTGCTTGCTGCATTCCCTGCGTTTGCGCAAAGTCCCAACTTCGACCCTGGACCTGTTTGGCGCGTGACCTATTACCACATCAAGTCAGGACAAGGAGACGCATTCTGGAAGGACTTCCGGGAGAATACCAAGCCGATCTTCGAAGAGTTCAAAAAGGCCGGCTTGATTTCGGATTACAAGACATTTACGAATCCGGTGACCGATCATCCGAACGACTGGAACGTGGCGTTATCGGTTTCGTACCCGAATTATGCAGCGATGGACCAACTGGCTGCCAAAGCGGCAACCATCGCCATTAAGCACTACGGGTCGCGGGATGCAATGCTAGCGGCTGGAAAAAAGCAAGATGACATCCGCGAGGTGATCGCCAGTCATTTGGCCCGCGAGGTCATGTCGAAATAGATGTGAGATTTGGGGCGGGGTAGGCTGCCCTACTCCATGACTGTCAACCCCGCCTTCTCCCGCCGCTCTTTTTGCACAGAAGAGCTGTTCGATTAACCTTGACACCCACGTCCGCGAGGCACACCATCATCTCGACATCTCGCCAGTTAAAGCGAGACTCCCGCTCCCTAGTCCAAGGGCAATTTCTTTAGCACCTAAGTTCCGCATCGAGCGCCAAGAGGGCAGTTCGTCCTCGGCCCGTTTTTCTCCGCTCGCCGGGACACTACCCTTCGTCCGACCCAACGGACTGCACGCCCTGGACCGCAGCGGTTCCACGCCACATCACTCGAGCTCGACTCGCTCCGTGCGAGGACCGTTTTTGCTTTTCTCAAAAAGGAGAACCACTAAATGTCAGAACACAATAAAGCTATCGTCCGTCGTCTGTTCGCCGAACTCTGGAACCATGGCAATCTTTCGGTGGCCGGCGAGATCTTCGCTCCCAACTACTCGCACCATGACTCTTCGACGCCCGATTTTGGCCTGGGCCCCGACAGTGAAAAGAGGAGACTGGCTCTCTATCGCGGCGCCTTCCCCGACCTTCACATGACGATCGAGGATGTCATCGCGGAAGGCGAAACCGTCATGACCCGCTGGTCCTGCCGCGGTACCCATAAAGGGGATTTCAACGGCATTGCTCCCACCGGAAAGCAGTTCACCATCTCCGGCGTGACCGTCGCTCGCGTCTCCAACGGCAAGATCGCCGAAGGCTACGTCAACTGGGACGCTCTCGGCCTCATGCAACAGCTCGGCGTTGTCCCTCAGCTCGCCAATGCCAAAGTCCTAACCGCCACCGCCGGCGCAAGGTAACCGTCCCGGCTTTCCCCAACCGGAAGGCCCGATTACGCGTCGGGCCTTCCCTCAAATCTGTGGGGATTTTTCTATATTTCCTAATTTCGAGGTTCTACATTCTCGTTTCTGATTTCTAGTTTCGTTTTTACCCCGCCCGCTCCTCTCCTTCGGCCCAGCGTCCTCATTCCTCTACAAGAAACGCCTCGACTCCTAACCTCCTCGCCCCTCAGCTGACGGTTTCCTTTTTAGTTCCCTCTTTCTCGTTCCACCAGGCAATTCCGGCAAGTGCAGTCACTGGCCTACTCATTCCGCAGGTGTTGCAGGTAAGGAAGAGTAGCCACCAGCCCGCATACATCATGGCAATGTACGTGCGCAGTAACCGCTTAGCAGTTAATTTTATCCAAGGACTTTTTCAGCTAAAAGAGGAAAGCCCAATCCATAAGTTCATTGGTTGAAAGCAACTAGCGAAATAGAGCGAGACATCAAACAGTCGCTCAATCGAAAACACTGATCGTAGCTCCCGTTTTGGCTCAGATACTTTCCCGATAGGGAACGCGGGCGGATTTGAGTATGATATGGAGATAAAGAAATGAGAAAGCGTCCGGCCAAGTCTCGCTACCTCTTCCCAGAAATGAGTTTGAGCAAAGACAATCCTTGGCTCACCTCATCATTCGTGCTACCTAGAGTTGCCGCCAGAAGGAACTCGGGGTTAACGACCTTGGAGTTGTGTGCAGGCGGTGGTGGTCAAGCCCTGGGATTTGAACAGGCAGGAATTGATCATGCCGCGCTAATTGAAATTGATAAAAGTAGCTGCGCCACACTTAGTACGAACCGGCCGCACTGGGAAGTTTTTCAGGACGATCTAAACAGTTTCGACGCAGCTCGTTTTAGGGGCGTAGACATCGTATCGGGAGGATTGCCCTGTCCCCCTTTTTCAATTGCAGGGAAGCAACTCGGACAGCAAGACGGGCGGAATCTTTTCCCTGCCATGATACGTCTCGTCGATCAAATTCGTCCAAGGGCCGTAATGATCGAGAATGTCCGGGGCATTCTCGACGCAGTATTTCAAGACTACCGTCAGTACGTGGGACTTGAACTAAGGAAGCTTGGCTATCAACCTGGCTGGAAACTCATGAATGCTTCTGATTTTGGTGTCCCTCAATTGCGTCCCAGGGTAGTTTTTGTAGCAGTCCGGAAAGAATATTCCGAACATTTCTCGTGGCCGGAAGCTTCTGATTCTGAGCCAATGACTGTTGGTCAAATCCTGTACGATCTTATGGCGGCGAATGGCTGGAAGGGAGCAAAAGCTTGGCGGCAAAAAGCAGACGAAATCGCCCCTACCATTGTCGGAGGCTCCCTTAAGCATGGCGGCCCAGACTTAGGGCCAACCCGAGCGAGACGGGCCTGGGCCACGCTCGGCGTTGATGGGCTTGGAATCGCGAACGATGCTCCAGATCGAAACTTTGTTGGTATGCCTCGTCTCACGGTTCGCATGGTTGCTCGACTGCAGGGTTTCCCTGACGAATGGAGTTTTGTTGGAAAGAAGACTCAGGCCTACAGGCAGGTCGGAAACGCATTCCCGCCAGCTTTTGCGCGGGCTGTAGCAGAAAATCTTAAAGCTTGCTTAACTAAGTCTAGCAAACGGATTCGCCTTGCCGGATAGCGCTTCACTCTTTTGAAAAAGTGGTTGATACCATTTCAATCAAACGGCGCAGCGAAAACATGCGTCGCATCAAGAGCAAGGGGACGAAACCCGAGATTATAGTTCGCCGCCTAGTGCATTCCATGGGATTTCGATTTCGGTTGCATGCGGCTGAACTCCCTGGAAGGCCAGACCTTGTTTTTCCTGGGTTGAAAAAGCTAATCGAAGTAAATGGTTGCTTCTGGCATCAGCACAGGGGCTGTATCGATTCCAGAATACCGAAATCACGGGTTGAGTATTGGCGTCCAAAACTGCGGAAGAACGTCCGGCGTGACAAGAGAAACCTGACCCTGCGCCGAAAGTTGGGTTGGCGTCAGTTAGTGCTCTGGGAGTGTGACATAATGGCTGCCAGCCCGCGCAGATTGAAGGCCCGCTTGAAAGCCTTCTTGAAACCAACGTTACTCTAGCTCATCTTTATTTTTCTGTTCGCGTTCTTTTTCGAACTTTCTAATCGTGCCAGTTGGGTCGTCCGGCCACGGTTTATAACTCTTAAGAATGTAATCCACCTGCGTCTTTCCCGATGAACTCTTGTACCTAAGAGTCTCAATTTCCCATCCGATCACTGAATAGCGCAACTCTCTCAGACGTTTATGCCAATCATCCTGGTCAGCGACAGCCTGAAGGATCGATGAAGGCGTTCGATTCCCTACACCGACCGCCTTGAGGATTTCCCCAATCCGAACATGGACACTCTCGTGCGACATGACCTTCTTCATCATTTCTGGGTCTGCATTCAGTGAGGAAAAATAGGCCTTTTTCCCTGAATTACACTCCTCGCAAATCGCCCACAAATTCTCGCTATCGTTTGTGCCGCCCCACTCGCGCGGCTTTTTGTGATCGACTACGAGTGTGATGCCATGCTTCTGCACCGTCATGCCGCACATTTGACACTGGCCATGAGCTGCATGGATAATCCGGGCCCTTGTTTTTTGATCAACTTGGCCCTCATCGGTGACCCTGCTCTTCTTTCCAACGTACTTATATAGAGTGACGTTTCGTTTCTTGCCATTAACTTCCTGCGAGCTTTTGATTTTCTGAATTACGAACCATTTCTTGAGATCTCTTTTCCTGCGGTCAAGATGGGTTTGCTCTTCGGGCTTAAGTCCTTCCTTCTCGAGTTCTTGTCTTATCTGTCCACCCGTCGCCCCCAGCGGAAATCGCTTTAGCACCTCAATGATCCTGAGGTGGATAGCACCTGGGTTAGCGGTTCTCTTGGCCATTTGTTTCATTGTGGAACAGATTCCTACACAACAGCTCGATTTTCTTTGGGATGCGTGGCTGCTCTCCGATCCGCTCGAAAGCCCATCGGTGGGATCCCGCAGCAGATTCTTCGGAATCTCCTCCGGAGTGACGAGGGAAGCGGCTTGCGCAAGATTTTCCAGGTATTTCGCAATGTCGCTCGAGCTCAGGCCGGACCGTTTCAACAACCTGGGATAGCTGAGGATTCGCGGGTGCCCCATACGCGGTTTCTGCGTGTGAGGCTTTTGAATTTGATCCAAACGATCACCACCCGCCCTCCGCATCCACAGCTCATGAACTATCGTGCAGATATACAGTGAACTCTACCCCTTTGTTTTCTTCACTATGCAAAATCATTCGAACCAATGCGCCATTTTCTAAATACTAGTACTATAAAATCATTTGACAAACGATTTAATCTATATTATCATGGGTCGTGATTGTTCGACGACATCTCCGCCAACCCCGTAAGTCCCATGCCCTCCCGCGCCTCTTTCTCTTCAACATTCCAACCTGCAAACCTTCATACATTCCAACCTTCGGTTTTCCGTATCCTCTTCCAAGTTCCGTATCCCGCAACCCCTTTGTTTGCCACTCTTACGAAAACACCGGGGGTGTGGGGGTATTCTTCCCACTTTGGAAAATCCGCCCGGTCTCGACGACAAGAACTCACTTTTCCATTCAAGTTCTTTCTTTTCACACTCTTCCAAACTCTTTTGCACTCGCGAAAAACTCAACTCGTTTCGTTTCAAGCAATTCCGAACTCTTTCACAAAAACACCCGGGGGTGGGGGTACGTCCGGCCTTCCAACTTGCAACCATTCCAACTCTCAAGCGATGTTCTCGGCTCCGGTGGACAGACGGGCGAAGGCAGGAGATAATTTCATGTCTACATCGTCGACAGAGATCGCAGCTATTTCAGAGGAGGGGGAATGAGCATTTCTCCAAACGTACCGAGCCCGGAGGAGTCGTACCGCTACGAGTCCACGGGAACGCCGCGGTGGATCGCCGTGCTGTTCGGGGTGGTGATTGCGGCGCTGGCGGTGATTGGCGTTGCGGGATATTCCACGCAATCGCGCATGAGCCAGGACCTGGCGGACCAGCAGAAACAGAATAAAGTGCTGACCGCGCAACTGGAGCAGGCCAATTCGCGCATCGCGGACTTGAAGAGCCAGGTGGAAATCACCACGCAGAGAATGGGCTTGACGCAATCGGAGATCGCCAAGGCCAAGAGCCGCGCGGAAACGATCGTCAAGGAGCAGCAAGCGGCGGACCAGAAGCTCACCGCGCAGCTGAGCCAGGCGCAAAAGGAAAATGAGGAAAAAATCGGCGCGGTGGCCACGGAAGTGGGCGGCGCGAAGAAAGACATCGAAGCCACGAAGACCGACCTGGAAGCGACGAAAGGCAAGCTGGAGCGCAGCCTGGGCGACATGAACGTGATGAGCGGGCTGATCGCGCACAATCGCGACGACCTGGAAGACCTGCGGCGGCGGGGCGACCGTAACTACTATGAGTTCACCCTACAAAGATCCAAGAATGCGCAGCGCGTCGGGCCGGTGCAGATGACGCTGAACAAAACGGACCCGAAAAAAGCCAAGTACACGCTCACGGTGGTGGCGGACGACAAGACCATCGAGAAAAAGGACAAGACGTCCGGCGAGCCGGTGCAGTTTTACGTGAAGGGCAGCGCACGCATGGCGCCGTATGAGATTGTCGTTTTCGACGTGGGCAAGAATCAGATTAACGGCTACCTGGCGACGCCCAAGGACGGCGGAAGCGCTGCGCCTCCGGCCGCCGCAGCGGCGCCAACGCCTGCCGCGACTCCCGCGAAACCCTAGTTGGCTTAGCTTAGCCGGCGTTTTCGATTTTCGTTTCGTTCAAGGATTGAGAAACCCCGCCCCGCGTTCTGGAAACTGCGCGCGGGACGGGGCTTCTGTCGTTTGGGGGCGGCGCGTTAGCATGGGAACGTTCGTTTTTCCATCGACCAGTTGTCTTGGAGCACTCCCATGAAAATACCGAGCTTTCGAATCCTATTGCCGATGGCGGCGCTGCTGTGTGCGTCCGGGCCGCACCTCGCGCACGCGCAAGCTCCGCTGGAACCAGCGCAAATGTCCCCGCGCACATTGTTTTATTTGATCTGGCGCGGCGTCCCCGGACCGGAAGCGCGAAAAGAAAATGCGCTGCTGGCGCTGTGGGACGATGCGGAGTTTGCTCCGGTGCGTTCGGCGATGGCGGCGGGGATGCTGCATTCTTCCGGAGAAAAAGCGGAGCAGCCGAAGCTGACGAGCGCCCAGGTACAGGAATTCGCGGGACTGCTGGAAAATTCGTTCACGATCGGGTATTTGAGTGAGCCCGCAAAGCGAAGGGCTGCGCCAGCGGAGGGCGCGGCGGATTCGAAGGCGTCGGCTTGGAACGGGTTGTTTTTTGTCTATGACCGAAGGGGCAAGGAGGAGCTGCTTTCGAAAGCGATACTCGGCTTGCGCGCGAGCGCGAAGGATGTGCCGCGCCTGTCGTCCGTGACCATCGGAGGCGTGCAAGCGCTCAAGACAGAAAGCAAAGACGGCGTTAGCTATTGGGCGGAGGACGGCAAGTACGCTGTGGGCGCCAGCGAACCGGCGGTGATGGAAGAAATTCTTGGCCGCCTCGATGGCAAAATTTCCGGAGGGGCGTCGCTGGCGCAATCGGCACCATATCAGGAAGCGCAAAAAAACCTCGGCGGCGGCTTACTGGAATTTTTCCTGCGCGTTCCGGACCTGGAACAATTCGCGAGCGATTCGAAACCAGGAAGCTTTCAAATGCTCCCGCTGCTGGATGCGGCAAGGCTCGACGCAGTGCACTCTCTCAGTGGCCGGGTCATATTCGAGGGAGCGAAGACGCACGTGCAGGGCGCGATCGTCGGTGATGCTGTTCCGGGAACGCCCTTTGACATTTGGGGCGGCGGACAGCCGGGGCCAGCTTCGCTTGCCTTCGTTCCGGCGGAAGCCAACTCTTACACCTGGATGCAGCTCAATTTGCAAGGCATCTACGACACGGTGAAGCGTGTGGCGCGCGCGGCGTTTCCGCAGGCGCAGCAAGGCAACGCGGACTTGATGGATACGCTCGCGCAGCAGAAGCTGGGAATGCCGGTGGCGGAGGCGCTGGGGCTGTTCAGCGGAGAATTCGCTTCGATGCAAACCAGCCCGTCGATGGACAACGCGAAGCAGGTTTATTTTTTCGGCATGCGAAAGAAGCCGGAGACGCTCAAGCTCCTGCGGGCAGTTTTCAGCGAACAGCTCGCTTCGGAACGCAACGAAGGCGATGTGACTTTCCTGAAGATTTCGCTTGGGGGCAAACAGAGTAACGCAGGCGACGCCCAGTGGAATTTTTTCAACCTCGCGGTGACACCGGACATGATTCTCGGGGCAAGCAAGATTGAAACGCTGCACGAAGTGCTTGCGAACCGCGCGCATGCTTCCACAGCCGCCGGCCTCGCCAGCGTGCCGCAGTTTCAAGCCAGGCGTGGGCAGTTCCCGGAAGATCTCAACGGCCTCAGCTATTTCGATTTCCAGAAAGTCGATTGGCAGGCATTGAAAGATCGATTGATCGTAGAGGCGAAAAAGAGCTCCGTGGCAAAAACTGTGGGCCCGTCGAAAGATGGCGTGCCGTCCGCGACTCCGGATTGGCTCGCGCAGATGAATCTGCAAGTCGTCGCGAGGCATCTGCATTGCTCATCGAGTGTCTCGTGGAAGGACGCGAAGGGCATTCATTGGGACCAGTGGATCGAATAGCAGAGAGATGATCTCTTTTCGTCTCCTGGCGACGGTACTGGCGCGTTTCTCGGTACCAATCCGGAAAGGAAGATTCAAATGTTGGTCGATCCGCTTGATACGCTGGATGCTCTCCTAAATCGCCCGGTCAGTTACACAAGTAAAAGCGACTTCAGAAACATTTCGCTCGCGAACGGCTCCGAGTTCATATTCGCAACTGATGGACACGAGAGGTGGAAGTCTGATTCTTCGAAAGTCACATGATGGTCTCCGCGCGCTTACAGCGGTAGGCCGATGCGTCGCAAGAGGTTGGCGAAGCGCGGATCGCCTCGCAGGGGATCGAGTCGGGGATCCACCCCGACGAGGGGCATTCAATCCGAACGGGCGAGATATGCCTTCTCGAGCCAAGCAAATGCCTTCTCCTTATCACCCAAAGTCGCATAGACACAAGCCACATTGAAACCACAGATGTAGCGCTTCTGGGCCTGGGCTTCTATCCCGCTGAGTATCGTGCGGGCCTTGTCCTTGTTGCCCGCCAGCGCGTAGGCAGACGCAATCTGCGCAACTATCACGGGGCTCTGGGCGGATTTCAAGCCGCGATCCGCCGCGGCGATTGCTTCCACACGCCGGCCGAGCTCTGCGTAGGAAAGCGCAAGGACCCGATCATCCTTCCCCCGCTGTCCGGCTTCGATCGCTTCATCATACCGTCGCCCGTTAAACAACAGAAAGGGCAGGTTTACGTGGGATTCTGGAAGGAGCGGGTCAAGAGTCTCTGCGTAATGGAGCTCCTGAATCGCTTCGTCGGTCCGCCGCAGCGTCAACAAATAATGCGCATAACCGGCGTGAGCGCGTGGCAAGTTGGGGTTTAGCTCCAGCGCACGGTGGAACTCGCGCTCCGCACCTACCCAGTCCCAATCAAAGTTAAGTTTCACGTAACCCAGGGAAGCGTGAGCCTCAGCGAGGCTATCATCGATCTCAATGGCCCTGGCGGCTGCCGCTTTGGCCTTCGGCATCACTTCCAGGGGTGCCCGAAGCAGAGTGCTTTGATCGTAGTAAGCGTTGGCAAGTCCGGCATAGGCCAAAGCATCCGTGGGGTCAAGGGCAACTGCCTCTTGGAAATACTGAATGGCTTGTTCTGTTCGCTTGACGCCTTCGAATGTCATATTGCTCAGTTCGTAGAGCCCGCGCAGATAGGCCTCGTGAGCTGCGGGTTTGACGGGGTGCGCGTTCGCCAGCTGAATTCGCTCTTGTGGAGTTAATTTGATTCTGACTTCATCCGCGATCGCCTGTGCCACCTCGTCCTGTAATGTCAGGACGTCTCGCAAATTGCGTTCGTAACTCTTGGCCCAAAGGTGCTTGTCGTTGGCAGCATCGATCAACTGCGCGGTGATTCGCACTTGATCGCCCGACCGTTCCACAGAGCCCTCAACCACCGCGTCCACGTGCAGTTCGCGCGCTATTTCCGGCAGACTCTTGTCGGGGCCCTTGTAACGCATCGCAGAGGTCCGCGAAATTACTCGCAGAGCACTGATCTGCCCTAGATCTGTGGTGAGTTGCTCGGTCATTCCGTCCGCGAAATAGTCCTGGGCAGGGTCTCCGGAGAGGTTCTTTAGAGGCAGAACGGCCAGCGATTCGATGTGGTGCGGGGTAGCCGCACCTCTGAGACGATGGGCGAACCGGCCGACCACACCAACGGCGAGCGCCGCGGTAACCAAAGTGATCGCTAACCACACCGAGCGATAAGGTTTCTGGCTAGCCCGAGAATGCTCCAATTCCTCCACCCGGAGCCGGCCATTGTTCCACCAGGCGTCGATTTCGGCTTTGTAGCCATAAATGCCAGCTTTTTTCTTGTGGGTATGCCGGTGAATGGGCAGACCTTCGTCTTCCCAGCGGCGAACGGTGCGTTCGCTGCACTTTAGATAGGCGGCAATTTCCTTCCAGGAATCAAGGCGGTCACCAGGAGAAGACGCGGAGGGGCGATCCGCCGATTCCTCCGATTGCATGGCCATATGCAGGTCCTACTGGGACACACGAACGCGGTGGATTCTAGCGCAAAGGCATGACCGTTACAATCCGCTGTCACATGCGGTCAAATGCGGTCATTGCATCGTTGGCCGAACGTGTCTCTTGTGTCCTCCGAATACCCCACATACTGTGCGCACAACTGCCTGCCAAAGCTGGCGAGCAGGGTTCAGAGGAGTTTGGCAAGCAGGGCCAGGGAAATTCTCGAGTGGGCATCAACTCGCAGATCTCGCCCTGGCCAATCAATCTCTCGGAGGAAAAGGACATGCGAAAATTCTGGACAGTATGGGGCTTTGCTGTTTTATCAGTGCTGTTGGTAGGAAGCGCGGCGACGGCGAACAGCCCCTTGATCTTCACCTCTTTCGATTTCCCAGGGGCCGCAACTACCACTGCCTTCGGGATCAATTCCGAAGGCGATGTAGTGGGCGGCTACAAAGACGCCCAAGGCAAGCATCACGGCTTCTTGTTCCGTGGCGGGACGTTCACTTCCATTGATTTTCCCGGTGCCATTTCCACCGACGCTCGCGGAATAAATCCCGACGGGGACATTGTGGGGTCCTATACGAATTCACCGGGTGGGGCGCCCAACATCCACGGTTATCTCCTAAGGAACGGTGAATTCTCGGAGGTTCAGTTCCCCGGGCACTTGGGCACGATTGCTCAGCGAATATCGCCCGAGGGCACCATCGTGGGCTGCTTGCATGACACCGATACCATGCGGACCATGCACGGTTTCGTTTTGCAGGGCGGCAACTATTCCGCCAACCCTGTGCCCTTCACCATGAACAATGGGATCACTCCCGGCGGGGGAAAGATCGTCGGCTTGGAAAATGATTCCTCGAGCGGCTATCTGCTGGAAAACGGCGCGGTCGCAAGCCGCATTCAATTCCCGGACAGCGCGTTTACCGATGCATGGGATATCAATGCCGCCGGAGAAGTCGTCGGGGAATACCAGGACCAGACGGCCAATCCGACGATTCACGGCTACTTGCTGACTGGCGGCAAATACACATCCATTGATTTCCCCGGGGCCAGCTTGACGTGGGCGTTCGGAATCAACGACCGCGGCGAGATCATTGGTTTCTATCTGGATTCAGCGGGCGGCCAGCACGCCTTCCTGTTCCGCAGTCAAAGCCGGTAAGTGGCGGAGGTGGTCGCACTTAACGTATACAAACAAGGAAGAAAGAAGATTGTAGGAAGTGATCTCCGCGCTTGGCATTAACTCTGGACGGATTATGGGCCACTCGGAAACGATCCATTTTACTTCGTCAGGCGCACTCTAGGTTGAAAAGCTGGTTCTTGGGCGAGGCTATTCGAATTCCTTGAGGGTCTTTGCCATTTCGCTGAGGCGTTCGTCCATGAGAGCGAAAACGGAGCCGGTGTCGAATTTCCCGGCGCCGTCTCTCTTTCCAGCGGGCTTTCCGGTCAGGAGCTCGATGCCTTGTTCGACCTTGGCTACCGGCCAGACGTGAAATTTGCCGGCGGTCACGGCCTCCAGAACATCTTCGCGCAGCATTAAATCTTCCACGTTGGACTCCGGCATCATCACGCCTTGCGTACCGGTGAGCCCCTTGATGCGGCAGACGTCGAAGAAGCCTTCGATTTTTTCGTTCACGCCGCCGATGGCTTGAATGTCGCCCTGTTGGTTGATCGAGCCGGTCACGGCGATATCCTGGCGCAGCGGAACTCCTGAGAGCGCGGAGGCCAGCGCGTAAATCTCCGTGGAGCTGGCGCTGTCGCCATCGACTCCCGAATAGGATTGCTCGAAGCAGATGCTGGCAGCTAGCGAGAGCGGCTTGTCTTGCGCAAACTTGCTGCGCAAGTAACCGGCGATGATGTGCATGCCTTTGTCGTGGAAGCGCCCGCTCAGGTTGGACTCGCGCTCGATGTTGATCAGTCCGGCTTTTCCTAGGGCGGCTGTGGCAGTGATGCGCACCGGCTTGCCAAACGAGTATCCGCCGATTTCCAGGACGCTGAGGCCGTTCACCTGGCCGACGCGCGTTCCTTCCACATCCACTAACAGTGTGCCTTCCTGAATCATCTCGCGGATACGGGTCTCGATCAGGTTGTGGCGCTCCATTTTGGAAGACAAGGCGCCGCGAACGTGGGCCGCGCGGACCACGGATTCGCCGGCCGCGGCCGCGTCGTAATGCGCTTCGCGCGCCAGGTCGGCGATATCGACGAAGCGAGCCGTCACCTTGTTTCTGCGCCCCGCCTGGCGCACGCCGTATTCGAGCATGGCCGCGAACGCGCCGCGGTCGAAGGGGTATAGATTTTCTTTTTCGGACAAAGCGCGCAGCCGCCCGGCGTATTCGGCGATAACGCCGTCGCTCATGGCCATCTCTTCGTCGAATTCGACGCGCACCTTGAAAATCTTGCGGAAGTCTTCTTCGTACTCATAGAGCAGCTCGTACAGCGAGCGGTCGCCGATGAGGATGACCTTCACGTTGATGTCGATGGCTTCCGGTTTCTGGGCGCTTCCGCCGAAGGGATAAAACATTTCGAGTGGCTGGATTTCCAGGCGGTTGTGGTTCAGTGTGCGCTTGAGCGCGCGCCACACGCCGGTTTCCGAGAGCGCTTCCAGCGAATACATGATCAGGAAGCCACCATCGGCGCGCAGCAGCGAGCCGCCGCGCAGATCCATGAAGTCGCTGGTCCATCCGCCGCGCGTGTCATAGGCGCGCTGGATGGTCCCGAACAAATTGGCGTAGGTGGGCGTGGTCTCGAAAATGACCGGCGATTTGTCATCGTTGTCGTGGGCCAGAATCACGTTCACGCCGTACACGCGGAAGGGATCGCGCTCCGGTCCTCCCGCTCCCGGCGCCTTGGGCAGCCCGTCCGGCGTCTCTTCGTCGTGTTCGCCTTCGCCCTCGCGCTCCTTGAAGGGGTCGAGGTTGTCCAGAAGATGGTGGCGCACTTCTTCGAGGTATTCGGCGACGTTGGGGCCGGCGTATTTTTCCTTGAGTTCCTCGATGACGCCGTCCACCAGCACGGAGGCGGCTTCCTGTTCCAAATAGCTCAGCTCGCTCGCCAGTTCGCGCGAGAGCGTCAGCGTCTTGCGGTACACGACGGTGAATTCCTGGCGAAACTGCTCGTACTTGCGCTCGATGTCTTCGGCCACGGGGCTTTCGAGCTTGCCTTCGTGGACCATTTTGGAGATGTCCTCAATGGGTACCATCTGGCCTTCGAGCACCGGGAAAATTTCCGGCAGCGCCACCGCGCCCACCTGCATGTGGCCCAGCGCGAATTGCTCGCGCGCGATACGGCGGGTGAAATCGTCCATCAATTCTTTTTCGCGCACGGTAAAGCGTTCGACGATGCGGCCTTTTTGCCGCTGAAAGGGTTCGCCTTCGAATACCTGGGGAATGCGGCGGCGCAGAAAATCGATCCCCGCTTGCATATCTTTCTTGAAGCCGTTGGCTTGGCCGCGGGCGAGGGCCAGCAGCCGCGGGCGGTCCGTCAATTTGAAATTGTTGACGTAGCAGCGGTCGAGGGACTCTTTGGTCGGCGGGTGAAGCTCTTCGATCATGCGCGCGATGGTGCCGCCGCGGCTGGTGCCCGCCAATCCGCAGACAAAGACGTTGTAACCGGGGGCAGACAGCTCTGCCCCCATCTTCAGCGCGCGCAACGCGCGCTCTTGTCCGATGAACCCCTCGCGCAGCTCCGCTTGCGCGGTGGTTTCAAAGGGGATGCGCGAGAGCTCGCACCTCCACCGCAATTTCGCCGCGGAAAGCTCGGTGGGTCTCGTGGCGGTCATGGTGGTCATGAAATTCCTTCGAGCGCGTTACTCTAGCACACTCACGTCACACCTCCACAGATAGACAACGCGCATGTTAACGAGCGGTTATTGGCGGGTTTTCCGGCCTGTCCACATAAACGGCCAGGACGCCCGCCGCGGTGGCTACCAGGACCGGGCCAAGCACGAGACCGAGCATTCCAAACAAGCCGACGCCGCCAACGACACTGATGAAGATCACCAGCGCGCTCAATTCGGAGCGCCCACCGAGCAAAAGCGGCCGCAAGACGTTGTCCACAATGGCGGAGACGCCCGCGCAAATCAGGAGCAATAGAATGGCTAGTCCCCAATGCCCGGTGAACCCCAGCCAGAGCGCTGCGGGCACGAAGATTAAGCCGGAGCCTACGACCGGCACCAATGAAAAGAAGGCCATGGCCACACCCCAGAACAACGGCGCCGGCAACTTCACGAGCGCAAAACCAATTCCACCGATGATCCCCTGAAGCGCCGCCAGTATTAAGCTGGTCGTCACGCTCGCGGAGATGAGCTCTCCTATTTGCGTCATCATCCTTTCGCGATGCTCCTCGTCAAAGGGCAGAATGCTGCGGACTCCCCGGATAATCTGGTCCGCATCGCGGAAAAAATAAAACATCGCGAAGATCATCACAAACAGATCGAAAATAAACGCGGCAATATTGCGCAGGATGGTGCCGAGGCGCTCGGCGAGAAAACCCGCTTCTTTCTGAACGCCCTGCTCGACCATCTCCGCCACGTTGGCGTTGGGGTCCAGTCCGGGCACGTGTTGCGCGAGCCAGGCCCACTTTTTAGCCACCATAGGCGCGTGTTGTTCCACGATGGAATGCTGCACGCCGCGCGAAATCGAGACGGCTTCGCGCACGAACAAGGTGGTTAGGAGTATGGCGGGCACGATGAGCAAAATGGTTACCGCCAGGGTGCTTAAGACGGCAGCGCGCCTCGCGGAAAATTTGCGCGCCAGCCGCTGGTGCATGGGATAGAAAAAAATCACCAGGATGGCCGCCCATCCCAGCGCCGCAAGGAACGGTTCGTAGATGCGGAAAACGAGATAGATGAGCAGCAGCAAAACGCCGTAGGAAAGAACGGTGGTTAAACGGTCACTGGTGGTCGCGTTCGTCGTGGGGGACGGATTCTGAGTCGTCATATAATGTTGATAGGCCGGGCAAAGGCTGATACCTTCCGGTCTACGCTCCACCAGGTCACGCGCGGGTCATCGAGCCAATTCAGCATGTCCACGAACTCCATTCCGCTCACTCGCTACCAGATTCGTCTCCTTGCTGTACTTGCTTTGATCAATTTTGTCAACTTCGCGGCGCGGCAGGCGGTGATACCGCTCATTCCTCTCTTACGCGATCATTTCCACGCCACGGACGCCGAGCTCGGCTCACTGCAAACTTTTCTTCTCGTGGTTCTCGCCGCCGGTAGCATACCTTTTGGTTTTCTCGCGGATCGTTTCAGCCGCAAAGCGATTATTGCATTGGGCATCTTTTTCTGGAGCGCGGCTTCGTTCGCCGGCGGCCTGGTGTCCAGTTTTCTGTTCTTCTTCATCGCTCGCGGAATGGTCGGTCTGGGAGAGGCCGCTTACGCTCCCGCCGCGCAATCCATGATTTCAGGCGCGTTTCCCGTGGAGCGCCGTGCGTTCGCGCAGGCTATTTTTGCTTCCGGCATGCTCCTTGGCGGAGCGACTGGCCAGGCTTTCGGTGGAATCATCGGGCCGCGTCACGGTTGGCAGTACGTTCTCTTCCTGGTTGCGCTTGCGGGCGCGCTCCCGGGCCTCGCGCTCTTCGGATTGGAAGAGCCGCCCCGCGGTCCGCGCTCGGAAGTCGTGCCGATTCCGCGGCTGCTCAGTGTTCCGGCTTTCCTGGCCATGATCTCCGCTGGGATTTGCATCACGTTTTCCACTGTGTCTCTTCTCACCTGGGGCGTCGATTATGCGAAGAACTATAAGGACTTCACCCTGCGCGAAGCTTCCGTACTGCTGGCGCTGATTGCGCTGGTTGCTTCCGTCCTGGGGGTCTTGATTGGCGGCATCGTTGCGGACCGCCTGCACCGGAGATTTGCGTATGGCCGCATCGTGGCCATCGCGGCGGCATTTCTGCTCGCGGCGCCGTTTCTGCTGCTGGCGATCCAAGCGGAAGAGAAAACCGTGGTGCTCTTCGGTCTTTCCGTAGCGGTTTTTTTTATGTCGTGGTATCACGGCCCGGTCACTGCGGTTCTTCACGACATGATGCCGCGGCGCGCGCACGCCACCTCCGTAGGCGTTTACATGTTCGCCACGCAATTGGTTGGGGGGCTCGGCCCGCACGTGGTCGGGAAAATCTCCGATCTGCACGATCTGCAGCTCGGCTTGCAAATCGCCGTCGCCGTCATGGTTTGCGGCGCGCTGCTCATGCTTCTGGTCATCCACTTCATCCGCCGCGACGGCCTCTGCCATCCGACCCTCGCCGCGTTCCATGCCGAACCCGGCGACTGACTTTGGAGGCGGCTGCTTGCTTGCCCTGAGCCGAGAAGGGCCGCCTTTGGCGCAACGGCACGATAGTGGAAGCTTCATTTCACATGCCGGTCTGGCCGGAAAAGTGGGCGGGGAGAGCGAAAGAAAAGCGAGGCCCTTCGGCTCCGCTCAGGGTAAACAAGCCCTCGCACTCAAAAAAATCCTACTTGATGCCGAGCTGCGCGACCAGGCGCAGCACATCGTCGTGCGCCACGTCGTACAGCGGCCGGACATCTTCTTCTTCGAGCCGTTCGCGCAAATATTCGGCGGCTACAAAGCTCGCCTCGCGGTCCGTCAAGTCGCGGCCCGCCTTTTCGCGGAATTTCACAAACGCGGTGTGCGCCAATCCGACGACATGGGCCTGGCCATCCACAAAAAACTTCGTGTCAATCGTGTCCGCGTGGCGCGTCGCAATTCCGTTCCACATGTGCGAAAAGCGGCACTGATACGTTTGCCCGCTTAATTTGGAAGTCACTTCAAAGGCGCCGATGAACTGGCTCATCGCGCCGGTATTCGCAAGCACGGGCAGTGTGGTCACGCAATCCCCTTATTCGCTGTTCTCGTTCCCAATTTCAAATTTCCATTTTCTAATTTCTTACCGGCTAACGGCAGCGGCCGTCTCCACCTGCGAGTAACTCCGAATCGCCGCTCCCACGCCTGCGCCGCTCGGCACGCGGAAGCCTTGATCGAGCAAGCACTTTTCCAGCGCCGCCAGAAACAACAGCACGTTGGGCTTCTGGCTGCAGTAGCCCATCAGACCCACGCGCCAGATTTTGCCCTTTACAGCGCCGAAGCCGCCGGCGATTTCGATGTTGAACTCGTCCAGCAATTGATTTCGCACTTTCCCATCGTCAACGCCGCCGGGAATCATCACCGCTGTGACCGTCGGCAAACGGTCCGCCGGGTTCTTGACCAGCAGGCCCAGCCCCATCGCCTCAAGGCCCGCGATCAGCGCCAGCTGATTCACGCGATGTCGCTCCCAGCGCGCTTCCAGGCCTTCTTCCACCACCAGCCGCATCGCTTCGCGCAGCGCGAAAATCAGCGAAATCGGCGGCGTGTGGTGATACAGCCGGTCTTTGCCCCAATAGTTCATCGCCGTCGTCAAATCGAAATACCAGCTCTGCACTTTCGTTTTCCGCTTTCGAAAGACTTCCTCGGCCGCCGGGCTCACCGTAATCGGCGACATTCCCGGAGGCGCGCTGATGGCTTTTTGCGAGCCGCTGAAGCAAATATCAATCCGCTGCTTGTCCGCGTCCAGCGGCACGGCCGCCAGCGACGCCACCGTATCCACAATCAGCAGTGCACCCAATTCATCCGCGACCTTTCGATACGCATCGATGCCGGTGATCACGCCGGTCGAAGTCTCCCCGTGCGCGAAGCCGATGACCTTGATCTTCTTGCCTTTCCCCACCCGGCGCACATCTTCCGCATCCACGGGCTTCCCGTACGGCGCTTCCACCTTGACGACTTTCGACGAAGCGCGCGTCGCAATCTCATACATGCGCTCGGAAAAAACACCATTAACCGCCACGATACCTTCATCGCCTTCTTCCAGCGAATTCAGCACCGCCGCTTCAATCCCGCCCGATCCCGACGCCGAAAGCGGCATGGTGATGCGGTTTTCCGTCTGAAAAATCTGCCGCAGTAGGATTTGTGTTTCCTCCATGCACCCCTTGAACCACGGGTCCATGTGCCCCACTAGCGGCGTGGCCATCGCGCGGTAGACGCGCGGATCGATGGAAGACGGCCCAGGGGTCAGCATCAACCGCACCGGAGGATGGAGTTCGCCAACGTGTTGCGTCATGACCTTTGCCCTTCTCTATTCCTGCGCTTGATTCTCGCTTGCGCTTCTCGAACCGTCCGCGAAGGCGCTCTCGGGAATCATTCCTGCCACGGCGGGAACTCCAATTTTCGCGCAATCCCCAAGTCGGCGCAACCGGACAATTTGGCCGGGCCCTTTCGTCTTCTGCTGTTATCCGAAACACGCAGATTTGAAATTCCGCAACTTCAAACTGTTTGACTCGTGGCATCCTCAGGAGGAACACGCATACACAAAGGAGCTACTGCAATGTTACGCCCTCTCGTTCTCTTGCTGGCGCTCTCTTCCCTGCCCTTCGCGTCGGACGTTTCCAGGGCCCAAGGCGACGAAACCAAGATCATCGCGCTCGAAAATCTCTGGAATCAGATGCAAATCAACCACGAAGCAGACGCCATGGGGAAAATGCTGGACAGCGATTTTGTGCTTACCGATTACGATGGCACGGTGATGACCAAGGGCCAATTCCTGGCCTCCATTCGCGACAATTCCACGCAGCTCACCGTCGAAGTTTCCGAGGATATGAAGCTGCACCGCCATGGCGATACTGTCGTCGTTACCGGCTCGACACACGAAAAAGGAACGGAGAAGGGGAAACCGTTTTCGCATCGCGGCCGTTTCACCGACACGTGGATCAAGAAAGATGGCCAGTGGCTGTGCGTCGCCAGCCAACTCAGCCTGCTCAGCAAGTAACCACGCTTACAGTGGCGGCGCGTTATTCCTCGATAGATGGCCTCCAGCAGCGTGGGCGCATGGGACCTTCAACAATCAACCCAGAGCTAGTTCCGGCCCGAGTTCTGAGCCACGAGCTGGCTGTAGACGATATTCAGATAGCCCTGGAATCGTCGCGCTTGCGCTCGATTCGTTTCTTTCTTGATCATCGTGGCCAGAATCGGCTCTAGGAACCGGCCATATGCCTTCAGTGTCGCCGTGTCGTTGGCGGCAAAGGCGGTCTCAACGGCTTTCTGCGTTGCGGGCGTCACTATTTCCAGCCGCCCGACAAACACGCGCACCGTTTGCGCTGGTGCAGGTCGGATTGATAGTGGCAACACCTCGTTCACCAATGCCGGCGGAACGATGTACAGCAACCGGCTGCCGTCCTCAGACCAGGAACTCCGCCAAGTTTCCACCATCGCGCGGGCTTCATCCTGATAGAGCCCTTGAGCCACCAGCATTCCCTCCAAATCCCGGCATAGCTCATCGACGGTGGCGTTGAGTTCCGGTGCATTGAGAACCGCTTCCTTCTGCACCGCGCCCCCAATGCGATAGCCCACCTTCGCGCCACGTCGCTCGAACAAAATGGTATTGGCAACCTCTTCCTCGCCGCGATTTTCCACCGCTAACTTGCCAGCGACTGTCAGCTTCGCCGAAAGGGGCACGGAAAACGTGGACACGCCGCGATAAAAAAGAAACTTCTCCTGTTGCTCGCCTGCGGGCGTCTGCACGCGCAGAGGCGTCGCAGAAGTCATGCGCGCAGCGAAATAGTGATTGTTCCCCACTTCGCGCGGGAAATCCGCTCTCTGATTTGGCGCCACAGTGACTGAGTCCCACGCGATGCTTCCGCTGGCGCCTCCTTGCTGAAGCATCCCGTTATAGAGTTCCGCCTTGGGCTCCACGCGGCTGGCGTGCGGATACCACTCCGTGATTACGCCCCTTGCAAAACCCACGCTGACCGACACGGTCTCTTCTTTTGAGCTATAAAAGTAGAGCACCGGCGTTTCCATCCGCACCGTGCCGCGCAGCCCCAGCTTGAACCCGGGATCACGAAAGTGTTCGACAAACCCCGGAAGGTCAGTCGACCCCGTAAGCGGTGACCATTCCACTGCTTCTCCGTCATTCCCCGCAATCGACGTGAACGTGCCCCATTCGTGCGCCGTAAGACTCGCATACACAGGCCCGGCATCCTTGCCGAGCGAATGGGGCTGCGGGTTGTGTAGTGGCGGGTCTTCAGACCCGTCAAGCCTATAAGCCGAGAAAAGGCAGCAACCGAGCAGCAGCGTGAAGAATGTTAAGTGCAGTGGTTTCCGAAGCATGGCTGGCCTCCCCGACGCCCTCGGCGCCCGGTGTTCCCTTTACATCCAGCCAAGACGCGCACCACGCCCCGAGTGTTAACCAAGCCTGAGGGAGTTCGCCGGCTACTTCCGCGGAGTGTGAAGTTTAAGGGGAAGAACTCTTGCGTAATTCTCGAAATCTGGATCGGTCGTGAAGACCGACCACTCGCGCCCCATCGCGACGGCGGAAATCAGCATGTCGGAAACCGACACCGAGACTCCTTTTGCCCTGCAGTCGTTACCTGCCTTCGCGGCTGTCTCGTAGTCTGGCGTGGCGATGGGTTCATCGGGAAATGCGCGAAGGACGTCTCGAAGTCTTTCGTATTGGGCGGTCGTCTTGACTCCCGATAATAGCTCCTGCCTCACCAGGCCGATGACTCGGGCGCGGCCTTCCTGAATGAGTTCCGTCAACTCTGAGACGGCGGCCCTTTCCGCAGCGCTCAGGTCCCGGGCTTTCCGGCGCAGCGCCAGGGACCAAACCGAGGTATCGACAAGAACGTTCACCGGTGTTTTCGGCTGCGTTCTTGCTTGTAGTCGTAACGCTCGTCGTACTCGATCGTTCCGAAGAGCGGCAGAATGCCCTGCTGTTTTCGCCGCAGGATGTATTCGTCCAGCGCCGCCGTGACCGTCTCTTTCTTCGTGCGGTGACGCCCCAGCTTCTGCGCTTCCTCAATCAGCCGGTCGTCGATGGCAAGATTGGTCGGCATGGCCCGCCCTTCCTGCCATTCTACACACTCCGATGTGTAGTGTCAATTAGACACCCGTGTGTAGATGCGCCCCGCCCCCAACCGCCGGCGATGCGCGCCGTGGCCATGCGTTCGCACCGCCCTCACGGAATCGCCGCGGCGAGTTCGCGCGGGGGAGGCTCCCCCTGGGCGCAGTCCCGCGCCAATCTCGCTGTCTATGGCGCGTTCTCTACTCGACGGTCACTTGCGATATAGGGGTGCACCTTGGGCGTGCGCCCCTACCGATGCTCCTCATGGCAGAGGGACTGTTTCCGATTCAGTTCCTTTTATGGGAACTCGTACTGGCTGATGTTGCAGAAGCAAAATTCGTCGAATTTTGTCCCCGCCGCGTCCAGTTGATGCAGTCGATCCACCATGTGGTTATGCCCGCCCTGAAAAGCTCGATAAATCCCGGTCGCCTCCAGTATCATTAGTTCGAACGTTCCTTCCAAGAAAAAACCGCCCTTACCGTCGGGGAACGGCACGAACGTGTTAAACCCGATGTCTTGAAGCACCGGACTGCTGGCGAACTGCATGGCAATGGCACCGTCGGGAAGGTCGTAGGCGCACAAATTCCCTGTCATCTGAACGTAGAATTTGCCGATAAACTTGTCCTGGTCCCTGCTTTCTGGAATTCCGAAAACGGGGTAGATCAGTGTTCTCGAATACGAACCGTCACTAAGGTTAACCGCGGACAGACCGAGGTTGTTGGCTGGCCCGTCACCCACGGGCACGGGCTGATAGAGTCCCTTCAGCAGGAGGATGAAAGGATTGTTGGGCCGTCCATCGTTTTCTTCGGCCATCAATCGCACAGGGGATGCAAGCAGAGCGGCCAGCGCCCCGCCGATCAAAGTTCTTCTTTGTATGTTGGTCGGTTCTTGTCCGTTTCCGGACTTGCTTTCGTTTGTCAAGGCTTGGTTCGTGATCATAGAGCGGTTATACCCTCCGTAAAGAGATTTTGAAGCAGCTGGAAGCGGGTGCTAGAATCAGCCCCATATCCGGCCTTCCGGCTGTTCTCTGCTCAATGTAGCCTGCGGGCAGTCCTGGAAGTCCTCTCGGCGCACTCACAGAATTCTCTAAAAGTTCTCACAAGGGATTGGGAAAGTATCATGGGCGAGGAAATGGGCCAGCGACGTGATCCAAGAGATACCCGCGATTCTCTTCCCGTTGCGAGAGAGACGCCGAGCCAGGAGACCCTAAGGTTCTACGAATTTGGCCCCTTCTGCCTGGATCCGGCGGAGCGCAAGTTATTGCGTGGCAACGAGATGGTGGTGCTAACGCCGAAAGCGTTCGACACCCTGCTACTTTTAGTCCGCAACAGCGGACACCTGCTGGAGAAGGACGAACTCATCACCATGCTCTGGCCCGACTCTTTCGTCGAGGAGGGCAGCCTCTCCAACAACATCTTCCTCTTGCGAAAGGCCTTGGGCGAGGACCCCGCGTACATTGAAACCGTTCCCCGGCGGGGTTACCGCTTCGTCGGTGCGGTGCGGCAGTTCCCACGTGCCGCGCCGACGCCTGTAGATAAGCCGTCCGAGGTGGGCGTCCCTCGCGATCCATCTACGCGTCTGGCCTCCAGTCCCACAGGGCGGCCAAGCAATCGAATACTACTGACTGGGGCTGGAGCAACGGCTATGGTAGGGATCGTCGTGATTGCCTCCATCCTAGTACCGATTCTCCGAGTGCCCGCTGCGCCAAAGGTCCTGCGTTACGTCCAGATCACGAACGACGGTATCGCGAAATGCACTAATGATTGTTTTCCTCTGGCCGGAGTTAGCGACGGATCCAGAATTTACTTTACGGAGACACCACAAGGTGGCTGGATACTTGCCCAAACCTCGGTCAGTGGCGGCGAGGTTGTACGGCTTCCTGCGAGTTTTCAAGGCGCTAAATACCTCGCAGTCTTGGATATTTCCCCAGACCGATCCCAGCTTCTGGTCAACGCTTGGAATGGGCCCCAATATGAGGCCCCGCTCTGGGTTCTACATCTTCCTGATGGGTTCGCTCGGCGTTTGGGCGACTTGACCGTGAATGATGCCACCTGGTCGCCGGATGGGCAGACCATCGCTTACTCCAAGGGCCAGGATCTATTTATAGCCAGCGTCGACGGAAGCGGATCGCGCAGGCTCGCAACTTTACCCGAACTCACTTTACCCGGATTCATTTTCAACCTGCGTTGGTCCCCTGACGCCAGGGTGCTGCGTTTCACTGCTATCAAAGACCAACTGGGTTCGCTATGGGAGGTTTCCGCGGACGGAACTAATTTGCATCCCTTGTTTGCTGCCGGGAATAGTCCGCGCGGGAACAATAGGACCGACGAATGCTGCGGAGCCTGGACCCCCGACGGGAAATACTTCGTATACAACTCGATCCGCGATGGGCTGGCAACCATCAGGGCCTTACGCGAAAGCCATGGTCTTTTCCGCGGGACACGATCAGAGCCGGTACAATTGACGGCAGGGCCGATGCACTTCTGGGGACCATCTCCCAGCGTGGATGGCAAACGGCTCTTCGTCGTTGGACAGCAGCCGCGGGGGGAGTTGATGCGCTACGACTCCGCGTCGCGGCAGTTCGTGACTTTTCTTTCCGGAATCTCGGCGGAGGGCTTGGACTTTTCGAGGGACGGGAAATGGGTGGCTTATGTGACTTTCCCCGAAGGCGTACTGTGGCGCAGCCGAGTGGACGGCAGCGAACGGCTTCAGCTTACCGGCTTGTCCATGAAAGCGTCCCTGCCGCGCTGGTCGCCCGACGGGAAGCGCATTGTTTTTTCAGCCTCAACGCCCGGCAAAGCTTGGAAAATCTCTCTAATTCCCGCGGACGGTGGCAGCCCGGAACAATTGATACCGGGTGAGAATTATGATGAATTCGAT
>Ga0210400_10000282_pt1 | contig 59795 bp, 104 predicted proteins | sample IncBWH26MmetaG_FD_155456 | JGI IMG/M metagenome (GOLD analysis project Ga0210400, IMG submission 155456) | Forest soil microbial communities from Barre Woods Harvard Forest LTER site, Petersham, Massachusetts, United States - Inc-BW-H-26-M | ecosystem: Environmental > Terrestrial > Soil >...
AGTTTTGTGGCCGCGCATCGCCCCGGTGGCGTGTTGATAATCGATGATTACGGTCATTGGCTCGGTTGCCGCCAGGCGGTAGATGAGTATTTCGCGGACAAATCGGTTAAGATGACCCGCGTGGACTATAGCTGCCGCGTGATCCAGAAGATTCGCGATGACAAGATCGCAATGGCTGAGGCTGCTGAATAATGGACTCGCCGGGTTTTCCGCAGTTGATGGTGCATCCGCACCATGTCGCGGCAACGATCAGTGGGCCGGAGAATCCAATCCCCGGAAAGCCTGAGATGTTTCCGCCGATCGAGGTTCATAGCCCCGATCAGGAAGAGCGGGAGCGTGCTCGCGGCTATCTGCGCTATGGAGAACAGATGGAAAAGATCGTGGAATACAGCGTGTTTCCAAAGGCGTTGGTGCATCCCGGCCACATCGATGCGATGCCTCCGTCGCAGGGGGCAACGTTGGACAATGGCAGGCTGGTAACGAGCCTCATTCCCGGAACCCCCGAGAAGTACCCGGATGTCTTTGTCAAGAATGAAGCTGAGGAAGCGGAGTGGCGCGCGAAAGGGTACACCGAAGCCGGCACATCGGACGAATATGCTTTCGAAAAGGCTCTGCTGTCGCCAGGTCAGCCGGGTTCCGAATATCCGAAGTGGGTTGACGGCGTTCTGGTGCAAGACCCTGATCTGCCGGAGGATTTGACACGGGATTACCCGAAGTGGCTGCATTTTTCGAACGGCGATTCGCTCATCGCTAAAGACCCCAGGGATGAGGAGCGCATTCTACGCTCGCGTGGCGAGGCGGTGCCGGTGAAGCCGGAGCCAAAGCCGTATGTCGCGACGCCGCCGGAAGACGCAGAGATGGCGGAATTCCGTGCATGGAAGGCCGCAAAGCAGGCCGATGAAGAGCGCGCGGCTTTCATGGCGACGGATCAGGCTGAAGCCGAAGAGCGTGAGGCACTGTACGCTCTGGCAGAGGAAGGCGGAATCAAGATCGACCGTCGCTGGCGGCTTGACCGTCTGCGCGAGACGGTGATGGGCAGAGAGGATGCCGCTGAGTAATGGCCTCTGCCCTCGACCTTATCACCAACGCGGTGCAGGGCATCGGGGTCTATGCTCCCGGTGAGCCGCTGAGGGCTGAGGATACCGCGCTCGGGCTGCAAGAACTCAATACAATGCTCGACAGTTGGTCGAACGAAGCGTTGATGACGTACGCGATCCTTGAGCAGAGCGGGTTGCTAATTCCGGGGCAGTACCAATACACGGTGGGCACGAGCGGCGGTGCCAGTTTCCCGGTTCAGCGCCCGCTGGGCATCCTTGATAGCCCCGGTAGCTGCTACGTGCTCGACAGCAACGGCAACCGCTACAACCTCGAAGTCTTGCCGCGAGACCGCTGGAATTTGATCGGCAACATCGCGCAGGTTACGTCGAATTTCCCCAATCGACTGTTCTACGATCCACAGTTTCCGCTTGGCGTCATCAACCTCTATCCGATCCCCAATCAGGGATGGACGCTTTATTGGGACAGCAATCTTCAGCTTGTGGACTTCGCCAATCCAGCGCAGCAGATGAGTCTGCCGCCGGGTTATCAGAAAGCGATCCAGGATAATTTGCGACTGATGCTGTGGCCGTATTTTAAGCCGGACGCGGTAAGAGTGCCGCCGGTTCTGGTTAAACTCGCGGCGGAAAGTAAGGGCAACATCAAGCGCACGAATCTCCGAATTAATATCGCTAATTACGATCCCGAGTTGGTCAGCCGCGCGAACGGGACTTACAATATTTACACCGACTCCAACCGTCGAGGCGGCGGTCAGTAATGGCGGCGACCCCGATTTTCGGGCCGTATGACGTAACGCGCTCGACCAATTTCGCGGACAATCAGCTAATCAACCTGCGGCCTGAAATCGGCGACGGTAAGGATGGAAAGGGTCTCGGCGCTCTGTATGGCACTCCCGGCCTCGATTTGCTCGCGGCGGTCGGTGTAGGGCCGGTAAACGGCCTGCACTCGATTTCCAACGTTTTGTACGTCGTAAGCAATCTGACCGTCTACACGGTCACGACACAATTTGTCTCCTTTACGGCGGGAGTAATCGTCGGAAGCGGCGGTCGCGTGAGCATGATCGACAACGGAACGCAGATCGCTATTTTTACCGATCTGGCCGGTTACGTCGGTCCTGCGGGATTTCCTATAACGGGAGGCGCGGTTTCGGCGGGCGGAATAAACTACAGCAGCGGCGATACGATCGTCCTCCAATCGCTGGCGGGCGGGCAAACCGCCGCCTGCATTATTCGTGTGACGGGAGTTTCGGGAGGCGCGGTATCGACGTTTACCATAACCCAGACGGGTGCGTTCAATCCGAAACCTACGACATTGGTTCAGCAAAACACAACGGGAAGCGGTTCAGGATTTCAGCTTGGCACGCTGACGTTCGGTGGGTCTCAAGCGCTGTGCCAAGTGGCCTTGCCGTTCACTCCGAGCGCGGGCCAAGCTATGTCGGCGGTATTCCAGGACGGCTTTGCCCTCATCAATCAGCCTGGAACCATGACCATCTGGCAGTCTCAGGTTCTTGATATTTCGGTCTGGCCGGCACTGAATTTCGCTACGGCTGATGGCGAATCGGACACGGTACAGGCACTCAAATCGATTCACCGCGAAATTTTTGTCGTCAAGACACGCAGTACGGAAGTGTGGAACAACGCCGGGGCAGCGGGCTTTGCCTTCCAACCGCTTGGCGCGGTGATGATCGAGCGAGGCACCCCGGCTTGGGGGAGCGTGGCTAAGGTCGGCGAATCTCTGATGTACCTGTCGGAAACGTCTCAGGGCGTTGGCATTGTCGTAGAAATCGAAGGATTTGCGCCACGCCGGGTTTCGAACCATGCGATTGAGACGCTGCTTGCTACCGCGATTATGACGGACGCTTTCGCCTACTCCTACACGCAGGAGGGTCATCAGCTTTATGTTCTGACGCTGCCTACCGGAAATTTCACGCTTGTCTACGACAAGACGGACAGCATGCTCGCGGGTGTCCCCGTCTGGTATCAATGGCTGTCGTTCGCTAATGGGCTGTTCTCGCGACACCCCGGAAATGTTTTTAGCTTTTTCAACCAATTCCTGATCATAGGTGATTATGCGAGCGGCCATCTCTATCAACTCGACTTGAATACCCTGACAGACGCAGGTGCGGCACGAAAGTGGGTTAGGACATGGCGCGCTACGGCGAGGCCGTCGATGATGCCACAGAGATTTACATCTCTACAGGTGGATTTCCAGACCGGAATTGGTATCGCGGTAGGGGCGAACCCACAGGTCGTGTTGCGGTTTTCGGACGATGGAGGGCACAATTGGTCGTCAGAGCGCTATGCGTCGGTGGGCAGGTTGGGACAAACTTCGTGGCGCGTTCGGTGGACTAGGCTGGGCAGTACACGGAGGAACAGCGGTCTCGATCGAATTTTCGAGTTGTCGAGCACCGATCAATTCCCTGTGGCGATTGTGAATGCCGAATTGGATGTCTGATGGCGGCGACTAAATACGGCATTCCGCCCTCTCCGGCCGTGCCGATCGAAGAGGGGAGCACGCGGGCAGTGTCTCCCGTCTGGTACACGTTTTTCGTGAACCTCTTCAACACTACGGGTGCAGGCCAAGCCGCGCTCACGCTTGGACAGCTTCTTGTTCAATTCGCCGCGCTCGTGACGCAGGTGGCTACCCTCGCGACGCAATTTGCCGCTCAGTCTATTACGCTGGCGTTGCCAAGTTGGCTGACCGTATCCGGGTCTCCGATCGTCGGCGGGACAGGTACTTTCACCGTAACCGGCACGTCTGAGTCGCAAAATCAGGTTCTCGCTTCGCCGAACGGCAGCGCGGGCGCTGTCGCGCCGCGCGCGTTGGTCGGTGCGGATTTGCCGAATCCCGCAGCTTCGACACTAGGCGGGGTAAGAAGCTTAGCGGCTGTCGCTCACAACTTTGTCACGTCGATCTCTACGGCTGGACAGCCAGTGGCGGCTCAGCCAGTGTCCACCGATCTTTCGGACACCCTCGCTCCCGCGTCGTTCTCCCCTACCGACCAAAGTGGGGCTGGGTTGGTTTTTACGTCGGTTTCGGTTCAGTACGCAAAGACCGCAAATCAAGTGTGGATGTATGGGGCGCTGACTTATCCGACAACGGTGGACGGCAGCAACGCGCTCATCTCGGTTCCAATTCCAGTTCCGAATCATCCGTATGCGCAGGCGATATCGCAGTTGGCGGTGGCTGGCGTTACTGGAGGGGCGATAATCACTCTCCAAAACACATCAGAGGCGGGGTTTATTACGCCGACCGGCGTACAATCAAAGAATTCGGACTTTTCTGGAAAAACTATTGTCTTTTCTGTTATTTACCCGGCGGCATGAGCATGGATAAAACGTTCGTCCGAGCCGAAAAACAGCCGATCGAGACGATGATCTATGAGACCAATGATCTCTATGCGAAGCAGACTGTCGTACCGAAGGCGCATACCTACTTGCCGCAGCATGCCCACGCGTTACCTCATTTGACGCTGCTGACGAACGGTTCGGTCAACCTGTGGCGGGATGGCGAATTGGACGCGATGTATGAAGCGCCGTGCGGTATCTATATCGAGGCAGGGGTGAAGCATCTATTTGAAACGCTGGAAGACGGGACGGTTCTCTATTGCATCCATGCCCTGACGACACCCGATGCCCTCAGAGTTCTCGCCGAGCACAACATTGTGTAGTATAGAGGGCTTACAGCGTCGTGAGACGCCGTGTCCGCCAGATGGAGACCGCGCTTGTCGGCGCATTTCTCACGCATCGCCAAGGGGATCGACGTAGCGCCGCTGTTGGGGCAACTCGACGCGCACCCAGAACTATGGGATCGCGACCGGGGGCGGACGTGGTTTCCGACATCTCCGCACCGCGAAGCTAGCGATATCTGGGTGCGGTTCCGTGATCCGGCGGAACTGACCACCAACCACAGCTATCTTGAACCGCACGAGAGTGCTTGGTATCCGGCGGCAGAGACCCTGCCCGCGATCCGGCCGATGGCAACGGGATTGCTCAACGCGACCGAATCGCAATTTCTTGGCGGCATCCTGCTGACACGTTTGCTGCCGGGCCGATGTATCCATCCGCATCATGATCGCGGCTCGTGGCACGCGACGTTTTACGACCGCAAGGTGTACGTCTGTCTTCGGGGTAACGAAGGTTGCGTCAACCGCTTTGAAGACGATGAGTTCGTTATGGCTCCAGGCGAGGCGTGGCGGTTCGACAATCAGGTTGTCCATACCTGTGAGAACCGAGGCAAGACGGAACGGCTGTCCGCAATCTTCGTGATGAGAGGCTGACATGCCGTTTGCCGTAGCTGCTGCCGTCGCCGGGGTTGGGGCTGCCGCCACGATCGGCGGTTCGATCATTTCGGGCAATGCGGCGAAAGATGCCGCCCAAACTCAGGCCAACGCGGCGGCGCAAGCCGAGCAAACTCAGCAGAACCAGTTCAACCAGACGGAAAAGAACTTGCTGCCGTTCTTGCAAGCGGGGCAGGGGAATCTTTCTCAGCTTGAAGCCTTGTTGGCCGGTGGGCCAGGACAGGGCATTCTCACCAATCCGATGCAGCAGCTTGGCGCGCCGCAGCAGTACAACATGCCGGCGTTTACCGCGCAGCAGTACCAGCAATCTCCGGGATACGCGGCGCAGCTTCAGGGCGGCCAACAGGCGTTGCAGAACGCCGGAGCGAACACGACGGGCGCTATGTCGGGGAATGTTCTCAAGGCGCTTCAGGGCTATGGCACGGGGCTTGCCAATCAGGATTTTCAGCAGGCATACCAAAACTACGCGACAAACTATCAGAACCAGTTTGGGGCCAACAATTCGAATTACTGGAACCAGTACAATGCAATGAACCAGCAAAACAGCAACGCCTTCAATTGGCTCTCGCAATTGTCTGGCATGGGTCAGAACGCTGCGGCTCAGACTGGTGGATTCGGCGCTAATGCGGCGACGAACATTGGGAGCGCGCAGATCGGCGCGGGCAATGCGCTCGCGGCGGGGCAAGTCGGGCAGGCCAACGCACTGACGGGCGGACTGAATAGCTTGACGACGAACCTGCTCAGTCCCACAAGCGGTTATCAGAACAGCCTCTTGGCCTCGCTGCTCCAAGGCGGCGGCGGACAGGCTGCGTATGGAGCCGGGACGAGTGGTCTGTGATGGCGCTCGACAACGTAGACGCCAACATCCCGCTACAGGCGGGGCGCAATCTGCCGACCTTCGGGCCGAACATGCAGCAAGTCGCCGAGATGCAGAAGGTCGCGATTGCTATCCAGAACGCACATCAAGTCCAACAGGCCCAGAACGCGCTTAAGTCGCTCTATGCCGATCCGAAGAACTATGATCCGAAGACGATGCAGCCGACTCAGGATGCGTGGGGCGCTCTATTCCGCGCATCGCCTCCGGCTGGCATGGATTTGCGCAACAACCTGGCGACGCTTCAGCAGAAGGCGGCGGTTACGCAGAACCAGCAGAACGAAGCGTCGCAAGGGTGGATCAAACGTGCCGCTACCGATGTTGGGAAACCGGCTCTGGACGAATACAACGCGGCGCTTGAGGAAGGCGTACCGCCTTCCGTGGCTATGCAGCGCGCGCAGCAAAAGTACACGGACGGTTCGAAGACGCTAATGGACGCCGGTATGCCGGATGTTTTGAAACAGCAGATGAGTCCGACGTTCGATCCGATCCGCATTGGCAAGAACCTTCAGACGATCCAACAGCAACAGCAGGCGGAAAAGCTGAAAAGCGAAGGCTACGTAAAGACCATAGAGCAAGGGCCGGGTGGGCCAGTTGAATTCTGGGCGAATCCTGATCCGAAAAAGCCTCCGTTGAGCATTGGCGGTACGCCGTTGGCGCAGCCGCCAACTGGCGTTCCGACCACAGCAGGAAAAGAGCTAAGCCCAAGCAAGGAAATTGCCGTCTTGGACAAAGACGGAAACGTGATTAGCCGCATGGCCGCTAGAGAGGATGTCAAACAGGCTGGGAAATGGGTTCGTTCTGACAACGGAGCACCCGTCGATATTCCGACCGGAGGTCGAATCGATGTCGGGCAGACGGCCAACATGGTCGTTCTTGGAGGTCGAGAGGCGACCTTGCTCCAAAGGCAGTTGGGTGCGGGTATCCAATCGGTTAAGGCGTTGAAGGATATCGTCTCTCTTCCGTCAGATTCGTCGGCCGGATTCTTCGGCGGGCGCGGGCAGGCTCCGGGGCTGTTGAACGCGGCGAAAGAAACGCTGACCAACACGGTCACGAGCCAAGACGTTCAGGATTACAACGCGCTCATGCCGGGTGTGGCGCGCTCTTTGGCATTTATTGAATCGCAGGGGCTGGCTCCGGGTCAGAAATTCACCGACTCGTTCAATGCTGAAATGCTCAAAGAGGGAGACACAGTTAAGACGAAGATGCTCAAACTTGCTCGACAGCGTGAAATCGTTGATGCCGGCATGGAAACTCTTCTCACTAATAGGCGGCTGGGTGAAGAGCAGCGTAAGGCAGCGCAGCAGGTAATGGATAATCTGGCGGAGATCGTCCCTTGGACTCCGGCGCAAGTCATCCAACTGGACCGGGCCAAGCCGGGACAGACCTTGCGCGACATGGGAGTAGGGGGTACGGGACAACAAGGGAAAGAGGTTCCGGTCGCGGCCAATGGCATCGCGAAGCCTCAAACCCCGGATGAGGCTAAGGCGCTGCCGCCGGGAACTCAGTATATGACGCCTGATGGTCGGATAATGGTGCGCTGATGGCCGCTGGTGCAGCACAAGATCAGTGGCCCGGTACGCCATTCCAGCAACCGCAAAATGCCGTGAGCATGCAACAAGCGTCCCCTCAACAGGGCGCTCCGTTCTCCGGTCTCTCACCGGCATTGATGCAGTACGTTCCGAGGGAGAGCGGCGGCAAGCCTTTCGTTGGATACACCCCGCCGGGTAAGCCGCTCGTCGATCTATCGAGCGCGCCGCTGGACGATACGGGGTTTCCAGTGTGGTCCGGCAACCGAGACCCCGAGACCGGACTGATGTCTCATGCCGCTGGAATTCTCCAATTTCAGCCCGGAACATGGCGACCGATCGCGAAGCAACTCGGCATCAAGGATTTCTCTCTTGAGAGCCAAGTCAAGGTCGCGAACGAACTTTACAAGCAGCAAGGCTTGAAGCCGTGGCAGACGTGGCCCGGCGCAACGGTAGCCGCTGGAAATTGGAAGGTTGATCCCGCCGCAATCGAGACGGAGCAAGATAAAAAAGACACTAAAGTTGTCTGGATGCAGCCTGACGAATACAAGCAGATGGCGCAAAAAGGCGACCAGCCAGAGGATCGTCCCGAGAGTAAATCGCTCTCGAAAAGCCTTTCCGGCGGCGATAGCGTCAACACTCTTCCTGAACTCACCGTTCGTTCGAAGGACGGCAAATACGAAGTGATCGACCAGGACGGATGGCGACGTGCCGATGCTGCGGAGAGGGCCGGCGCTCAACTAATCCCCGTTGCCATTCATGGCGCGGCAGGGGACGCGAGCGAAATCATCGGCATGGGCGGTCAGATCAAACCATTCGACTTCAAGCCGGTGCCGGTGGTGCCGAAAGCGCCTACTGCGGCTAAGGAATTTGGTCGCGGAATCGTCGATGTCGGGGCGGGTTTGGCGCAGATGGGCGTCCGTGGCGTTATCGATCCGCCGCCAATAGCGTACACTGAGCAGCAGGCTCAGGCGGTAGCGCCGGAACGGCAGCAAGAACAGGCAGCGGCGGTAGATCAAAGTCTTCAGCAGCGCGAGCGGCAAATCGAGCAAGAACGTTCCGCCGCCGGTCAGACAGGAACAGATTGGTGGCGGTTGGCCGGAAATATGGCGGGCAGCGCACCATTCATGGCGCTTGGACCGGAAATGGGGGGCGGCATACGCGGCGCGATGGCTGCCGGTGCGCTTGGTGGCGCGGCAGGCGGCGCGATGGCCCCGGTCACGCAAGGCGACTTCGCTACACAGAAGGCTAAGGAAATCGGCATCGGCGGCTTGCTCGGTGCGGAAATTGGCGCGGGCGGGAACGTTTTAGGCCGCATGGTGAATCCGGCCATATCGCCAGCGGCGCGAAGATTGATGGAACAAGGCGTCCGTCTGACGCCCGGACAGATGCTTGGCGGTGCGGCCAAGGGTGCGGAGAATCGTCTGACCAGCATCATCCCGACAGCGCCCGGCGCGATCAAGCGCAGCATCGAAGACTTCAATCGCGTTGCCTACGACAAAGTGCTGTCACGCATTGGCAAGGCATATGAAGGAAAAGAAGTTGGGTACGAAGGCATCAATGCCGTCGAGAAGGAGTTGTCTAAGGAATACAATAGGATATTGACGCCGTTGCGCTTCAAAGTTGACGAAAGGTTTGCTGCTGACCTTCAGAATCTCCGTGATTTGGCCGCCGAGATGCCGCCAGATGAGGCCAGACAATTCGAGGCTATCGTCAAAAACCGGGTCATCAAACGCATGGGGCCGGAAGGAGCGATGGACGGGCAAACGTTCAAAGCCGTTGAGAGCGAACTGTCGGAGATTTCGCGTCGCTTGAGCCGTTCCGAAGTTGAGGGTCAGCGCGATCTGGGGCGCGCGGTGGACGAAGTGAATGCGATGATGCGCGAAAATCTTGAGCGGCAGAACCCGAGTGCGTCGGCAGCGCTGCGCAAGATCAACGGCGCTTGGGCCGGGTTCGTGCGACTGCGGGATGCCGCGACGAACCGGGTTAAGTCGCTGGGTATTTTCACCCCGGCCGATTTACTGACGGCAGCAAAACGCTCCGCAGGTCGCCGCGTGTTCGCTCGGGGTGATGCGCTGATGCAGGACTTGGCGAAGGATGCCGAGGAAGTTTTGCCGAATAATTTGCCTGACTCGGGCACCGTGGGGCGCGCATTGATGGCGGATGCGCTCCTTAGCGGCGGAAGCGCGCTATTCGCGCATCCGGGGGTGTTGGCGACGATTGGGGCTGGCACGGTCGGCTATACTGGTCCAGGACTCAAGCTGCTACGGGCGGCGGCAGGCGCGGGGTTGCCGGCGGTTCGTAATCTTCTTGCTCGTGCGGCGCAGGGTGGCGCGAGGGTGCTAACTCCCGCTGCCGGCATTGCGGCGTCTTCTCCAACGCCGCCACCAGGATTTTAGAACGATGACGAGCGACCCGCTTAGTCCCATTGCCGCAGCGCGTAGCATGTCATCCATATTGTTCATGGTAGCACTTTGAGAATTCTTGTCATCGATATCGAGCTTATGGGTCTCGATTTTGCCTTGCGCTGTGCGGACGCTGGGCACGATGTCAAACTGTACCGGCACATGCCGAAACGGCAGGAACGCTACGGCGAGGGGTTCAAGCGAATCAAGCTGGTGGACAACTGGCAGGCCGAAATGGGGTGGGCCAAAGAAGGTCTTGTCGTCTGCACAGGGAATTTCACGCTGCTAACGCAGTTGGAAAGATATCGAGATTTCGGCTTCAATATCTTTGCGCCCAGCGCGGCGAGCGCGAAGATCGAGATTGACCGCATGGCCGGGATGAAGATGGCTGAGGCCGCCGGTCTCGCCGTGCCGGAGTACCACGTCTTCGGCAGCCTTGAAGAGACGGAAGCCTTCGCCCGGAAGCAAGATCGCGGCTTCGTTTTCAAGCCGGCTGGTGATGAAGAGAACAAGGCGCTGACCTATGTGGCGTCCGATCCGGCGGATTTAGTCGGCTGGCTACGCCGACAGATCAAGGCCGGCAAGCAGATGAAACAATGCCTGCTTCAAGAAAAGGTCGAAGTTCTAAGCGAGCTTGGGGTCTCGGGATGGATGGGCGTCGACGGATTTCTTCGCGACAAGTGGGGGTTGTCGATTGAGCACAAGAAACTCATGTGCGGAGAACACGGCCCGGCGACGGGGGAAATGGGCACGGTCTGCCAGTACGAGGAGAGCGAGAAGCTGGCGGACGAAATGCTCATGCCGCTTGAGCCGGTGATGCGGACGCTTGGTCATCGCGGCGATTTCTCGGTTGGCTGCATCGTCGATACCTCCGGCAAGGCATGGTTCCTTGAGGTGACGGCGAGGTGCGGCTATCCCGCATGGTGGATTCAGACCGCTTCGCACCGAGGCGATCCGGCAAAATGGATGTTCGATCTGCTCAAAGGCAAGGACAGTCTGAGGGTCAGCTACGACGTAGCGATTGGCGTGGTCTGCGCCCATCCTCCGTTTCCCTATGGTCACGACGTTCCGCATGACATGGTGGAGGGCAACCCTATCGCTGGGGTGGACGACTTCCGCGACCAAGTCCACCTTGCGTCGGTCATGCGGGCGAAGGGGCCGGTATGGCGCGATGGCAAGATCGTCGAGGAACAGACCTACGAAACGACGGGGCCGTATGTGCTGGTTTGCACCGGATTGGGAAAGACCATCGAGAAAGCGCGATCGAAGGTCTACCGGGCGGTCGAAGGAATCCGCTTCGCGGACAAGATTTATCGTGACGACATTGGAGAGAAGGTCGCGGATTGCTTGCCAAAACTGCGCAAATTCGGGTATGCACTTAACCTAGAAGCCTAACCCCGTCGCGAGACGCGGTTGCCCTGAGATGGAGAGTGCCGAGTGAGGCACGCGGTTGCGCGGTTCCTGCTGCTTGGCGCATTGCTATGGCCTGCCGTTGCCGTAGCGGACGGCTTCCAGCTTGCGCCCGACGCGATCCCCCATTTTAACGATAACAGCGGCAACCCATGTGTCGGCTGCCTTCTCTTTACCTACGGTGCCGGGACCACCACCAAACAGACGACTTTTGTCAATTCGACCGGATCAATAGCGCAGACAAACCCGATAGTCCTAAACTCTCGTGGCGAACCGCAAAACTCGCTAGGGGCTTCGGTCGGCATTTGGGCGACCGAAAGCCAGAATTATAAGTACGTCCTGGCTCCGCAAGGCGACAGCGACCCGCCGTCAACTCCTATCTGGACGATCGATAACGTGCCGGGAAGCGCGTTATTCGGCGTGACGGCGGGGGGCGTTCTCAACGGTACGTACCCGAATCCGGGGTTCGCCAGCAGCACTGGAACCGGCGCTGTCGTTCTGAATACCAGCCCCTCCATCGTCAGCCCGACGCTAAGCGGTACTCCGACAGCCCCGACAGCGGGCGGCGGCAACAATACCGCACAGGTCGCAACCACTGCTTTTGTGCAGGCCGCCTTGCCGGTGGGGGCGAACCCAACCGCAACGGCTGGCAATGTTGCGGTCAATGGTTCTGCTTCTACATTTATGCGCAGCGATGGAGCGCCCGCCATCGCAATCTCCACGCCGTCCGTCTACGGCGTCGTGAAGCCGGACAATGCGACGATCGCCGACACCGCCGGCGTCTTATCGACGACAGCCATAACAGTCGCGGGCGCTACCTGTACCAATGGCGGCTCGTGCGCTCCAGCCGCTAGTGGCCTCTCCAACGGAGTAACGGGCAGCGGCCTTATAGTGCTCACAACTGCCCCGCTGATTCAGGGCGCGTGGGTACTCGATGACAGCACCGGCACGTTTTCTAATCTTGTTGGCGGAACGGCAAGCAACGCGTCGGCGTGCTTCGCCGCGACAACGGGAACGACAGCGATTACCCGCACGGTTGGCGCAACCTGCATTCCCTCGGATGAGCGGCTGAAGGGCGACTTCGATCACGGTGTGCCCGGATTGAGCGCGATCATGCAACTGCGTCCCGGCTATTTCTCTTGGGCCGACGCCAAGATGGCAAAAGAACAGGGCCGCCAGCTTGGGCTTGGGGCGCAATCGGTGGCAAAGATATTTCCCGAGATTGTGACGGCGGGTGGAAGCGACACCATCACTCTCGCAGACGGTACGCAGCGGACGGTCGATAACATCGAACGGCTAGACTACGGAAAATTGGTCGCTCCGCTCATCGTGGCAGTTCAGGAACAGCAGAACGAAATCCGGTGGCTTTCAATGGGCATCCTGATTTCCTTCTGCGTCGCCGTTGCAGCGGTCGTTCGACGCCGGAGGATCGCATGATGCGTCGGATTCTTGCGGCGCTCTTCGTTTTCGCGGGGTCACATCTCGCACTCGCGCAACCGACTTGTGTTGGCGATAAATGCGTCGTAGGCGGCACGCTACCCCAGGTTAATACCATTGCGGTCAGCGGGCCGATCACCGGGAACAATCTGGGCCTCTTCCCCCTGTCGCCGGTAGCGGCAGCCACGATAGCGGCGCTCTCCAATGCCCCTGTCTACAACAACGGTTCGCTTGGGATCAACGCAACGCTTACCGCGACCACCAATGGCGCACTGACGATTGACGGCTATAGCGTCGTGTTCGGCGATCGTGTCCTGGTCAAAAATCAAGCCCTGCCTTATCAGAACGGCATCTATCAGGTCACGGCGACGGGTGGCGGTTTCGCCAAGTTTCAATTGGTGCGAACCACGGACGCGCAGCAATCGAGCCAGCTTTTTTACGGGGTATCGGTTTACGCGGTCAATGGCGGGGTGAACGGGAAGGTAAGTTTTGTGCTCACGACTAACCCGCCGATATCGATCGGTCAGACAGGATTGGTGTTCACGCAATTCACGGCGCAAATGGCCGGAACTGTCCCGTTCAACACGTTTTTCTGTTCCGGCTCCCCGTGGGTTGACGCCAAATGCTTCGGTGCGAAGGGGGATGCGATTTCAAATCCCCCGTACGGAGGGCCGAACGGCGATGGAACTACCACGTCTGGAAGCAAGGTTTTCACGTCGGCGTCTGGGGTTTTTCAGCCGGGAGATTGCGCGCCGCCGGGAACGGGGTGTACTGGCCCGGTAAACAAGGTCATCGCCGTCAACGGGGCCGGGCCGACCGCGACCGTACTGGCAACGACGATTACCGGATACACGAGCGCCACGCAGGTCACGCTGGGGTTTGCGGCGGGAACCTCCATTACGAACGCGAACTACGTGTATGGAACGGACGATACCGTGGCGGTTCAGGCGGCAGCTAACCTTGCGAACACCACGAACGGAAACCTCTATTTCCCGCCGGGTCATTTTTGCGTACCTGGAGGGATCGTCTACGGGCAGGCGGCGAGCGCCACTGGCTATTTTCAGAATATCATGGGTTCCGGCACGTTCATCCCCGATTCTCTTGACGCTTGCGGTCGAGACGTTACGACGCTGACGCTTCGGGTGGGCAGAATCTCTCTTTCGAACATGATGATTCTGGGCGACAACTCGATAAACGCCACGCATCCGGCGCTCGTAAGTGCGGGCAACGAGAGTTCGATCACCAATGTCTTTTCGCAGTGGGGGACGGGGGTAGACATAACGGGAGGGGACAACATACTGCTCAACAACGATTTTCAATTCTCTTACGGTACGGCAATTCTGACTGTCAACCCCGGCGCGGGCAATGCGGCGTTCATCTTCCGAAACAAGTTCGACCAGAATGGCCCGCAGGGATCAGCGCCAGTTTTTCCTTCTGCGACCGATATTCCGGCATGGTTGCCAAATAATAATTATTCCATTTTGGGAACTGTCGTAAACAATACGGCGGGGTGCGTAATATCTAATGGATGTCTCATGGTTCTTCTGGCGACAGGAACGTCAGGAAGTTCGTCGCCCACGGTTCTTCCTTACGAAAACTCATTCACGGATGGGACGGCTACTTGGAAATTTATGGCTCCATACACATACTATTCAGAAGAAATCCAAAGCGGATTGAACATCTATAGCAACGATAACGACCATACCGGAGTTTTTTATGCTGGCGTGGTGATGGACAATGCGGCGGGCGGGTCTGGTCCCAGCGTGCTTTCGTTTACCGACGAAATTATCGGCGGCACTCTCCACTATGGTTTCTGGGCGGTTGAGGGTGCGAATTTTGCGGCGGGTGGCGGAACCGAGATGAGCGGGTGCGTCTTGCTTGCCTGCGAAGAGGCTAGGTTCGAAACCAATTTCGCGAACGAACGATTCACCGGAGTGACGTGCAACAACACGCCTATTTGCATCCATCTTAACGGCTCTGGGGGATACCTCCAAGTTCTTGGGAGCATTCTGTCCACAAACAGTGGAACAGATATCGTAATGAGCGGAAACATCGGAAACTCAATTATTGACGGTAATGTATTTACGGGGGCTATCGGGATTTTACTGAGCGCCGGAACCGGGGATTACATTGAAGTCTACAATAATAACTTTGTCAGCGCGGTAGCTCCCATCAGCAACAGTGCGACGGGTGCTCACAATATCTTTACGAATAACCCTGGCTATAACCCTGTAGGGGTGTCGTCCGGGACATATTCGCCGCTTGCTACCGCAGCGTACACTGCCGGGCCATCTCCCGAGACGCACTATCTTACTGGCGGTACGGTCACGGCGGTTAAGGTCGCGAGCGGAGGCACGACCGTCTGTACGAGTACGCCCTGCATGGTAGACATCGGACCAAACGAAACGTTCTCGGTGACGTATAGCGCCGCTCCGACCGATACGAAGTCGATCCATTGAGGAGGATGGCTTGAAGCTCCTCGCATCTCTTGCCGCCCTCGTCCTGTGTTCCGGGGCAGCGCTGGCGCAGGGCGTTCATTCTGGCTCGTGGCAGCCTCTCGGGTGCGCGCCGCTGCCGAGTATGGCGACGGCAGCTTTCCTCAGCAGCGTTGGCATCCCGCAAGGTGCGACGCTTGCGGACATTCAGGTGTCCAGCCAGAACGTCAACTACCGCGATGACGGGGTTGCGCCGACCGCGACGTTAGGGTTGACGATTTTCGCCGGAACGTCGTGGCTCCCATACAGCGGCAATCTGGCATCCCTCCAACTCATCCAAACCGCATCTGCGGCGACGGGGTTCGTATGCTTTTACAAATAACGGCCATCGCAGTTGCCCTACTGCTTGGTCTGACGCCTGCTAACGCGCAAAACCAGCCGCAAGATTCGGGTGGTTTTGCCTTTCCCTGTACACCTGCTCAGGGTTGCACGGGCGTCAACAACGGCACGAACACGATTACGGCAGGAACAGGTGTTCCGTATGAGGTGATGGCCTACGGCGCGAAATGCGATGGCACGACGGATGATTCATCAAAGATCGATGCCGCAATAACCGCCGCGCTCAGTGCTGGCGGTGGAGCGGTTGCATTTCCAAACGGAAAGTCCTGTCTACATACCAGTCAGCTATTAATTCCATTCACGGGTACATCTCCTCCCAAAATGGCCGGCCCGGTTCGGCTTACCGGGACCAATCCCGCGTGGGACGGCACTTTGAATAATCAAAGTCCAACCGGAGGTTCGACGCTTATCCTGCCTTATGCCGGGGCGGGAGCAGGAAAGATGGTCGCCAAAGGAATTGGCATTCTGGAACTTGACCACATGAATATCACAAACGGTAATGCCGGAGATACTGTTCCCCTGTTGTTTGCGAGCTACACGACAATCCATTCTCACGATAATCATTGGGTTGGAACCACTACATGCGTAGCGCCGGCCTGTAACCAAGATGCCTTCGTGTGGGGCGGCACTTCCAGCGGCGGCGGAACAGGGGATACTGCTCAATTCCAAGGATACAACTCATACAGTGAAAACGATACGTTCAGCTACATGCGCCGCGCTGCGACATTTAATAGCTCCGCTAATGGAATAAAGCATATCGGGTATACGGTTGACTATACGTCGGGCGACGCCGAGACTAATGGCGCGCCATTCATGTTTATGGGCATTGGTGGAGGAAACACCGGGAACTATGTGAGCGCCGGCATAATAGAATTGCAAAATTACTCCTATTGCACGTCATTTTTTAATGGCGGCGGCGCGATAAAAAACAACACCGTTTCCCATGCTTATTGCGGAGACCATGGCGCAACTTCTCAAGGGAGCTATTTTTACGCAACAGGCGTTGGGGAGCAGAACGTTTCTCCTGGACTGGTTGATACTAGCGTTACTCTTGTCGCGGGTGGTGCGGCGACTAGCCAGAGTTTTTTAAGCACTTATAACGGGCAACGTTCTTCGTTCTACCATGGCATCCTTGTGGACGCCGCTGGAGACTATTCCATATTTCAAAACCGAATGGGCGTTATGCTTCCGGCGAGCACGAACCCAACATACAATCTCGACATCGGCCCCGGTACGGGAACCGTCGTGGAACGGCTAAACGGAGCGTCGAGCGGAACTGGTGCTGGTGAATATCTGCGACTTGAAGGAGGGAGCGCCTATCTCGGAGCCATCGGCAATTATTCCTCTATCGTTGGTGGCGCGTATAGCGCCAATGTTGCGATCGATTCAGCTAATAAGCTGATTTCGTTTCCGGGATTAAACTTAGTCGGAATCGGCATTCAATCTCCAAACTTTAGTTTGGAGATTAGCCAGGCCGGAACCTACAGCACGAACGGGGCCGGCGCTTTTGCTATCAGCAATCCCACTACCGAAGCTAAGAAGCTCTACATGGGCTACGACGCCGCGCTCGGCACTAATGGCTCAGGCTTCATTCAATCGGTTCGCACCGGGTCTGCATACACGCCAACTGTGATTAATCCCAATGGAGGGAACGTCGGGATAAACGGCGTTACCGCTCCGGTCACAGGCACCGAAATAGGCAGTGCCTTGCAACTGGACAGCACGCTGAATGCGAATGCCCTGGCTACGTCTGGAACGGCACAGGCCGCTCTCTGTCAGGTATCTGGCGGTGGCGTCGTTGCTCTCTCTGCTGGGTGCGGTCTTGGAACCGGATTTACGACTGCGGGTACAGGGTTAGGTCAGAGCGGCAGCACCGTATCGAGCAACGCCGTGGAGCACGTCAGCTATCAGCCTGGTCTGCTGACGGCAGTGAATGCGACCAAAGCGGTTTTCCATAAATTCTCGAAAGCCGCGACGGTTGACAATATCGAAGGTTCTGCCGCGACATTCTCCTGCGTTAGCAACCCGACGATCACGATGTACGAGTGCGGTACAAGCGCAAGCTGCTCCTCGACGCCAACCACAATCGGAACAGTAACCGTGACTAGCGCCGGCACGGTAGTCGATGGAACTGTGTCTGCCCCCGCGATCACGGCGGGGGATTATGTGGCTTTTTCCATCACGGCCGGAACATGCGCCTCGATCGATATAGCGGCGACGGCCCAGGTCCATTCAAACTAAAGACGTTATTTAGGAATAGCGTAACGAAGGGGAAAGGATAGGATGACCGAACACGCTTACGTCGATGGCCGGTGTGAGATTTGCGGCGATCTAGCGGCTCATAATGTGAACAAAGATCGGCCTTGCGTGAGGCGGCCAGAACCCGCCAGTCGGCCTATCCCGGCGAGCGTTGTCGATGACATCTACGATCGAATACAGGAGCTTAGGCGTGAAAAGGATGCTCAACTAGCCGAACCGACGTTTACCGAGTGAGTGTGACGCAGGTCACATTGAAGAAACAACAAGCCGGCTAGGATGAGGGCGCGTCAAATGTGGGGCCAACGACATCAGCAGTACGATGCCCAGCATCTTCTCGACACACGCGCCATCGAAGTGGCGGCGGGAGTTGCAAAAGTGCAGGAGCGGCACGAGGATGAATGCACGCGACGCTACTCCGTTCTCGACAGTAGCCTCAAAGAGCTTCATTCAAAACTCGACCAAGGTGCGCGAGACCGCGAGGATTCGCAGCGTCGCGTCTATAGCTTGCTTTGGCGCACGGCTGCGGCGACAATCACCATGCTCTTGCTCATCGTCGGCTACCTGCTGACTCATGCGGCACCTTGGCAGGCTCTCGTAAAGTAATGGAATGGATCGATCACCTTGCCAACCTTGTCGTCGCGCTTGGCGTGATCTTCGGCGGCTGGCAGAGTTGGCATAATTCTCGGGCCATCAAGCGCGTCGAACATGCTACGAACAGTCTCATGGATGAGCGTATCGTTACCGAGCGGAAAGAGGCGGTACTGAGCGAGCGCGCCTCTGCTGCCGCTGCTGTTGGAGAAAGGACTGTGCCGTGAACTATGATGCGCTCGTCAAAGGAGTGGATGTCTCGCACTGGCAGGGTATGATCGACTGGCCCAAGTTGAAGGCTGACGGTGTGGATTTCGCATATATCAAAGCTGTTCAAAACGTGTACGAAGACCCTTTGTTTTCGACGAATGCAACGGGAGCGGACAAGGTAGATATCGTCGCGCTGGCCTATCCGTTCCTTACGTCGGGTGATTCGGAAGCTTCTATCGCCAAGTTTGATAGCGTTGTCGGCCCCACAATGCCTGCGGTTCTCGATTGGGAAGCTGCCGGGGTAATGGACTCGACGGTTCTCCTTTGGGCTGATGGGCTTCTGAAGCGGCCAACGATGGCCTACTATGGTATCGACCCGCCCGATACCATAATTCAGGCCATTGCGGCCCTTCCGCGCGCGTTTCCAGAATACAACGCATTTCCGCGTTTGCCGGCGTGGGATGGCGTATCGACGCCGGACTGGTCAAGGCAATGGCTAATTTGGCAACGCAGCCAGCGCGGGACGTTCCAGGGCGAGAAGGGGAGCTTCGACCTAGACGTGCTGGCGTGCACCCTCCCCATGTTCAGGAGATGGTGCGCGACGGGATCGTTCGCCGTTCCGGCGACGCCGCCAGCGCCAAAGAACGGAAACTGGCTCGTGCGGTTCTGGGATGAGCTTCTAGGGAAATCGTAGCGCAAAGCGGGAATTCGTGCTAAGGAACTTTCGGGCCGCGAGGGTGTGCGGTTCTGCCGCAAGGATGTGTGACCGAGGGATTCCCCTATCCCGCTAGCGCGCCTTCGCGGTCCAACTAGCAGAAAGGGAAACAAAATGACGTTTGCTGAAATCGAACAGGCGTTCGCAGCCCTGCTGCCGACGCTCATGCAGGCGGCGCAGGATGCCGCGACGGGCGAAGGCGGATTGCAGAAGATCGTCAAGCTCGCGGGCGACATGATGGGCGGTGTGCAGATCGTGCAGCAGGTGATCTCCACGCATCCGGCCGTGGTCAATGCCGCTCCGGCCCCGTAATCTGGCGATAGGCGCAGTCCTCGTTCTCGGGGGCTGCGCCGTTCCAATGGCGGCAGGGGTTGGGGTCGCCACCGCCGTGGCCGTCCCCCAAATCGTCACGATCGTCAACACCGGCTTTGCCGTGCTGTCTGATGCCGCGAAACTGGCGTGCGCTACGCAAGCCTTCGCCAATTCCTTCGGCCCGAACGTGCCATGGGCCGTGCGGCTGAGCCGCGAGACGGGGTTGCTGTGTCGCTGGTAGCTTCCTGGGGAGCGTGGGTTGGAACCATCGTTCTGACCTTCGCGATACATGAAGGGATAGCCCTGGCGACTGTCGGGGTTTCCGGCACGCTGACAGCTTGGACGCGGAAGACCACGCTCAACCAGCCGATCTTGATCTTCGTCCTCGGCATCCTCGTGGGCGGTGCGGCGCTGCACTTCTGGGGACATGGGGATTGCGGCTGATGCCCGCCGCTGGCGGGCGATGACAAAGTGACCGTCCCGCACCATATGATCGAACATGCGCTGCCACTGGCCCCATTGGTTCCACCGTCACCCGCTGCGCCATGTACGTCCCGTGTTGCTCGTCAAGGGATTGGCAATAGAACTCGAATCGGAAAGGATTCTGAAAATGGCTGAGACTATCCAGGTTGGTCAGACCGACACGCTTTCGCTCGCATGGCTTGACGAAAACGGCCAGCCGATGGCGACCGTGCCGACGCCGGATGCGGTCCCTACGTGGACGAACACGAATACCGCCGCCGAGACTCTTGAGGTTGCGGCTGATGGCATGACCGCCGTTCAGAAGGCCGCAGAGACCGGCGCGGACGGCATCACGTTCGATGTTACTGTCGGCGGGAAGACCTTCTCGGCGTCTATTGCCGTGACCGTTGAACCGAAGCCGCAGGTTCTCACCACTGTCCAGATCGTCTCGGGAACGCCAGCGTAGCTTCTGGCGTTCACAGGGCGACGGCCATTGTGGCCGGCAAGGGGCCGCGCCATGATCCATCTAGCAATTGCCGTTCTCTGGTTTCTCGTCGGACTGTGCATCCTAGTCGGCATCGGCTGGGTGATCCTATGGGTTCTGGGGCAACTCGGCATCCCTGTTCCCCCGATGGCCGTGAAGATCGCGCTGATCGTGATCGGTCTTCTCTGCCTCATCTGGTTCCTAACGGAAGTCGTTGGAGGCGGAGGGATGGGCATGCCCACCTTGCGCTGACCCTCAGCATCGCCCTCCACCGAACCCTCTCCGTAAGGCCGCGAGCGCAGCACCTTCCGTCTTGGCGTGCCAAAAGCAGCCATACTCTGGCACGTTTCTAAGCTCCCAATCAGCCCGCTCTAGCTGGGCCTGCCACGGCGGGCAGCCTTTGTATCGCCTGCGGAACCATGCCAGACGCGGGCCGTCCCATTGGGCGAGATAGCTCGACCCGGACGCAGGGTTAACCGCGCACGCTTCAAAGCGGGATTCGAGCCAGATATGTTGGAGAAAGGCGGTTTGGTGAGGAGCGTCGTAGCCGTGGGAGTTAAGCCAGGACGCGATCAGGGAGCAGAGCGCGATACATCTCAATGCTCTTTTCCATCAATGGTTTACGTGGGAGGAACGCAGCCTACCGGATGCCAGGGCCAAAAGGCAAGAGTTAAGAGGCCGAGGGGGAAGAGCCAGATCATGATCCTATCGTCACATAGAGAAACGATGAGTCTTGACTTTCTGCGCCTTATAGTCAAGAAGCCATCGATCTCCGTCGCCCATGATGTAGGCGCAGATAAAATCTGTGATGACATCCGATCCATCGGTATGCCGGTCAGGTCCGTCATGCCGCATGATGTAACGCACAACGTCTTCGATCCATTCTTTGTCGAAATCCACTTGTCCTTCTCCTATCCACTGATTAGGTGTTATGGCGACACATTTCCTGGGGCGTATCGCCAGTTTTTAGCCAATTCATGCTTGATGCTAACCGCAAACCCGGCTACCCAATGCGCACCGTCTTTGTAGTGCGCTGAGATAATCAATTCGCCCGATGAGCACGGCTCTACCGAGAAGTGGTCGAAACCTTCGCGCTCAAAGTTTCGGAACCACGGCGCTTGAAGAATCGCTTCGCGGCTCACATCGCGCACCACAGCATTATCAAAGCCAGAGAAGTAGTTCGGTCGGTATTGCCTCACATGATACGTTGGCTCGTTCATCGCGTTATTACCATTTTAGGTGTCGTTGCCGTCGCGTAGCAAGCTAGTGATGCGCTCGATCATAAAATCTCGGGCCGCCTTCTCCACCGTCTCGTCTTCTCCGTCGTCATCCCGTTCACGCAGCATATAGGCGCGGGCGTTGTGCAGCATCAGCGTCACGTCATCCCATTCGAGCGCGTGTAGCACGCGCTCGGCAGCCTTGACGAACTCGGCGAAGACGGATGGTTCGTCGCGCTCCGGGTCATAGCCTTCCTCGCGGAACGCCGCGCTGATCGCCCATGCGGCACGGTCTACGGGCGAGCGCAAAGCCTCATCTACATCGCTCTTCAGTATGAAATTCTGTGTCATCGCCTTATGTACCATTATCGTCTTCAATCAGATCAGCGGCGCGACGAAGCGCGGCGATAGCGGCTTTGCGTGAGCGAGCATCATCGGCGATGTCCTTGACGTAAACCGCAAGCTCGCCGTCCCAGCCCTGTCGAATGTGGATAGTCCAGCAAACGGGCTTACGGTGAGCGCCGAGCGATATTACGCCTTCCCAACTCATTTCGCATCCCTATCGAGGATGACTCCCATTTTTTCCAAGTGAGCGGCGTCGGCTGCATATTGCTGGCCTAGAAAATTCTCTCGAAGCATGCAATAGACAGCTTCAAGAAGCTCGCGGTCAGACATCTCAGTGGCTTCATCCCGAACTTTGCGGGCAAGTGCCTCGTTGATGTTCTCCATTTCCATTCTCTCCTGTTGTGGCATAGCGTTATGGATATGCAGGCGTCTCACGCCGGGCGTAGATCGAGCCGCATTTTGGACACTCCGTCTTCCAGGTGTTTCCAATGAAGTTGCCAGAAACATCATAACTTGGCGTGGGTCTATCACGGAACGCGAAGCCGCAACGCATACAGGTGAACGGGGCATCTGGAGGGATCATCACGTTATTCAGTTATAGCGCGAGATGCGTCTTGCATATGGATAAATTCCCAAGCCTCTTGTTGATATTCTTTCCAGTAGGGTTCCCCAACAAGCCAAATCACTCGGTCTGGCGGGTTCACTACGTCCATCCACCTATAGTCCAAGCCCTTCCGGGTATCGAACGGGTTAACGTTGCGCGCCAACGCCAACGCGCAGGCCACACGCTCAAGACGCGCATCAGCGGCGCAGCGTTTGGTCCATTTCATCAGCCACTCATGCCGACGACGTTCCCGCGCCTCTTCATACTCTAGGTGGTTCAATTCTAATCCTCTCTTAAATACAGTTTAGGCGATGTCAGGAACGAAGTGAGGGCATTTGTAATCGCCCGACACCTCAAACGCCTGTATCTGTGAGCCGCAGGTCTCGCAGCGACCGCTGCGCCAGTGTATACAATTGCGAGCTACCCTTGTGTTGATGTGACCCGCTTCAAATTTCCCGCGTTCCACGCCGCGCTGAAAGGCCCGGTCCTCCCGCTCACGTAGTTCTTTCGTAGTGAGGATAACGACATTTGGGGAGATGTTCATCGTCTTATCGTACCTTCAGGTATTGAGGTCGCGGATAGCGGCAGCTATATGCTTTGCTGCGTCGGCGTATCCATTACTGTAATTTGATTGTTCCGCGCTAGGACGCATCTGCCGTTCTCTAAAGTCTGCCTCTCCTGCACACCGCTCCCGCTCCGCAGCGACGCCGGCAGCGCGGAAGGCGTCGATCAGCCGTATAATAGTCCCCGCATCGCCCTCAGCCTCGGCGATATTAGCCAACAACACGCCCACCTCACGCGGGTTCGGCTTGCCGTCTGCCGGCGCCGCGAGTTTGGCCTGCGCGGCTTCGTAGTCTATCAATAACCTCGCCACGAGAATTATTGTTTCGGCGTCGCGCTCCGACTTTGTCGGTATATGATAGAGACGATCGACGAGCACCCTGCCGCCAATTTCAGCAGCACGTCGGCGCTCTGACTCAAACTCATCGGCCTCGCGGACTGGATCGGTCACGTCTCGTCTCCTTCCCAGAGTTCGCGCCAGAGCGGCCGGGCGCGGTAATCCTCAAGCGCGTCTTCGGTGTATTCCTGCCATGTCCAGGCGACTTTCTCGTCGTGTTCCGAAGCGATCTCAGCTAGGCGTGTCGCTCGTGCCTCGATCTCCTCGGCAGACGGCTCCTTGGGGCAGACGGAGCGGAGGACTTCTATCGCTATTCCTCGCGCCACAGTTAAATTGCGGATACGAGTTTCAATATGGTCTACTGCAATTAATACTGCCTCAATGGCGGCATTGATGATCGGCGTCGGCTTGGTCATGGTGTGCCCCTATGTGCTATTAGAGAAAGATCACCCGCGCCGGTCGATTTCGCGATCAATCCTCTCGATGGCGGCTAAACACAGCGCCGCCGCCTTCACAAGATCGCGGCGATTGCTGCTCGGCTTCCACCAATCAGCGTCCCAGGGCCAGTAGCTCGGCGGCTTCCCGCGCAGCTTCGTGGTGTCGTCAAGACCCACCGAGGCGCTCTGGCAATAGGCCATCGCAGCGAGCGGCAATTCGATAATGTCGTGCCCGTCGTCATGGTCAAGATCGAAGCCTTCCGCCGTTCGCTGGCGCTCCCGCTCGGTGCCGACTTCCTCTAAGATTGCTCGGTTGAGCATCTCCGTTCCTCTCATCGTGCTATTGCTGATTTAGGCTGTGACGACAGACGAAATACTGTCGGGCATTCTTGGCAACGGCAACAGTCCAGTGCCCTTAAAGCTGCGCCATCTCCGCTCCATCCCGCGCCTCAGTCTTGTCAAGCCAAAGGCCAAGTCAGGATATTCTATGACGTGCTCGGCGATATCCTCGCTGACCCCGGAATGCAAAAAGCCTCCGCAATTCTGAACAAGCCAGTCTTGCGCAACAGTACAGTGATGGCAGGTGTGTGCCGAGAATGGAAAATCATCAACGCCGAAGGCATATTTGTACCGCTCGCCGATTGCGATATTTCTCCCGCACTCGGTACAAACGTGTGTCTTCCGGGCAACCACAAACCGCGTGCTATAAACTCGGCAAGGGTCACTATCGTCTATCATACACATGGCACACTCCGTGATTAACTGATTCAGGTAGTATGAATTTTGTCCAATTCCGCCTCACACATTTTCGCCATCAGTCGAAGCGCGGCAATACATATCATTTGCTTAACTGGCGGCGTGGTGTCCCAAACGGTTTGGTCACGCCCCAAGAGAAGGGAAAAGGACATATCTTTCCCCTCTCCGTCCATTTCGGCAAGCATCTCGTTCAAGCGGTTACGGCAACGGATCAGGTCTGCGGCTGCTTCAATTTGGTCTTCAGTCATCTTTTCTCTCCTTCTGATTAACTGATAGCGTCATGAAACTGCCAAGACGCCACCTCGACATCGCCCGCATTGAGCGCATTGGCCCGAGAACGCTGGCGTTCAATGTATCCGGCAACTCCGTCCATTAAGTCTGCCCCAACTTCGCCAGTGGCGAATATCCGAATATGTCCGCTTCGGCCTTCTTCCTCAAAAACGACACGCTCAGGCATTAGTAGCTCCAATTTGACTTTTCTTCAGCCCACGCCTCTTCTGGCGTTGAGCCATCGTGGTAGAATTCGCGCCACGCTTCTGCATCACAGTATCGCCCTGTGTTGTCTAACGCGTCATCTTTACCCGCAAGCTCGTTGATTCTAGCGACATATTCTTCAAAAGTCATTTTTCAATCCTCTCTTATTTGCCGATATCAGGATTTATAGCTTCGAACCGCTCAACTCGCTTAAAACCAAGAATATCCAGAATTCCCGCCTGCGCAAAAGCTGCGTCGCCGTTTTCGATCATATGCATGGCATGGCTCCAATTCCCCGCATGGGGATGCTTTCGCAGCCATTTGCGCGCGCCCCCGCAAGCGGCCACTTCTTCGGCCATGTGCCGCTTTACCTCGGCGCGGGTGAACAATTCGCCCATGACTCCTTTATCTCCCTTTTACGTAACGTTGGGAACGATTTCGGCATGTTTCAGCCGGTCGATTAGACGATCAATATCCGCCAACAATCGTATATTGAATGTAGGATGACCGTCTCCTTCCCACGTTGGTGTTGTGTTATGGATTAGCAATAACCAATGCCGGGCCACCTCTAACCCTCGTATTGCAGTAGAGCGCTCTTCACGAGACATGGGGAATGTTTCTCCCCATCTGCTACTGTCGAATTGCTCGTTAGTAACCGCTATCATTTATGTCTATCCTCTTAATCTTGTTTGCCCACTACGAAATAGTCACCTTTTATTCTAACACCGTAAACGGCTAGAGGGTACAGCCTGCCATCAGGAGAACGAAATTGAGGATACCCTATCAGGCGCACTCGGGTCTTGTGGGACTCGCTTTCTATAAGGTCATCCATTTCCTCATTAGAGATTGGATGGATTCGCCACCTCATTTCGGTCATCGCTCTAACCCCTTTTCACGTAACAATGCTAGAAACTACCGTCATTATTTCCTCAATTTCGGGAACGGGAATTTCAGCGGTCAAATCCACCATCCGGGACGTTGTCACATCGTATTCCTGAAGGCAGACGTAGAGAGTATCTTCCTCATCGCCAGGCGACGCTCCCTTCCAACCGTACGCAGCCCATTGACCGTCTTTATTAATCAGAACCCGCACCCTGATTTTTTCGGTTCTCATCGTCTTATGCCCTCATAGGATGATTTATGAAGGCGAGTGGCTTTTCAGCGTCCCTTTCTCGTGCGCCAGGATAGCCGGCGCGACCCCATGCAGAGCGCTCCCGGTTGGTCATCCGTTCGATAGTTACCGCGAAATCATCACGCCGCAGGCTCGGACGATCTTGCGGCCTACGGGCTTTCCAATAGCCACGCTTCCCGCGTGCGCGGCGAACTGAAGCCGATGGTTTGCTCGCCCAAATTTTGCTCACGTCCCTATACCTCCATAACGGAATTAGGCGGCATCTTCACCGGCTTACCGATCTTGGCAAACTCCCGATCGGTAAAACCTTCATCCGATCCGAGAACGATCCAATAGGCGTCGAAGTCATCATCCGGCACCACATACTCGCCAACGGTCCACCGCTGGCCCAACTTGACGCGGTAGATTCCCGGCTTCCGTCCGCTCATGCCGCGTCTCCCCGTTGTAAGGCCGTCTCATGCTTCCCGATGTCCTCACCAAGCTTAAGCCACAACGGACGCGGAAGCCGATCCATGCGCTTCTGCCAGCGCTCTTTGATTTCATCAATCACCTTTGGATCGCGCGTCGCCTGAATCTCGGCCAGGATGTTCACGCATGCCGCCTCATCATCCGGCAGCGGCAGTAGACCGAAGGCGTCCTCTTGTGGCCCCGCCTGTGGTGGCCCCGCGCTAGCGGTGTCCGGCACCACAGGCGGCTCCGCCGGTTCTTCCGACGAAGCGTGTTCTTCAAATTTCAGACCCTTTGACCATTGAGTCATGACCGGGCCATAATCTCGGCCTTTCCCTGCACCGAGTACAACACGCTGCTCACGGGTGAAATGATCGTTCCAAAGCAACTTCAATAGATCAGGATCATGACAAATCGCGTTTCCTTGAGCGATGAGTTTAGAACGATCTGATCCCATATCCAAAAATTCGGGCTTCGTCTGTTTACCTTCGCGCTCGTTGCGCCATTGGTCGATTTGCCCATCAACTACTGGATCAGCTCCAAACCAATCGCTCGGTTCGCTCACGCCATCCTTAAGAGAATTGTAGATGCGCCGTAACTGAATGATTTGCGCGGGCCGCACAGCCTCTAGCCGCCGTTGTATGCGTTTTTCGATCATGTCCTGCGTAACCCCATACGCTCCAAAGGCTTCAACCATCTTTTTCAATGCATCTGGGGATGTGTCGGCGCTAGAACGGAGAGTTTCTTCGCACTGTTCTACGGCGGCCTCAACCACGTCGCCAGGAATCACTGTAAGGAGAACCGCACGCTTCCGGCGCTGTCCCATGTTGGCGATCAGTTCGTAGATATCCCGCTCGTCGCGGAGTTGATAGCCACCCCTGTTGGTGTCTCGCCAGTGCCGTACTTGAAACTGCCGCTCATCATAATAGCCACTCTCCAAATCCCACGCATAGGCGATGCACTCGCTATAGCCTTCGTTTCGGCTGATTTCCTTAATACCGGATGCAATGTTCCCCCATCGTCCGGCAATCGCTTCGGCTAACCGGATGCTTGGGCCTGAGATATCCGTGCCGCCGCGCGAATATTGATATAGAGCGCCTTGGGCCAGCGTCGGCCGCGTGCAATCCTGAAGAATTAGATCAGTTGCCCGGATAACGTCACGCGGATTAGACCGCGCGATAATCATTCGGGCCTGAACCTCGGCAACCGCCTTTTGCTGTTCAACGCTAATAAGCCCGCGCCCGGCCGGCGCGATCTCACGCTGTTGCTGTCCAAATGGGTTCGCGATCTGCTTACCCATAACCTCAACTTCGTCCATCATTTCACCCTGATAACCCAATGCGGCGTTGCATTTGATAGTGATGCCCACGGCAGACTCACACCCACTGATAATGCATCGGCAATTGCCGTGCGATTCGGCTCTTTCTTCGTCCGGCAGAACGTGTCGGGCACGTCGCCGGTAATCTGCACCTTCGGCTTGCCGAGCGTCACGGTTGCCGTGAAATCCGGCGCAGTCAGTGGCATCTTCACGCCTCCCTCCTGAGCCGCTTGAAGCGCGGCTTGGCGCAGTCGCTCGGATCGAGCCTTCAACAATTCGGCGCGCTCGACAAGCTTCTCCATGTACGCCTTTAGGCCAGCGGCGGTCGCATCGTTCTCATTCGCCGCGCGCAGAGTGACGATGATGGCATCCTCAATGGTACTTTCGCCCTCGATCGTATCGGCCAAGTCATCATCGCTGGCTTCGGGGAACGCTTCGCGCAAGCGTTGGACGAGCGCTTTGTGTTCCATCGTGGCCTTGTACAGATCGGGCAATGTCATTCTCCTATTTGATTGGGAGGATCAGGAACGAACGTGTGCACAATCGATGCGCCGCCATTACCTATGATGAAATCCCTATACAGCCATCCGCCGGGCACTTTCACCCTCGACAATTCAGATGTGAAATTGTACTGACGCGCCGATTGATAGATGATCTCCAAATTTTCCATTAAGCGTAACTCCGTTATTTGATTATAGGGTGATTACCGAGCAACAGCGAGGCGTGGAGTTGGGGTCTCAAGCTCGATTCCCGCCGCCTCCGCAGCTTCCTCGACCGTTGGAAGCAACTTTTGAATGGGACATCCTAGCGCCTGAGCTATGGCATAGAGAGTTCCTAACTTTACGCCTTGCTGACGGATGGCGTTTTCGATTTCCCACATACGCGTCTTCGGTACAGTTGATGGGATTCCGGCGCGGACACAAAGCTGTTCAAGCGTCATTCCGGCCGCCTTGCGGCGGTCACGAATACGCTTACCTACCTCCACGGCAATAACGGCCATGAACGAAAGGGCGACCGTTGTTCCTTGCCGAGCCAGCTTAAGCTCGCCTTTCTTGTTTCGGTGAATTACCCGCGTATCGCCATAGCGATCCTCAAACTCAGTGACCACTTGGTTCTGTCGTGGCATCTTTATGTCCTTTCCCTATTGATTAATAAGATGAAGAGTACGCGTCAGTCGCATTGTCGGCGCTCATTTGTAGTGCGTCCGCTACGATCTGCGCGTCTTCCTTCGTATCGAAACCCCAAATCCAGTTAAAATAGTAACCACCTTGCGCCGCCCATTTCGTGCCAAACTTTTTGACATTGACTCCCTCGGGGGAGTACTGCCGTACTTCAAGCATGTCAGGCCCCTATGTTATGATAGCGTGTTGTCCCAAGGTTCCGGGACACAGTTTGGCGGCATCTCTGATGGCAATTCGACGATGTTGAGCCATCCATAGGTAATTCCATGCTGAAACCAACCATGCGATTCTTCGCGTTCGGTTTTAGGATTGCCAATTGTTTCCTGTAAACTGCGGATTAACTGAACGAAATCCTCTCGCGAACCGCACATACCAAACGGTCCTTCAATCTCGCGCTTTCTTGCGCCCTTTCCAATGATGAACTTCATCGCGTTATCTGCTCATAGGGTGATTAGTTTTTGGACAAGCCAATCGACAAACTGGACCACATCAATTCCGAACCAAAAGAGTACGAAGCATCCAGCTGCGATCAATTGCCCGCGCGTCAAACATTGACCAGAGAGAATGCGATGCAGGGCGTCCATTAGACTTTCCCGTGAGCGCGGCGTCCTGCCTCAAGAATAGGGAGGCCACCTTCAGTAGGAACGTAAATTATCTTCGCCTCTTGATTCGTCAGACGCTCGATCCACAGATATCGTAAATATCCTTCGTTCTCGTGAAGAGCCTTACCGACAATTTCAGTGGCTTTTGCGACACCCTTTGCGCGTTCGACTTCAGCCTCCGCAAGCAAAACCGCCGCATCGCGATCTGCTCTTGCCTCGCGAACCGTTACCTCGGCCTCGGCCTGAGCTTCAGCTAAGGCCGCGACGCCAGCGAGACGTTTGCGATAAACACCGAATCTAGGCAAGCCCCAGAACGCAAAAGCCAAGCATGCGCCGAAAATGAGACCGCCCACGATAAATTCTATCATCGCCTTATTCTCCTATAGGGGAAAATCGATCTATGAAGGCCCCGATTACAGCCAGCACCTCACGGGAAGGGCCTTTGAGTTCGACCGGCGAACAGCATGCACACTGCCCGCACCCACGCTTGCCTCCGACAAGATACGCATGCTCTCCCGTCGTGCAATCGGCTCTGCGACAACCTGCGGTCACTGGTTTCCCTACGCCTAAGCGCCCTCCATAGAACTTGTAATATCGGATCGGCCGCCGGGATTCCCCACCCCGGACCATCGGACTATCGCCTAGCTGTCCCACTTGGCGACTTGCTCTCCGTACCGCCAACCACGCAAATCGTTGGATGTGAGGTATCCCTACCTCCGATTTGCCGGCCGATCCGTCCAGCCTACGGCCGGAACTTGTCACGCTATTGCTCCATAACGGAATTAGTGGGAATTTCTTTCCAGTTGGATTTGTTCGCAGGATCAACGCACCGCCACACAGTCCCGTCATCGCACAATGCGATCACGAACGAAAAATGGTGCGTAACCGTATCTTCCACACCCGGAATCGCAATCGCTTGAAACGGGACCAACTGTATGATTTTCCTGTTCATAGCGCGTACAACCCGATCAGGCTGTCGCCGTCGCCCATTAACTGCCCGGTCAGGCCATGTTGACCATGCCTACACGCGATCCAGAGAAAGCCGGCACCATCCACCTGCACGACGCGTGTTTGCCCGCGACCGATACAGTTGAACCCTTCGTCCACCTGGACGACATCGCCGGCCTTCAGCTTGCTCAATTGGGCGTATTTCCGGCCCTTCGTGTCGGTTTCGGTCACGGCACATGCTCCCCGAGCCGCACCAGCAGCGCGCCGAGAAAGATGCCGCCTATGAAGACAATTCCAAGAGCAGTGATGAGCGTCTGCCCCGAAAGCCAGATGTGCGGCGTAAGCTGACTACGGCGCGGCTTCGGTTCGCGGACGGGCCGTAGCTTGCCGTGCGAGACGTTGGCGACGTGTAGATGCAGCGGGACACTCATGGCGCGTCGGCCTTGTCGAGCGCGGCTCGCCAATAATGTCCGCGAGCGAGAAGTCGATCACTCCGGTTTATGATCGCCAGCGCATCCGGCTGGGGATAATCCGTCGCGTAATGGCAAAGCTTGTCGGTAGCCTCCCGCAGCACCGCGATCAGCTCGTCTCGCTCGTTGACGGCCCGGACGATCAGAGCGGCGTTGGCGATCTCCTCATCTTCCTCCCGCTCGATATAAGCACGGGGAAGATTGGCCCAATGGCCGTCATCGCTGTTGTAATCACAGTGCAAATGCGGCCCTCGCGTCGGATCAGCTATCCTATAGCCAGCGCCGTCATAAACCTCGCCGCTCATTTCCCGCCATGGCCTAGGCGTTGCCTTCGATAGATCAGTCATTCTGCAATCGCCCTCTCGTAAGCGGCGTTCATGCGACTCGACGCGCGGATCGCCTCTGCCAGCGTCGCGAATTCCTCGCCGACGCAAAACGATTGATCGAACGTGTCGAACACAGCGGCGCGCTTCGTCGGCAGCGTACGCGGCTCGTAGCGCGGTTTCGCCAGCGTTGGCATTATTGCATCCCCCATACAAAGACAGCGACCAGCAGCACGCCAAAACAGAGTTCGCGCATCCACGAGTAGGCTCCCCCGTCCCAACTGTAGCCCATCAGAAGTCCTCCAATTCCTTTAGCTGCTGTTCAAGGCGCTTGTACTCGGCGCGGCGCTTTTCGAGAACATCCGAGAGAAGCCCCGCTCGCTTGAACCGAAGCGCGCATTCAAGCTGCCAAATGCGGTTCTCAAGCCAGTCAATCCTGACCGAAAGCCGGCCAAGGCGCTGCTCAGCGTCCCACGCATCGAAAGCGTCCATGCTTTCTTGCTCATAGGCGCGGTTGAACCGAGGCGGCCAGTGAACAAGTCCGCCGGAATAATTCCCCATGTCGCCCTCCGCAGTTCAGCCCACGCCAGCTTCATGGCGACGGCGATATAGTCTCGCGCCTTCCCGCCGTAACGGCGCGCGCCGCGCCGGGCCATCTGCCAGGCGGTTCGCATCAAGAGGGAAAGGCGGGTTGCGTTCATAGAGCGGATAATACGCGACTGTCGCGGCGCGACCATCGCTAATTGCGACTATCGCGTATGCGTTCTTTGCATAGCTGAGTCGCGCCATCCATGCTATTATGCGACTATCGCGTATGGAGTAAGGCGATGATGCTCAAAACCAAGACGACAAAGGCCATCGAAGCGGTGTCCGTCTCGACCGATCAATGCGAGCATTGGCGTGTCGCAAACCCCATCCACGAAAATGGCAGGCCATTCGATGTGTGGACGGAAGAAGGGTTGCTGCATGCCTTGAGTAGCGTTGAAAATCTGGGTCAGGGTCAGCACGTCTTCGTAACCGTCGTCACGTCCAAACAGTATCCGCTGAGCCGCCGCGATATCGACAAGATCGTTCGCGCGAACGTCAAGGCGGTTGCCTAAGATGGTCGCGCCAACTCTCAATAATCGCCTCACCAATGTAGGCTATCGTGATCCGGGCGAGCCGGAGGCGCAATGGTTTACAACGGTAGAGGCCGCGCGCGAGGCCGCGCGCTTTCAATCACTATTTCACTATGTGATCGATGAGTGGCGACCTGATAAGAACGGCACGTATCGTCGTCATCGCATTCAACAGACCTGTCGCGGATAACAATGACGCACACTGAACTTGCGGCGCTGCGTGAGCGCCTTGGAATGACGCGCCGCGAAATGGCCGTTGAGTTAGGGATCAGCCAAAGCCGGCTGCTGGACTATGAGATAGGCTATACGCGAGGACGGGGAACCCCGGCCCCTATACCTAAGAGCATCGTCTTGGCTCTTGCTCAGGTGCAACAGAACTCTATGAAGGAATAAGGTAATCATGACCAATGATCTCCTCATCAAACTCTGCCAGGAAAAACTCGACGCTCAAAAGACCTACGAGTGTTGGAGTTTACAAAATACCTACGGGAAAACCGCCGAAGAATTGATCTCTATCGATCTCGGTTATCGTCAGGCGCAGGTCCGCTATGCGGCTGCTACAGCGGCCTATGAGGCGGCGCTGGTTGCGAGAAGCCACCTTATTGAGGGTTAGCGAGATGACAGGACTACACTCAGCCGACGTGTCCGGCGACAGGTACGATCCTGTACAGGGCGCGGGCGAGTCCGCAGACACGCCGGACTCGCCCGCTACCCGCCCCAACGTCACCTGAAGTGAGGATAGCGTGATAAAGTTGATAACCCGAGCGGAGCTGGACGCTCTCTGTCGCGAACAAGATCAAATGCGGGACGCACTTTTTGCGGCGGCATCCCGGTTCGATGATATTGCAACCATAACCGAACGCGAAGGCGCTTATACCAATATTGGTTTCTTTCGCCAAAGCGCCGTTCGATGCCGGAGAGCGGCGGAAGGTGGCAGCTTTTATTGAAACGTAATGCGGAGATAAGGTAATGGGCTTGCCGAATAATGAGACCCGCGACGCGCTCAATCTTCATTGGCAAGCGTCGCAATTGCGCGCTAAAGCGCACAAGCTTGAATGCGAGGCTCAGGCGCTTCTGACGAAAGCTTTGGAGATCGAGAAAGACCTACGAGAATTTCGTGACGCTCAACGCTCTATTGCCTAATAGGAGCAGATCGTGAGCAGTTATCGACAGATGACCAAGGACCCGCGATCCGGCGAGTTCGTCATGGCCGATTGGCTCGACGACTATTTCGGTCGTCGCCGCTACGGTGTTCGCTTTCCAGACGGCATCACACTGGAAGCCGATAAATACTCCCGATGGGAGACTCGCTACGAATTCGGAGATATCAATGACCAACATCGCTGAGAAGCCGCACTTCGACCGCATCATGCAGATCGAGGGCGAGATCGCCGAGCGACGGGAAGACCTGAAGGCGCTTTGGCAGTCCGCCAGGGACGCGCTCGACAAGGACGATCTGAAGGTTCTGAAGCGTGCCGTCAAACTGGCGCTGGAAGACCCAGACAAGGCTAAGGAACGCCGGGAGCTTGAGCGCAAGGCGCAGTTGCTCGTCGAACAGCTTGGTCCGCTGGGCGAGGCTGCCGTGAGGGCCGCTCAGTGAAAGTGACCGCCGAAATGGTTGAGGCCGGCGCGAAGGCGCTCCGCGAGCGCCTGCAATCCGGTAAGCGTCTGAACGCTTGGGAGACATTACCGAACACGACCAAACTAAAATGGCGCGCGCATGCCAATACCGTTCTCCAGGCAACGGCAAACGCCGCTACTATGGAATAGCGCGATATGCCTTTTGGTGAACCTACTATGATCGCTGGTCAGCGGCGCTATGGTTGCTGGGCTGGCCTACCAAATGGCGTACCCGAAGATAAGGCGCGTTGTATAGAGGAAGTCTGGAGAAGCGAAGGAAACCATTCCTACCATTATCAATGTCAGCGAAAGCGCGGGCACGGGCCGGAGGGTCTTTATTGCAAAACGCACACTCCTGAAGCAAAAGCTGCGCGGGAAATTGCCGCGAATGCTCGCTATCAATCTCATCGGCTGGACTCGTCTATTGAAGCGGCCCGACGAGAGATAGTCGAGACCGCACGCAAGGCATTTAAGCAGGAGGCAAGTTTTGACGAATTAGAGATAGCCGTCATGAATCTCGAAGCACTGATCACAAAACGCGCTATCCACAAATAACGGAGTGACCAATGTGCATGTGGGACGAGTGCGATGATTATCCTTCGATCCATCGCAGCAAGGACGTAACGGCCCGCAAAGAACATCGCTGCTGCGAGTGCGGGCGCATCATTGCCATCGGGGAGCGCTATCACTACGCGTTCCAAATCTACGATGGCGACCCGTACCAATTCCACACGTGCTCCCATTGTTTGGTAGCGCAGGCATGGCTTAGGCGAGAATGCGGTGGGTTTTTAATCGAAGGAGTCTGGGAAGACATCGCCGAGCACATCCGGGAATATCCCGCACTGCGGTTCCCGCTCGGCCGTCTCATGGTTGGTTTTCGCAAGAAATGGGCGGGTTTTCCTATACCTGCTATACCAACAGCGACTTCGCATGAGTATGTCGCGTGATGTGTCCATAGGGGAAGAGCGGAAAATGCTGAGACCTATCTCAACGCCACCGAGCGCCGCTTATTTCAACGAACAGAACCCTCCACGGCACTATGAATGCAGCGGCATTCTCGGTTTGCATACGCGTTTCAGGCTAGAGATATTCGGCGATAGAATCCGCTCAAATACTCTCGCTCATCTCATCGCTCACCTTGAGTTGCTGGGGAAATGGCTTCGGGAAGATGAGGCCAAAGATTCATCGGCCGGCGAAGTCGAAGTTGCCTCTTGGAATAACAAACCTCTATTGTGAGTTAGGACGATGACGCATGTGAACTGGAAAAGATGGCCACTAAAGGCGTTGCGTAGACAGCTTTCTGCCATTGAAGCGAGTGCGGCAAGGCTTCGTTCTGTGCAACCTAAAAATGAAAATGAGCGGCTAATCTATCGGCGGGAAATAAGAGATTCTGAGAACTGCGCGGATGACATCCGCGCCGCTATTCGTCATCACTTGATGAATGTATAACGCGATGAGAAATGAAATCCGGTCGGAGGAACAAGGTGTAGCGTCAACCTGCGAGGATGGCACCCCTCCGTTTTCTGCCGCGTGGCCCCGGACGGTGGATGAACCGGGGCAACCTATTCGTGTCCATGTGCCTTACTGGAAGACGAAGCATGGACACTCATGGTTTGAGTGGTTGAACATGTACTACGGACGCGGCGATTTCCTTGCTCGTTCATACCCTTACAGCGCTAACAACGGATAAGAGAAGATGAGTGACTTTACCGTTTTCGATGAAGAACGCCCTGGAATCGAGCTTCTGCATATCCGCAGTGGAGAGCCTGGCTATCAGGACGAAGATATCCTCTTATCGAATAGCCTTGGAAATGGCTTCCGTATTGAGATTGGTGATTCGGGAGACGATGGTTGCGGATGCTACCATGTCTTCCATTTCCATGAGCCAGATACGGCACGGCGAATAGCTGGAAAACTTATAGAATGGTCGAATCGAATTGGATGCCCTCCGCCTCACCCTATCGACGCATAGGGGAATGACGTGGCAAGCAACGAAGCTTGGGCGCTCCTTGAAGAATTCCGCAGCCAATGGATCGGCCGGAAGCGAGAGCCGACCGACGAAGATTTGGCGGAGTTCATAGACAGAGTTTTAGAGGCCAGAAACGATGATGATTTCTTTGAGCCGGAGGATTGTTGATGGAAAATACGTCCCCTCATTCGATTCTGGAAAGGTCTAAGCATGTCAGGCGGAACGCCGTGACCGGGAAAGAAATACGGGAACCGATGCCTTCCCCGCATGAGGTAGCTATACTGCGCCGCGCGGCGCGCGGGTACGTCCAAGTCACCATGAGAGAGGGCACCAATCCGCTCTACAGCTACGACGATGGTGTGGTCATTAACAGCGGAAAACGCGACGGGTCGGAACTCGGTGCAGGGGCATTCAACCGCATGGTCAAACAAGGTTGGTTAATTCCGATCAAAGGCGAAAGCCTTTTGGGGGATGAGGGGCCGGCCCAAAGGTACACGGCTCAGCGTCTTATTCATCGATAGGGTAAACATGCGAGTTCTAGTCGCCTGCGAGTTTTCCGGTGTTGTGCGCCACGCCTTCCGTGAGCGCGGTCATGACGCATGGTCCTGCGACCTATTGCCGGCTGAGGACAACGATGAGCATCATTTCCAGTCCAACATATTGGACCGCCTGCGTGACGGTTGGGATATCATGGTGGCTCATCCTCCGTGTACTCATTTGGCAGTTTCCGGCGCACGCTGGTTCGCTGAAAAGCGAACGGAACAAGCTGCTGCGCTCGACTTTGTTAGGGCGCTTATGGATGCGCCCATACCTCGGATTGCTCTTGAAAATCCCGTGTCTGTTATCAGCACTCGCATTCGTCGCCCTGACCAGATAATTCAACCTTGGCAGTTTGGACATGGCGAGACGAAAGCAACATGCCTTTGGTTACGCGGCTTGCCAAGATTGGAGCCAACCAGGATTGTCGAGGGACGGCAGGGACGGGTATGGCGTGAACCCCCGTCGCCCGAACGCTGGAAAAACCGCAGCCGCACCTACGTAGGAATTGCATCCGCAATGGCCGCACAATGGGGCTGAACAATCTCACCCTATATCCACATAAAGGGTTGACATAAGAACGCGATTTTTGCGATGCTTCTGTTGCTGCCGGCGGGCAAGCTGCGCCACCAAAATCCCGGCCAGGGGCCAGCCATAATGAGTCGGGTGCCTCGCGCCGGATGTACTCGGTGTCGGCAGTATTTTTAGGAGACCAGATGTTCGACTTCTCGCGTAGCCGCGCACCACGCACAACCGAGCTTTACGTGACGTGCTGGGGCGATTGGGAACGGTTCTGCGCCACGATCGACGCTAAGGCGCTCCCGGCGACCGCAGAGACGGTGTTGGAATTTTTGCGAGCCAGAGAGCCGACGCATTCCAGCAGCGCCCTCAGCGCCCGCAGAGCGGCTATCATCGCCGCTCATAAAGACGCACGGTCTCGACTGCCGAAAGCTAAGCGCGCGCCTTATATGCTCGACCACGACGACGCACTAGCGCTTGGCTGGAAGGAGATCAGCCGACGCAAGGGCAACCGCCATGTACCACGCGAGGCTATCGACGCGGCGAAGCTCAAGGTGTTCTTGGCGCAACTGCCCGATACCGCAGTCGGCATCATGGATCGCGCCGCGCTTCTGGTTGGCTTCTCCATCGCCATGCGCCGGTCGGAGATCGCCGCACTCAATCGTGACGATATCGAATTCGACGGCGACGATACGATGCTGGTCCATATTCGGCGCAGCAAAACCGATCAGCAGGGCCACGGCGTTACACTAGCAGCCGGCCGTGGTGCTACGCCGGAAACATGTCCGATCGCCGCGATGAAACGCTGGCTCGAATGCAGCGGGATCACCGAAGGGCCACTCTTCCAACACCCCCGGTTCAAGGTCGGCAAACGTATCGACAACGCCTATGTCTATTGGGCGATCAAGCGTTATGCGAAGTCGGCTCGACTTGACCCTCGCCCGTTTGGCGGACATTCGCTACGGCGCGGCGCGATCACAACGATTCATGAGGCCGGCGTAGACCGCCAGTCGGGGATGCGTCAGAGCCGCCACAAATCGCCGGGCATTTATGACTCCTACATCGCGCACAAGGACGCGGCGGCAAATCTAGCTGTCGGCGCTATCGCCCGAGCGCTCTGAATCATCTTCGTGGCATTACGGAGATGATGTGACCGTATGGGAAATGATGTGACGCTTTGGAAGCTCCCCGCCGGCTATGCCAAAAGCCCGCGTAAGCCTGGCGTCAAGCGAGCGCACCCCGAACAAAGCCTACAGACGCACGTTGCGGAACTTCTGGGATGGCTCCTACCGCCGGAAGTGCCGTGGACCGCAATAGGCCACGGCGGTGGCGGAAAACAGCGCGGGATGATCCTCAAGGGCATGGGAGTTCACGCAGGATGGCCCGATCTGATGCTCATCTATCGCGGTCGCCCGTGCTTCATAGAGTTGAAGGCGACTCAGGGCGCGCTTAGTCCGGCGCAGAAGGTGGTACACACCGCAATCACAGTCGCTGGCGGCGTTGTCGCTGTCTGCCGCTCGATCGACCAGGTGCGCGATATCCTGGCCGTCTGGGGCATTCCCACGCGAGCGGAGAAGCCGAGCGCTACGCGGCTCCGGGAGGCTGGGGAGCGGATCGGCGACGGTCGTCAGCTATGAGTACGTCGCGGCAGCGGTCGGCTTGAGCACGCGTTTGGAAATACATCGATACGCACCGGTTGTCGGGATCGCTCACGTAGAACCATCCTTCGAAGATTGGGGCCATTTTCCTTGGCTTCTTGGCAAGCACGCGGACAGTGTAGCGCTCGCCGGAGTCATTGTCGTTCATCGCTTGTCCCATATGTCCGCGACATCGACGCCAAGCGCTTGAGCAATGTCGTGGCGCGTTTCGATTCCAGGAAACCTCACCTGTGCGTTTTCAATTCGCAGGATCGTGCGCTCGTCGTAGCCGGACTTTCGCGCCAGTTCCTCTTGAGTCCATCCACGCTGGCAGCGAAAATATCGGAGTTTGTCGCCAGATGCGAGCGAAACGCCATAGTCGATTGTTTCTGACAAACCTTGTAGCGCGACCAAGTCTCTGCAAAATCTCAATCCAATCGAGCGCCATGGCTCCGGTTTCGCTTCCCAATCGATCACGCTCAAGGTGTGCTCCTATTTACTAATAGCGCGGGTCCCGTTCTCCCGCACCGTTGCCCGAGGTATCCGCCTCGCCTCTGCATCGAGACAAAGCAGAGTAATTTCGTGGCGCACTTCACGACCCTTTGCATCCTTGATGACCGCAATGCAATGCCCATTTTTTCCGTGGTCTAAGCGCACCATCTTGCCCGAGCGCCAGCCGGCTCGCCACCAGCGAACTTGGCGGTTGAGTTTTGCGGCCTCCACTGCCTCTGCTAGCATCATCTCTCTATACCCCAATAGCATCATTTCGCCGGCTTAGGGCGGGGCGCTCCCCGCTGATAAGCTCGCTCACGCCGCGCTTGGCGCTTCGGATGCCCTTTCAGTGTCCGAGTCCGAGGATGCCCCCACCTGACAGCGTAGGGAACCGACAACGTGGCCATTTCTTCAATCTCCCGTTATAGCGACATAGGGTTGTGATTACGTGCCAGCGATCACCCTGTCAAACAATGCTAACACTGGTTCTGCGGATTTTTGATCATCATTCCAAGCAGTTAGATCGTCGCGATTGTCAAATCCAGCTACAGCAGCCATTTTATCCCAAAGTTCGTCTTTGCGGCCCCAATTATCAACCGCATTGTGCAGTGCCGATACGATACATTGAGGCCCCGCTCCTAGGGAGCCACATCTTGGCTGCCATCCCCAAGAGAGCAGGATTTCCCGCGCTCTAAGAAAATCGCGTTGATCCTGCGTCAGCAGCGAACCGTCGAAAGGCATGGTGTTCTCCTATTCTGATATAGGGCAGTTACGCGGCCTTCTCGGCATTTGCCGCCTTGTGAAGATCGGCTATCAAATCAGCCACTTCATCTGCGTAGTTTCAGGGCGCGGTCGCTTGCCCATGTCCCAAACGATCCAACAATAATCCGCCGTGCCACCCTTAGCCTCGACGGCTCCGCCACCAGGCGGCATACTTGGCCGACGCGAACAGATAAACACTTCAGCAGGCGGAATCTGCTGAAAAAGACGGTCGTAACGACCTTGAGACGCCAGAAACTTGATGTTGACGATGACCGCAATTTTACCTCTCACCATGATCATTGCACGGTGAATGAACTGTTCCGCGAATTTATATGGTGGATTGAAAATGATATTATCGTACACATGAGGGTCCGTCATGAAATCTAGGCGTTTAGCTGGCGCATATCCTCGGTCAACGATGTCCGCGCCAGTGGCGACATACCCCGCGTTGTGCGCCGCCTGGGGGATCGTTCCTTGACCGCAGCAGGGATCATGTATCTCGCCTTCAAAATGGCAAGCCGCTAAGAGTTTGCGCACAACCCACATCGGCTCGACATACCAATCATTATCAACCCGCTCAAAGTCGGTAATCGTGCGCTCGCCTGCAACATTGTGACGAGCTAGAACGGCCATTCTTGGCATTCCTTTTCTCCCTCAACCCGCACATCCCAATCGTCTGCGGCTAAATCCCACGCCGGCACAGAACATTCTTGCGGCTCTCCGCACTTGAGCACGATCAGTTTCCCTTTGCGCCAAACGGCGTCGCTCTCGTCATTCCAGCCTTTCCGGCGGATTATATATCCGTCTCGCGCCAGTTCCTCCGCTAGATGGTAAAGCATTCTTGTCGTCTCCTTATCAGCGCATAGCGCAGTGAGCGCCCTTTATGGGCGCTTCACCTCGCGATAGACTGTGACGGGATAGGTATTCGTCCCGTCGCTGAAAACCATGCCCGGCTCTAAATGGCGCATTTCCTGCGTCGGATGCGCCTCATAGGTCGCGCCGTCCTTGCAGATGCCATTCTTAATGTGCGTCATTGCTCGGTTGAAGGCGAATGGGTCGCTCCGGTCGGCTGCCGCATAATTCAGCGCGCCTTCAACAAGCCGCTGATCGATTTTTTGCTGTACGCTCATGGTTTTCTCCTTTCGTTAATGTCCGTTTAGGTTGTCAGGCTTGTCGAGCCGCATACCGACTGCGGGAGCGGCCCATACAATTCGACAATGCGCTCCAGGTCGGTGGTTTGTTCATCGTTCAGCGGATTCCGCCGCCGTGCTCGTGCGGGTTTGTAGGAAGCGCTTGCGTTCGGTGCTGCTCACCTTGCTATGTCCCCATAGAGTTACCATTAGAGGGCCAATTCCGGCGCTACCCGATCGCGCTCGGCATAGATTTCCGTCGCCTTTTTGTAGCCGGCGCGCTTCGCCTGAGCGTAGGACATGAAGCCATCGCGAGCCACGACCTGCTCACCCTCGAAAATGACGTACTCGTACTTGCTGTTGGTGCGGTAGTCCCGACCGACCGTCATTGAAAGCGCCATCACTCGTCTCCCGCTTCGTTAAGAGACATATTATCACTGTCCGCACGTGATGCAACAACTTTTTTTCGAGGTACGTAGCGGGCACGCTGGCAGGCTCGATTGGTGATCCGTTGGCGTTCATAGGTATAAGATGCGCGCAAGGCGACGAGGTTTGCAATGTCGCGGTCGATACGCGCCACCGCGTTCAATTCGTCAGGGGTTGCGCCCTCGCGCCAAAGTCGATCATTCATGCCGCGACATTTAGAGCGCGCCCGACGCTTCGTCAAGCCTTCTCTCACGTGCATACCGTGCTATCGCTCTTTCAGATTGCGATGATGACGGGGCGAATTAACGGTTGAGACGCGCCTCGGTTCCGTGCAAACTCAGCGCTGCGGGTCGCCCGTCAGGAGTCATGACCTGATTGTCCGGCCAATATCGCGCCTCCCGCTAAACGGCTTTGGCGACCCGCGTTCTATCCCGGCGAGGCATGGAGGCGCGCCGCTTTGCCGAAATCGCCTACAGATTACGTTCCCGTCGCCGAGGAGATCGAGGCGCACGCGCGACACGTCGCCATCGTCTACAGCGCCGCAAACGCCTATTTCTCACGCCAGCTACTCGCGCTCATCGACGCCAATACGCCCAGGCGGTTCGTCGATCTTGCGCAACAGTGGGAAATCGAGGCGCTGCGGTGAAGGGCAACGGGCATAGCCAGACATCGAATTGGCAATTCTCGCTCATCACGACGAACAAGGGCGTTCCCAAGCCGCTATTAGCCAACGCGATCACCGCGTTCAAGGAAGCGCCCGAGTGGCACGGCGTTCTGAAGTTTGATGCTTTCCGCCAACAGACAATCATTCGGGGAACCCCGCCCTGGTCGAGCGCGCCGGAAGATAGAATTTGGCTCGACCTTGACGATCTGCGCGCCGCGAACTGGCTGCAGCACAACGGCATTCTCGTATCCAAGGATACGGCCGGCCAAGCTGTCGAGGCCGCTGCGCAAGACGCGATCTTTCATCCGGTGGTGGATTACATTGAGCGCTGTCGCTGGGACGGCAGGCCGCGCCTCGACGAATGGCTAATCAAATGCCTTGGCGTCGAAGACACGCCGCTGGTCCGCGCTATCAGCGGTCGGTGGCTTATCAGCGCGGTCGCTCGCGTCATGCAGCCAGGGTGCAAGGCCGATTGTGCGCTCATTCTTGAGGGGCCACAGGGCAGAGGAAAATCATCTGCGCTCAAGACGATGTTTCACCCTTGGTTTACCGATGAGATATCCGACCTCGGCACCAAGGATGCCTCAATGCAATTGCCCGGCGCGTGGTGCTTCGAGATTGCCGAGCTTGACGCTATGGGACGCGGCGATGTTTCAAAGATCAAGGCGTTCATGTCTCGCACCGCCGATCGCTTCCGCCCGGCTTACGGGCATCGCGTAATTGAGCAACCGCGTCAGAACGTTTTCGCCGGCACCGTCAACCACAACGAATATCTGCGCGACGAAACCGGCGCGCGCCGTTTCTGGTCGGTCGCGACAGGGCGCATCGATCTCGACGCACTCGCTACAGTCCGCGACATGCTTTGGGCCGAAGCGAGAGACAGATTTCTAGCCGATGAAATTTGGTGGCTCGACAGCGAAGCACTGACTACGGCAGCAAGCGTCGAGCAGGAAGCGCGCCGAATAGTTGATCCGTGGCAGGATCAAATAGCGCAAAAGGTGTTGGTCCTATCCTCTACCACAGCCTCCGAAATGCTTATCGAATTGGGAATAGACGTTAAAGATCAACAACAAATCCACCAGAACCGCGCCGCCGCCTGCCTCAAGGCGCTCGGGTGGATACGCCGATCTATCCGTTATCGCGGAACACCGTCCTATCGCTATGTCCCACCCAACTACATACCGCCGTCCTTCACTTATTAACCCTACTACGCCCGAAATTACGGCAATAATACTGTCTTATATCCCCTACTACCGCCAATTTGTCGCTACGACTGTAAACCCTTGTTATCACTTATATGTAGTATATGTAGTAGGTGTAGTATGTATATATGGGTGTGTAAGGAGAAAAGAGGTATGAAAGTGCGGTGGGGGTCTACGAGGAAAATACCCCCTACACCCCAACTACGTACTACACGGAAAGTCCCACCGGGGGCGACGTTTCTGTTTGACACTTTGGCAAATTCATGCCAATAGCCGAGGCTCAAACGCATGCGTAGGAGCATCAAAACATGGGCATTTTCAGCGATTCGCCGACGTTGAAGCATCCGAAGGAGACGAGCGCTCCGCAGAACACGAGCGTCGGCAGTGGGTCGCGTCCTACGTCGTCGCGTTACAAGATCATGACGAGCGCACCTGCGGAGCCGCGCATGCTCGACCGTGGCGTGCCGGGCGCGTTGGGCGTTGGCGATTCGGGTGGTGGCAAGTCACAGAGCGACCGTTAGCCTATAGGTTGTGCGGAGATGCCGGTTTTGTGCCGGCATTTTCCCCAATGTGCATTATGCGACATTGCGCATGAACGATATCAATGAGTTAGGTTTCGCGTACTTGGCGAAACACAAGATGTTGTGTGGATAGGTGAGTCGTGCTGATTAATACCGAGATCGAAGCGCGCAGGACGATGGCGCAGGTCAAGGCGCTTAACAAATGCCTAGCTGTCGCGAGGACGCGGGCGGAGAAAGACTCGCTAGCTTCTCTCATCGCAGCAGCTAAGGCGCACTGGTGGGAGCGTGTGTCGATAGGTGAGCTGTGCTGACCGAACGTCCAACACGCAAGGTTAAGCTGACCAAGAAGCGCAAGCCTCGGGAGTACACTCCGGAGGAGCGGGCGGCGCGTTCGGAGCGTATGCGCCAGCTTAACGCGGCCGGCGGGATGAGTCGCAAGAAGGGGTCCAAATACCCTCACGGCGCGACGAATGCCGTGATCCCTCGCACGCCCGAGAACGCGGCGAAGATTTGTGACATGATCATTCAGGGTATGTCGCTCACCGCGATCGGGCATGCGATGGGCGCTAATAGCCATACCACGATCCTCATGTGGGTCGCTCAGGACGCGGAGTTCGAAGCTCAGTACCGCCGCGCCAAGGAGGCGCAAGCGGACGCTTTCGGGGAACAGATCATCGGCATTGCCGACGATGTTTCGGCCGACCATGTGACGAGGGTAGGGCGCGACGGGAAGGAGTATCGGGCCGTAGACAACGAGGCTGTGCTGCGCTCGCGGCTCCGTGTTGACGCGCGGTTCCGCATGATGGCGCATATGGCTCCGAGGCGGTATGGCCCGAAGGTGGATCACCAGCACTCGGGGGAGGTGATTGTGCGGACCACGATGTACGGCGATGCTCCCGCGCCAGCGCCGGCTAGGTACATTGATGTGACGCCTACGACTGAGGAGGGCGAGTGAATGGAGATCGAAATTAAAACCATTCCCCACGAGGGGCAGCGTTACGAGACAGTTGGGGACTGGCTGATTTTCAAGGCGAGCAAAGGGTTGCCGCCGCCAGTGGGCGAATTCAAGCTTTTGGTCCGCGTGTCTGACATGGGCGACTGGCGCAAAGAGGCGTTGGTGGCCGTACACGAACTCGTGGAGGCTCTGTTGTGCCATGCTCGCCACATCAGCGACGAGTCGGTGACTGCATTCGACCTAGCGTTTAATGGAAGCGGCGAGCCTGGGGATGATCCTGCTTGCCCTTACCGCAAGGAGCATTTCTTTGCCACGTCGGTTGAGCGGTTGCTTGCGGCGGAGTTTGGCGTAGATTGGATCGAGTATGATTCATCGGTGGCCAATGTGGGGTGTGGTGGTTCTGGTGAGTGAGCGCAACGAAGACGGCACGAGGATGGCTAGTAATGGCCTCTAGGTGGCCTCAATGGTGGCGTGAGGAAAAGCACTGCCGGTGGTCTGCTAATGAAGAGCGTAAGGCCAGGACGCTATGCGGGCGGATAAAACGCCTATGGCGGACCAGGATTTCTTGTGCCTGAGATAACGATCCCCTTCAACTTCACGCCACGGCGCTATCAATTGCCGGTGCTCAGAGCATTGGATGGTGGTGCTACACGGGCTGTAGCCGTGTGGCACCGACGCTCAGGAAAAGAAAAAACCTTTCTTAACTATACTGCCCGCAAGTGTTTCGATCGCGTTGGCACGTATTTCTATGCGTTTCCGACGTATACTCAAGGAAAGCGGGCGATATGGGATGGTAGAGACCGAGACGGTTTCCCGTTCATGGGACATTTTCCGAAAGAAGTAGTGTCGGCGAGTGACGCAACGGAGCTAAAGAAGACGCTGATTAACGGTTCAATATTTCAGATAGTTGGCACCGATAACATTGACTCGCTGATGTCAACTAATCCAATCGGAGTTGTGTTTGCCGAATACAGTCTGCAAGACCCGCGTGGCTGGGATTATCTGCGGCCGATCTTGCGTGAGAATGGCGGATGGGCGATCTTTGACTATACGCCGCGCGGTAAGAACCACGGCTACACGCTGTACGAGATGGCGCGCAAGCTGATGGTTGAGGGTGATCCGGCCTGGTACGCGGAGCGTCTGACGGTTGAGGACACGGGGGTTTTGACGGCGGCGGACATAGACGCGGAGCGGCGCGAGGGCATGGACGAGGAGATGATTCAGCAGGAGTATTACTGCTCTTTCGCGGGTGCGCAGCAGGGATCGATCTACGGGAAGCAGATGGACGAGGCGGAGCGGGAGGGGCGAATTTGCTCGGTTCCGTGGCGGCGGGAATTGCCGGTTCATACGTGGTGGGACATTGGGACGGGCGATCCTACGGCGATATGGTTCACGCAGGACGTTGGGCGCGAGGTTCATCTGATCGACTATTGCGAGAATAGCGGGGTTGGGGTGGGAATTGATCACTACATCAAGCACTTGCAGGGGAAGCCGTATCTGTGGGGTTCGCATCATGGGCCGCACGACATCCACCAGCACGCGTTCGCGGCGGGCGGGAAGAGCACATATGAGGTGGCGGCGAGTTTTGGTTTCCGGTTTGAGGATGTGCCGAACATCGACAAGCAGGAAGGAATCAACATCACGCGGGCGTTTCTGTCGCGGTGCTGGTTTGACCGGGTGAAGACGGAGCGTGGTCGGTTGGCACTGATAAGCTATCATCGGACGTGGGATGAGCGGCGGCACATGTTCAGTTCCGCGCCGTACCATGACTGGTCATCGAACGGGAGCGACGCGGCGCGGTATCTGGCTGTTGGGCATAAGGTTACGGTTGCGCGGCGGGCGGCTGCGCCGGAGCCGAGACGGTTGATGCAGTCTTCGGGCGACATGGCGACGAGTTGGCTGGGGGTTTGATGGACGAGGTGGCGGCATTGCGGGCGAGCGAGGCGGCGCAGGAAGCGAAGGAGTCGCGGCTTGACGTGCTGGCGCGCGGGTTGGCGGATCGTCCGTACACGGTGATGGTGACGCCGCAGATGACGTATGGAACGTGGGCGCTGGGCCGGCGGGTTGACGCGAACACGATGGGGTTTGTGGCGGGGCCGTTTCACGGGTTGCCGGGGGTTGGGTATCGGCCGGAGTCTGGGAACGTGCTGGTGGTTTCGGTAGACGTGGCGGAGAAGCTGATCGAGAGGGGAAGGTGAATTGATGGCTGAGGCTCAGTATGTGAGGCTGCTGGATTGGGAGCGCGCGTCGCTTGGCTTGATGTCGAATCAGGTGTGGCAGCAAGACCCGAAGCGGCTGGGTATCATGCTGGCGCGGTACAAGTTCGTATCGAAGATGTTGGCGGGTCGGCAGGTAGTGGCCGAAGTGGGGTGCGGCGACGCGTTTGGTTCGCGGGTCGTACGGAAAGAGGTTGGGCGGCTGACGGTGTTCGATTTCGACCGGCGATTCTTGAACGACATCAACGAGCGGGAGGGCGTGGAGCAGCCGGCATACTATGCGGACATCTTGGACGGGGCGCTGCCGGGGAAGTTCGATGCGGTATATAGCCTCGACGTGATCGAGCATATCTCGGTGACGCGGGAGCGGGATTACGTGGCGAATTTGGCGGGGTCTTTGTGGCCGCATGGGGTGGCGATTGTCGGTACGCCGTCGCTGGAGAGCCAGCCCTACGCCTCGCCGATGAGCAAGGCGGGGCATGTGAACTGCTTCACGGGGGAGCGGTTGCGGTCGCTGATGGGCGAGTTCTTTCACGCGGTTTTTATCTTCGGGATGAACGATGAGGTGGTTCATACGGGTTTTCTGCCGATGTGCCACTATCTGTTCGCTGTTTGCGCGGAGGCAAAATGACAAGATTCAAGCTGGAGGGCGGTGGAAAACACGTAGATTTTGACATCAGTAGCTATGAGGACATGAAACGATTTCTCCCGTTCATCGGCGCGCTTCTTTGGGACGGCCTGTTTCCCGATCAACGGGCAGATCGTGAAGCGGAGATGAGGCGGAGACTATCGTCGGTTGACGATTGTATCGTTGAAGGTCCGAAGCAATGAGATATCGCTTCGTCTGGAAGGCGGATGGTCTGCTGCCGGAGGTGGTCGAGGAGGCTGAGGGCATGACGCCAGAGGAGGCGCTGCGATCGCTGGGATACAGGAGGGGAAATATGACGGCAGACGGGACGGTTCGGGTGCTGGATCATTACGTGGTGGTGCCGGAGGCATGAGCGTCTATCGAGAGCTTCGGTTCTGGTCGGTGATGCTGGGATCGCATGCGGTACGGCTGAGCATGGTTGACGCGAGGGGTGGAGAGTTCTACAGGATTGTGTCGGTAGAATCGCCGGGCAAGGCGTATCGTGAGATGAGAGACCTGGCGCTTACAGCGATTGAGGGCGCGATAGCGCGAGGCGAAGAGCCGGGAGAGGTTGCGGATGAAGAGCGAGTCGAAGCCGTTGAAGATTAGCAAACCGACGCTGAAGAAGCCGGTTACGGTGAAGGCCGCGCCGGGTCCAAAGCTGGCTAGGCGGGGGAAATGATGGCTGATCCGTGGCTTCAGCGGCTCTATGAGGACGCGGTTGAGGACTACGACCGGGTGCTGCTGTCGCCTGAGCGGACGCTATCGGATTTGTGCCGGGCGTACGAGGCTCGATTGGAAGCGTTCACGCAACTGATGCTGTCGGGAGAGAACGAATGAAGGGGCACATGAGAAACGCTGGCGGCAAGATGGCTCCGGCAATGACGAAGAAGGCTGAGTCGAAGACCGCGCGGCCGGTTAAGCAGGCTGTGTTGTCGAAGCCGAACGAGACGGGTCGGCGGATGATGGAGAAAACAGGCAAGCGCGGAGGTAAGTGGTGACCACGGCAACCCTCTTTTCGAGCGTATCGGCGAACCAGAACGCGGCAGGTTCAAGCGTGCCTAATGCGATTGTGAATACCGGATCGCCGATTGACCGGGCCACGGCGACGCTGACGGTCACGCCGGCTACCGGCTGGGCGGACGCAACGATCATGGGCGGCTTCGACGGCAAGAATTGGCTTGGCGGGCAGTCGGTTTTCTGCGCACCGAACAGCGGCGGCAGCATCGCCGAGACGCATCGGTTCGCTGCGCATCAGTACGTGACGGCGGTTCTGACCAACGTTGCGCCCGGCTGCGCGGCAACCCTGACGATCACCTATTGAGGTTGGGAGATGGCGACTTATACCCTGATGGGCAGTACGGGGATGGTGGATGGGCCGCTGTCGCCGATTGCGGTTCCGGGCAACCCGACGAAGGCCGGGTACACGCTAGCGCTTACTGGCCCGGCAACCGGGTATGCGAGCGCGACGGTGATTGCCTCGCCGGATGGGCAGGTTTTCATTCCGATCCAGACAGTGGTTATCGAGCCTCAGGGGCCGAATACGGTAACTGTCGAGCATCGGTTCGCGGACAATTTCATTCAGTTCGACGCGCTGCTCAACTATATCGTGCCCGGCGGTCAATCCGCCGGCATGACGATGACGGTGTGATGCCGACGACGTACACCCTCATGGCTGGACAGACGGTGCCGAACAACGCGCCGGACGGGATTGGTGTGCCGACGCCGGTAAGCGTGCTGGGCACGCCGACTCGGGCGCGGTTTACGTTCAGCCTGAGCGGTCCGGCGACGGCGTATGCGGAGGCGACTGTCTCGGCGACGGTGCCGGGCTATACCAACGTGATCGAGCAGGTGATCTATCCGACGCTCCTTGTCATGGCGATCGAAAAGGGTTCGCCGAACACGATTTCGCAGGAGATAAGGCTTGGCGCGCCGTACAGCAGCTACGCGGCGGCGCTTAATCTCATCGCCCCTGGCAATCAGGCCGGCGCGACTCTGACGATGACGGTTTGAGATGGCCGATTCGCCCGGCCGCCCCCCCGATAGCGGAGCAATAAGCCTCCCGCCGGTAGACGCGGCGATGAACAAGATCGCCCCTAGCGATACAGCGGGCGGCAAGGGTTCGGCCAAGGACAAGCGGGACACGCGGCTTGGCGCGGAAGACAGGGCCGAAGAAGCGAGAATCCTTGAGCGCGCGCGCAAGCGTTTCGACAAGGCGGCGGCGGCGGAGAGCGACAACCGCAAGGCCGCGGTCGATGATCTGAAATTCTACAAGGGCGACCAGTGGCCCGCCGATATTCAGGCGCAGCGTAACTTGGATAATCGCCCATGCCCAACGGTCAACAAGCTGCCGACGTTCGTGCTTCAGGCGACTAACGACGTGCGACAGAACCGGCCGTCGATCAACGTGTCTCCGGTGGGCGACCGCAGCGACCCCGAAGTTGCGAAGATGTATTCGGGCATGATCCGCGAGATAGAGCGTAAATCGGTCGCCGACATTGCCTACGACACAGGCTTCGCCTCGGCGGCGCGCGGCGGGATTGGCTATTGGCGGGTCATCACCGAGTTTGAGAAGCCGAGCAGCTTCAATCAGGTCGCGACGATCAAGCGGATCAGGAACCCGTTCACTGTCTACCTCGATCCCGCGCACCAGGAGCCGGACGGTTCCGATGCCAAGTGGGCCTTCATCTCCGACGAATTGCCCCGTTCCGAGTTTGATGACGATTATCCCGACGCGCAGCCCATGCCGTGGTCGCAGACTGGCGTTGGCGATAGCATGAAGGATTGGATCAAGAAGGACACGGTGCGGATCGCCGAGTATTTCGAGATGGTCACGGAGAAGCGGACGCTTGTACGGCTGTCGAATGGGGCGACCGGCTGGCATGACGACATGGACAAGGCTGTTCTCGACAAGTTCGAGATTGTTGAAGAGCGTGAGGCCGAGTGCAATAAGATCAAGTGGTTCAAACTTACGGCGGTCGAGGTCATTGACGAGCGCGATTGGCCCGGCCAGTGGATACCCGTCGTCAAGGTGATCGGGGATGAGACCGACCTTGAGGGGAAGGTCACGTATAACGGCATCGTGCGCCACGCAAAAGACTCTCAGCGCATGTACAATTACTGGAACGCTTCGTTTACCGAGATGGTCGCGCTGGCTCCCAAGGCTCCGTATATCGGGGCAGAGGGTCAGTTTGAGGGGCATGAGCAGGAGTGGAAGAACGCCAATCTCCGCTCCAACCCTTACTTGCAATACAAGGTTGAGGCGGTAGACGGGAAGCCGTTGCCGCCCCCGAGTCGGCAGCCTGCGGTGCAGGTTCCGGCGGGGATTCAGCAGGGGCTACAGAACGCCGCCCAGGACATGATGACCACGACTGGCATCCGGTTCGACGCGACGACAAAGGACTTGATGTATGATGAGAGCGGCCGGGCGTTGCGCGAGTTGCGCAAAATCGGCGATCTTAGCTGGTTTCACCTCGTTGATAACCTCTCGCGCTCGCTGCGTCACACGGGGGTTATCCTCGTCGATCTGATCCCGAAACTTTACAATAGAAAGCGGATCGAGACAATCTTGCGCGAGGACAACACCGAAGAGCGCGTGACCATCGACCCGGCGGCGGCGAAGCCGATGCAGGAAGAGCGCGATCCTCAGACGAACAAGATCATGAAGATTTTCAATCCTACTTTCGGCGAGTATGGCGTCACTGTGACGATCGGCCCGAGTTACGCGACGAAGCGGATCGAGTCGGCTGAGAGCATGATGGATTTTGTGCGCGCGATTGCGCCGGCCGCTCCGCAGGCCGCGACAGGAATTATGGATTTGATCGCAAAAAACCAGGATTGGCCTGGTGCGGAGGAGTTCGCGACGCGCCTCGCCAAGCTGGTAGCGCAGATGCACCCCGGCATTACCGCCCCGGACATCCGGGACGTGCCGCCGCAGGTGCAGGCGGTGATGATGGGGATGCAGGCGCAGTTGCAGCAGTCGCAGCAGCAGATCGTGCAATTGACCAAGGCGCTGACCGATCAGGTTGCCGATCGCGAGCAACGTGATCGCAAGATGGAGCTTGATTTCGAGGCGAAGCTGTTCTCGACGATGCAGAAGGCGGACCAGTCGGCGAACGCTCATCTGCTGTCTCGTATCGAATTGGTTCACAATATGTTGGAATCCATGCTGAGGCCCGAAGGGGTTCCGGCGCATTAAGAGGGGCTTGAATGGCTGAAGCGGTAACGATCACTGCTGATTTGCTCGACGTTCGCTCTGCGCCGTCGTTATCCACGACATCGGACAGGCCGAGCTTGGAAGAGCCGGTTGCGGCGACGCCGGAGCCGGCGGCTGATCCTGTGTCGGAACCGGAAGCGTCAGCGGAGGTTGAGGAGGCCGAAGCCGCCCCGCCGTCCGAAGCAGTGGGCGATCCCGATCCAAAAGCGCCTAAAACGCCGAAGGCGGGGATCAACGAACGGTTCTCTGAGATGACTGCTCAGCGGAAGGCTGCTGAGTCCGACGCGGCGGCGGCGAGGGCTGAGGCCGCTGAAGCCAAGCGTCTTTTGCAAGAGGCGCTGGCTCGCATCCCCAAGACGGACGGTGAGCCAGTCGAGGTTCCGCCCCCGGTAATCGAGCCGCGCCCGCAGCGCGAGACGTTCGATACGCCGGAAGCCTATGACGAGGCGCTGATCGAATGGTCAACCAAGAAGACTCTGCAAGCCGCCGAAACCGAGCGCGTCCAGCACGCCAAGGCGCAGCGTGAGGAACAGCAACGCTCCGCCGCCGCAAAAGCAGAAAGCGACAGCATTGCGGCCATGCAGACGCAATACACCGAAAACCGCACCAAGGCGCTTGAGAAATACCCGGACTATGCCGAAGTCGCGGAGGGCGATCACTGGCAGCCATCGATACCGATGAGCCTTGCGATCATGCGGCACGCGGATGGTCCCGATGTGGCGCATTACCTCGGCAAGAACCCGGAGATCGCCAAGAAGATCGCCGCCTTGGTCGTTCCGGGTCAGGTATTTCCCGAGGGCAACCCGATGGCCGGTCAGCCAGTCCCCGACGTGCAGGCGCAGCTTATTGAGATGGGCAAGGTTTTCGCCACGGTCGCGGCGCAGAACGCCGCTCCGCCCGCTCCCCCTGCGCCAAAGGAACCGCCGCCACCGCCCGCACCGATCAATCCGCTGCGGCGCGGCAACAATGCCGCCGTGCAGAAAAGCCTCGAAGACATTGGCGCGGAAGGCTCGGTCGAAGAATATGCTCTGGCGCGCGCTCGCGGGAGCGACCAAACCGCACGTGCGGTAGCGGCGCGCCTCAACCATGGGGCGGTCACTAGTCCGCCGCTTTTGAGTCGCGCGAATTGAAATGAATAGTTGACAAGACAGTCAAACCGCTTTAATCGCGCAGTAGGTCTAAATCGTACCGGCCGAACTAGCCGGGAAAATCCGCCGAATCGGGGCGTAAAGCCGATGCCGCAGCGGGCGGGCCGCACTCGCGCTTATCCGTTCGAGGGACGTGCTCTCAGAGAAGACGATGCGCCTTTTTGGCGATGATCGTTTTGGAGTGAGCCAATTGTGCCGCGTCGTGAGACGCCGCGTCCTTTATCGGAGAGCGCCCTATGGCGACGAATACGCTTCTTACTCCGGCGATCATCACCAAAGAGACGCTGGTTATTCTCGAAAACAATCTGGTGGCCGCAGCCAAGGTCAACCGCCAATTCGAGAACCAGTTCGCGAAGATCGGCACGACGCTTACCGTTCGCAAGCCGAACCGCTTCACGGTCTCGAACGGCCCTGGCCTGCAAATCCAGAACATCACCGAGCCATCCACCTCGATCACGATCAGCAATCAGCAGCATGTGGACTTCCAGTTCACGTCTCAGGATTTGACGCTGACGATCGAAGAATTCAGCGAACGTTATCTGAAGCCCGCTGCCGCGTCCCTCGCCAACAGCATCGATTCTGGCGTTATCGGCAACTTCACGCAGGTTCAGAACGTCGTCGGCACCCCCGGCACTGCGCCGAACAACTTTTCGTTCCTCGCTGCTGTCGGTCAGCGCATGGACGAGAACGCGGCTCCGCAGGATGGTCGCGTTCTGATGCTCAACCCCGCCGCTTATTGGGGCATGGCGACTGGCCTCTCGACCCTCTATGTCCGGTCGGTCGCCGAACCGGCGCTGAAAGGCTTCCTCGCCGCCATCGCCAATTTCGAAATCTATATGGACGAGAACATCCAATCGCAGACGCTCGGCGCGTTTGCCGGCACGGGTGTGGTCAACGGCGCGAACCAGACCGGCAGCCAGATCGTCACCAACGGTTGGACCGCCAGCGTTACCGGCCTCTTCAACGTGGGCGACTCGATCACCTTTGCGGGCGTCAACAACATCAACCCGCAGTCCCGCGCCTCGACGGGATCGCTCGCCAACTTCGTCCTTACCGCACCGGCAAGTTCCGACAGCGGCGGTAACGCGACGCTCTCGATCTACCCATCAATCACCACAACTGGCGCGTATCAGTCGGTCAGCGGCTCCCCCGCCAACCTCGCCCGCGTCAACATTAATCCATCGACGGCAAGCGCCTCGACGGCCTACGCACAAAATCTCGCCTTCGTACGCGACGCCTTCGGCCTCGTTACCGTGCCGATGGAGTTGCCCGAAGGCGTCGATTTCCGTGCTCGTGAAATGTACAAGAATATCTCCATGAGAATTATTCGCGCTTATGACGTGAATAATGACGTGTTCCCCGCGCGTGTCGATATTCTTTGGGGGACCAGTTGCTTCTATCCAGAGTTGGCAGTTCGACTTACTAATTAACGTTGAGATGACATCTCGGGATAGTATGGGTAGGATTCACCTCTCGAAGTTGAGAGGTGAATCAAATGGACGGAAAGGTTTGCAGCCGTTGTTCTATAGAGCAGCCGATAGACCAGTATATCGTCACCGATCGCAAGACGGGGCGTCGCAACACGTGGTGCAAGACGTGCGAGCGCGCTCGCGCGAACGCTCACTATGCGAAGAGCGAATCATACCGGGAGCGCCGGAAGGCCGCTTCCAAGCTACAGGTAAAGACGCCAGAAGCGTCTCGCCGACACAGGCTGAAACACAAGTACAGCTTAACCGAAACCCAATTCGACGCGTTGCTGGAGACTCAAAATCACAGTTGCGCGCTCTGCGGGACGACAGAAGTCGGAAACGCCCAATGGGAACGGAAGTATTTTTATGTGGATCACGATCATGCCACCGGGGTGGTGAGGGGGCTTCTTTGTCACGCTTGCAACGCCCGTCTTGGGTCTTACGAGGCTCTTCGAGACCGCATCGGTATAGAGAAAATTCGCGCCTACCTTGCGAAGGGTGCGCCTGATGCCTGAAGTCTGGTTTCCCGGTTCCGACAAGCCGTTCCACCCGGTCAACGGGCATGGGCGGAGCATGGGTAAGGCGAAGCCCGCGCGCGAGCCGCTGTACCAACTGGTGGTGACGCGGCAGACGGAGCATCGGGGCAAGGAGCAGGTGCCGATGTTCCCGAAGATGGGGAAAGCGGCGGTTGACGAACTTTACCATGCGGTGAGTACCGCGATCAGGCTGGGCGTCGAGAAAGAGTTGAGCGATCCGCATGTCGTCCGCGTTCTTGTTTAGGAGCTAGCAAATGCCTCTTTCGGTCTCTTCGGCAGTTCGGCAGCTTTCGGACGGCAACACGGCCGGTACGGTTCTCGGCAAGAGCGCTACCGACCTGATTGCGTTCTTCGGGGCAACGCCTGTCGTGCAGCCTTCGGGTGGCGGTGAGATCACCACTTCGACGGCGACGGCGGGCGGTTTTGTCGCCACCAACGCGACTTCGCAAACCCCCGGCGGCGTCACCATCAACTCGACCAACGAAGTGGCGATGACGCTCGGTGTGACCACTGTGGCGGCGACGGGCGCTTCGTTCTCTCTGCTTTCGACCGATTTGGTGATCGCCAACAAGCCGTCGCAGCAGGCGGGTCTTGCGGTGGGCAACGTGCGCTATGCCACGTCGCAAGCTGTGGATGTCGCGTTCTCCAACTTCACTGCGGCGACCGTGACGGCGACGGCGGGCGAGAAGTGGGGTATAGTCGCCATTCGCGGGATGCCGACCGTGACACAGACCTTGACGCCTGCGGCGGTCGCGGCGGCTACGACTGCGGAACAGATTTTCACCGTGCCGGGCATCGCCGTTGGCGGCGGCCCGGTGGCGGCTTCCGCGCCATCTACCGTGACCAACGTGAATATCGCGGGCGTTCGGGTCGCCGGGCCAAACCAGGTTGGGATTACCTTCTCCAACGCTTCGACGGCGACCGCGACCGCGCCGCCGGCCGGCAGCTATACCTTCTGGCAGACCAACGGTGTTGGTGCGGCTGGGAACGTGCTCCAGATTCAGGCCAATGTCGGCGTGACCGCCGGCCCGTCTTCCAGCACGGTTACGGCGCAGAGCTTTACCGTCACTGGCCTCGCGGTATCAGATACGGTGATGGGCGTCAGCAAGCCGACTGCCCAGACCGGCCTTTCGGTCGGAAATGCCTTCGTCTCGGCGGCAAACCTGTTGGGCGTGAACTATATCTGCATCACGGCGACCGTGACGCCCACCACCTATGAAGTCTACGGCGTGACGATCTTCCGTCCGTCGCCGGTTGCGCCTGTCGTGAACTACGCGCAGGCTCTCAGCCCGGCAGCGGTGCCGCCGAACACCACGTCTTCTCAGGTGTTCACCGTGACGGGCATCACTACGTCATCGGTGGTGCTGGTCAACAAGCCGAGTTTCCAGCCCGGCCTTGGCATCGGCGGCGCTCGGGTCTCGGCAGCGAACCTGTTGGAAATCACCTTCATCAATCCGACCGCAGCGACGCTGACGCCGACCAACGGTGAGGTTTACCAGATCGCCAACTTTACGCAGGCGGTTCCCGATCCGGGCGACACCTGGATTTACCCGGTGACTCCGCAGGGCGCACAGGCGGCGACGCTGGTCGATGCGATGCGATCGGCACTGGTCAGCTTGGGCTTGATGGCTGGAGCGTAATGGTTTATGCCATTGCGGCATGAACCTGACCATCAATCTGGTTACGCGAGGGCGTCCCGAAAGGCTTCTTGACACGGTTGAGCGGACGATTCCCTTGCTTGGTGAGGCGTCCACTCAATTCGTCATTTCAATCGATGACGATGACGCGGCTACGCAAGCGGTCGCTGGCAAGCTGAAAATCGACAAGCGGATTATCATCGATAGCCGGCTGCGTGAGGATGCGCTGGGTGCCAAGTGGGATCGGGGCCTCGATTACAAGGCTTCGGTCTATTTTCCGATGGCGGACTATACCCCCTACGTGACGCCGGGATTTGACACGAAGATTCTCGACGCGGCGGCGCTGTTCCCAGACGGGATCGGCGTGGTCTATACCCAGATGGCAAACTGGTCGTTTCCGCGCAGCCAGGGCGCGACACACGGCCTCGTGAAGAAGCTCGGCTTCATGTACCCGCCGTATTTCCCCTACTGGTTCGTCGATCACTGGCTGCATGACATCGCGCTCTTGATCGATCGGATTTCGTTCGCTGACGTTCAGGTGGATGCCGGGCCGAAGATCGCCACGCAGGAGTTGCGCGAAGTCGCGTGGTGGGCGACCTTTTTCGATAGCCAGCGGCTCGTGCGGCGTCGGCAGGCCAGGGCGATCATCGATTCGCCCGATTTCAAGGAACCCAAGTGGCGCAAAGAGATTTTGCGCCGGCACTACCCGCTGGTTGAGTACAAATCGCAGGCGATCAACGATTTCTGCCGTTCGCAGCGGTGGCCGGCGACTTTGCCGGGCGGCGAACGATACGATCGCCTAAAAGCGAAAGCGGCGGAAATGATGGTCGCGGCGTGGCCTGAACTTGAAAACGATCTGAAGGCGGCATGATGAGCGTGGTTCCAGACGAGCTTTGCCCGAACGTTATCTTTGCGACGCCGACGTATAGCCATTCGTTCGTCGCTCACTACATGCGGTCTTTGCAGGAGACCCAATGTCTGCTTACGGCCAATGGCATCACATGGGGGTGCATGGTGCGGCCGGGCGATTGCTTCGTCGATAAGGCGCGCAATAAGCTCGTGACCGATTTCCTGCGCGTGTTTCCCAAGACGGAGAATTTCTTCTTCCTTGATGACGATATCGGGTGGACCGCCGAAAAAGCGCTCGAATTCATCCTGCGTCCCGATCCTATCGTCGCTGGGGTGTACCCGAAGAAGTCAGAGGAAGTGGACTGGCCCTGTACCTTCGCAGTGAGCCATGAAGGCGAGTTGATTGAGAGCGAGGGGTTGATACTCGCTACGATGGTCCCGACAGGGTTCATGCGGATCAAGCGCCACGTGTTGGAGAAACTGGCGGCTGAGTCGAACATCTTCTCTGACGAAGCGCCGGGCGGCGAGCGGCTGGATTACCACTATATCTTCGAATGCGGCCGGGGTGAGGACGGCAAGTTTTGGGGTGAGGACTATACGTTCTGCCGCAAGGTCACGGCGGCTGGATTAAACATCTGGGTCGATCCGAACATCACCTTCAAGCATCAGGGCGTACGGACATGGGAAGATCGTATACTCGACCATTTGCCGACTTTCAGACGGAGGGCAAAGGCCGCTTCGAAGGGGTTGCTCGATCCTAATTCTGGCAAGATCATGGACGGCATCCAGGTCACTATCGATAAGGTGAAGGCTCAATGGGATCGCCGTTCGATTTCTTCCGCCGAAATGCTGGCTGACCCGGAGGCCAGGACCGCGTTCGCCGACCTCGACGCCGATTTCTGGGCGCTCTATGACGAGTGCCGCGAGGAAACGATGACGCCGGTTGAGCGGCTTTTCGATCTTTACAAGACGGTTGAGTACATTGTCCGTGAGAAGGTGCCGGGAGCCATCGTTGAGTGCGGAGTGTGGCGTGGCGGCAGTATGATGATGGCGGCGCTGGCGCTCAAAAAGTTCGGCGACGATATGGACCGCAGGCTCATGCTGTACGATACGTTTGAGGGGTTACCTTACCCCGATGAGATTGACGTTGACCTTTTCGACAGGTCGGCAGCCAAGCAATGGAAGCCCGAGATGGCTAAGGGCGCACTAAACGTTGTCACTGCGAACATGGCGCGCACCGGGTATCCGCACGTCCAATACATCAAGGGTTTGGTTGAAGACACCCTGCCTCGTGTTGTGAATGAGAGCTGGCCGATTGCGCTCGCACGTCTCGATACCGATTGGTACGCTTCCACTAAAGTTGAACTGGAAGTTTTGTGGCCGCGCATCGCCCCCGGTGGCGTGTTGATAATCGATGATTACGGTCATTGGCTCGGTTGCCGCCAGGCGGTAGATGAGTATTTCGCGGACAAATCGGTTAAGATGACCCGCGTGGACTATAGCTGCCGCGTGATCCA
>Ga0210400_10000283_pt1 | contig 59727 bp, 62 predicted proteins | sample IncBWH26MmetaG_FD_155456 | JGI IMG/M metagenome (GOLD analysis project Ga0210400, IMG submission 155456) | Forest soil microbial communities from Barre Woods Harvard Forest LTER site, Petersham, Massachusetts, United States - Inc-BW-H-26-M | ecosystem: Environmental > Terrestrial > Soil >...
ATCGCCGACAGGTCGAAACGCTGCGCAGCATTACGCGCATGAGCTTGCGCGTCGTCGCGGCGTTGATCATTTTGCTGATCGTCATGGGAATGCCGAGCCAATTCGCCACCACCATCGGCCTCGTCGGTGCGGGTCTGACCGTGGCGCTCAAGGATTTCATCGTGGCGTTTTTCGGTTGGCTGGTGCTGATGGGCCGCAATGGCATCCGCCTCGGCGACTGGGTGGAAATCAACGGAGTCAGCGGCGAAGTCACGGAACTCGGTATGTTTCATACCGTGCTGCTGGAAACCGGCAATTGGAGCGATTCCGGGCACCCCACGGGCAGACGGGTGACCTTCACCAACAGCTTTGCCATCGAAGGCCACTACTTCAATTTTTCAACATCGGGACAGTGGCTCTGGGACCAGCTGCAAGTAATCGTGCCGCTCGGTCGTGATCCGTATCCGATCGTCGAAGCCATTACCCAGCAGGTGGCGCAAGCAACCGCCGACAGCGCGCGCCAAGCGGAACAAGAGTGGCAGCGCGCCGTTCCCGCGCAACGCGCCAAATCGTTCTCGGGCACTCCCGGCGTGAACCTGAAGCCCGTGCTCGGCGGTGTGGAAATCTCGGTTCGCTACATCACCCGCGCCAACGAGCGGTATTTGGTACGGGCGAAACTCTATCATCAGGCCGTGGATCTGTTGGGCGCCGCGCCTGAATCCCCGTCGAAATAGCGAAATGTTTCGGGCTTGCGTCCGGTCTCATCCATAAGTACACGACAGGGAGATGCGACATGCGGCTTTTGATCGATTGGCTGATTGCCTGGCCGGAACGAGTTGCCAAACATCTGATGTGGCTAGCACCCCTGTTTGCGAGAATCACCGTCGGTTGGGTGTTTCTGCTGAGCGGCTGGGGCAAGCTCAATAACTTGCCGAAGGTGACGGAGAACTTTGTTGGCTGGGGCATTCCTTTCCCGCATTTTTTTACGCCGCTGACTTCCGGAATCGAATTTTTCGGCGGGCTGTTTCTGCTGCTGGGATTGTTCACGCGTATTTCGGCCGGAGCGCTTGGCGTCACGATGATCGTGGCCATCAAAGCGGCCAAATGGGGCGATGTCGATTCGCTCGAAACGCTGCTCGGATTTGATGAATTCGAATATCTCGCCCTGTTCCTTTGGCTCGCAATCGCCGGGCCAGGTGTCGTCTCGCTCGATCATCTGTTGATGCGAATGACGCGCCGGGCGGCCCCAGCTTAAGGCGCCGCAAGTATCGCGAAGTGGGGTCCGCTATAATGCGGCCCTGCTTCCTAGCCGGCTTAGCACAGTGGTAGTGCAACGGTTTTGTAAACCGTAGGTCGGGGGTTCGAATCCCTCAGCCGGCACCAGAATATACGAATAAAATCAATAAGTTACGAGATATTGAGGTAACTCGGCAACCAAATCAGGGACTGATTTGCGCGCCAAGTTGCACTACGGAACGTTTGGTAATTTCGGCGACCGTGATCGCTCCATTGCGGGCTCGCAATTGAATCGGCTCACCTAGGACAAAAAATGTCTACGGAAACGGGGCAACTCCACTGGGGTCGTTATGCGCGGCCTGTGCATTCATCGATCTCCGACAACTGAGGCGTGTGCGCACCGACAAAATAAGAAGCCCAACTACAATATCTGCGACCTTCGAGCGTCAACATAACCATGCAACCGCCAGAAGCACCCGCCCCCGCGACCGACAGAGACAGCGATCTCGCTGCGACAGTCGTGCGCGAACGCTCCCGGCTTGGCAATTTCATTCGACGCCGAGTCCGCGACCCGATGGACGCGGAGGACCTATTGCAGGACGTACTTGAGGAGCTGGTCGAGGCCTATCGGCTTCCCGAACCCCTTGAGCAGGCGAGCGCTTGGCTGTTCCGTGTCGCGCGCAATCGCCTCATTGACCGATTTCGCAAAAACAAACGTCGAATGCAGGACCCCCAAGGCGCTGCGGATAAGTCCGATCAGGAGAACCGGCTGGAGCTTGAATTACCGGCACTCGACCAAGGACCTGAAGCGCTGTACGCACGATCGATCGTTTTGGAAGCGTTGCAGCGAGCTCTCGACGAGCTGCCGCCCGATCAACGCGATGTGTTCGTCGAGCATGAGCTCGAAGGCAGTAGCTTCAAACACATGGCCGAGAAGAGCGGCATTCCGCTGAATACCCTGCTGGCGCGCAAGCGCAGCGCGATTTTACACCTGCGGAGCCGTTTGCAGACCGTGTACGACGATTTAGAAACGTAAAGGAGTAAGCGATGAAGTACGGTATTTGGCGTTTGGGTATCCCAGTGTTGTTTTTGGGCGCGGCGGCTGTGCTGGGATGGGTGGTGATGATGCTGTGGAACGCCGTCGTTCCCGTGGTATTCGTCGGCGGCCGCGTCATTGATTACTGGCATGCGCTGGGCCTCTTGGTGCTCAGCCGCATTCTTTTCGGCGGATTTCGCGGCCGTGGCGGCTGGAAGGGTCGGCGCTGGCGTCGATGGGAGGCCATGACGCCGGAAGAACGCGAGCAACTTCGACAATCTTATGCGGCGCGCTGTGGCCGTCATGAGGGTCGCACGTGACCACTTCGTTGCCGGCTTGCAAACAAGAGCCCGGCGTCATCTTCCCGGTTGTCGATCTGAAAGGATGCGAAGGCAAAGGCGATTGTGAGCGCGTCTGTCCTGAAGGCGTATTCGAAGTTAGACGCATCGACGACGAGGACTACCGACGGCTCAGCGTGCTACATCGATTCAAATTGCGGGTTCATGGATTGAAGGTCGCGTACACACCGAACGCTGACGCGTGCAGGTCTTGCGGATTGTGTGTTACTGCGTGCCCCGAACACGCCATAACACTCGTGAGGCGCTGACTTCAAATCGGGGTCATCTCGAGAAACGCCTGGGATGATGTCCGCTGACAAGAGCGTCGCTCCCCAAGGAGAATTGTAAATGCCGGCTACATCATTTGATAAACAGCTCCTTCTCATTGGGGCGTCCCGCGGCCTTGGTCTCGCCTTGGCCGAGGAGTACCTCAAGCGTGGCTGGTACGTTGTAGCCACCGAGCGGGTCAGATCCATGTCGCAACTAAAGAATCTTTTGGGAGCTGCCGACGGCCGGCTCGAAATCGAGACCGTCGACATCACTTATCCAGATCAGGTTGCCGCGCTGCGGGCGCGCCTGGCATCGAGACAGTTCGACATGCTGTTCGTCAATGCCGGCGTCGGTACTCGTGACCTGGTCGCCGACATTTCGACCGACGAATTCATACGTATGATGGTAACGAATGCCTTGAGTCCCATGCGTGTCGTCGAGAGTTTGCAGGACCTCGTGCTGCCAACGGGCACGATCGGCATCATGTCCTCGGGACAGGGCAGCATCACAAACAATGAGAACGGACACTACGAAATCTATCGTGGAAGCAAGACGGCGCTCAACATGTTGATGCGCAGCTACGCCGCCCGGCACGCCGATGATCCGAGAACGCTACTGCTCATGGCGCCGGGCTGGGTGCGAACGGAACTGGGAGGCCCCCAGGCGCGTCTGAGCGTCGAGGAAAGCATACCCAACCTCGCGAATACGATGGACGCGCAGGCTGGAAAAGCGGGTCTTCAGTATATGGATTACCTGGGGCGGAAGGTTCCGTGGTGAGTAGTACGAACATGCGTATCGTAGCCGTCCAGCGTGGTAGCCTCCCCGGTTCCGTGCGGTCAGCCGGCGCCGGACCCCCGCGGGTCCGCGCCCCCACTCACATGGGATGTACTGATATCAAACCGGTATCCGGCAACATGGCCACATATGTTTTCTTTCGTCTCATGCACGCTGACCGGCAGCCTCCAGGATCAGTTGCGTGATTTGATGAGGTTGAGAGATAAGGGACAGGTGACTCGCTTTAACTTCGATGGTCTTGGCTCCCATGCGTTTGGCCATGAATCGCTCAAGGTCCGGATTGATCGTGCGGTCCTCGGTCGAGACGGCGTAATAGCTCGGCTTTGATCGCCAGGCAGCGTTCGTAGTCTTGCCGGTGAGCAGTGACTTCTGGAACGGCTGCTGGACCGCATAGAGCACCTTGGCCTTCGCCTCCGGCAGGTCGCCCGCGAAGTCACGCAGGAAAGCCTCCTCGGAAAGGCGTCCTTCATCGCCGTCGAACACGATCCCGGCCGTCGCCGGCGGCGTCGGAAATGTCTTCGCCAAGGCACTGTAGTCCTCGCCCGCATCCGGCGCGCGCGCCGCCACATAGACCAGCGCCGAGACCTTGGAATGCATGCCGGCCTCCGTGACTATCATGCCGGAGAAGGAATGGCCGACGAGAACCGTCGGGCCGTCCTGCCGCGCCAGCACGCGCTCGGCTGAAGCGACCGCTTCCGGCAGCGTGGTCAGCGGATTTTGCACGGAGGTCACGTTGAAGCCGCTCGTCTGCAATCGCGCGATCACCTCGGACCAGCAGGAGCCGTCGGCGAACAGGCCATGCACGAGCACGACATTGCGCGCCTTCAGCGGAGCTGCGATTGCGGCCATGCCGCGAGTGGAGATCAGCGAGGCCGCCCCGCTGGCGAGCAGAGCCGTCGAAAAAGTTCGTCTGTTGATGGTCATGATGTTGCTTCCTTTGATCTTGAAGTGGGAGTGGATGGTCTTGATGGCGTGGGATGGCCGCACGGTTTCAAGCAGGTCTTCAGCATCAGCGCATCGACATCGGGTGAACGCACAATGGTGCCGCCGCGCATGAAAGCCTCATGGTTATTCTCGATGCTGTCGTGGTCGTAAAGATAATTGACCATGATGCCGAAGGATTCCTGGATCGCATGGAACTCGGTGTTGGCGAGCCAGTTGATCCGCTCGAGCCGGGCACCATTGCCAATGTGAAAACGCGCTACGGGGTCGATGCGGTTTCCGGGGGATGCAGGTCGCGTCAAGTAGGTGGCACAAAGGCGCATCAAGGCCGCACGCAGCGGTTCGCTTTGTTCCGGATCGTGCCACCAGTCGCCGCGCGTGAGCTCTGGCAGCAGCGCGGCATCAGGGTTGCTTTCCTCTGCAAGCTGTTGCGTGAGCCAGCGCCGGAATCCCGGCACCGGCGACAGCGTCGAAAAGCGCTGCAGCCGCGGAAATTCCGCCTGCAGCTCCTCGACCACCTGCTTGATCAGGAAGTTGCCGAACGAGACGCCGCGTAGCCCGTCCTGGCAGTTGGAAATCGAATAGAAGATCGCGGTGTCCGCGCGCAGCGTGCGCGCCGTGTCTTTCTCCACATCCTGCGACAGCAAGGGCGGCATCGACGTGGCAAGTCCTTCGACCAGAGCGACTTCAACGAAAATGAGCGGCTCGCCCGGTAGCGCGGGATGGAAGAAGGCGAAGCAGCGCCGGTCGGGCGCGAGACGGCGCCGCAAGTCGTCCCAGCCCTTGATCGCGTGCACCGCCTCATAGACGATCAGCTTCTCCAGCACCGCCGCGGGCGATTGCCAATCGATCCGCCGCAGCTCGAGAAAGCCGCGATTGAACCATGAGGCGAACAGATGCCGGAGATCCGCATCGAGTAGTTTCAATTCCGGTTCACCGGCCAGGCGTGCGTTGATCTCGCTACGCATCGCGATCAGTGCGCCGGTCCCTCCAGGCGCCATGTTCATTCGCCGCAGCAATTCTTGCCGGGGTGGGTCCGCGGCCTGCGCCAGTGTGGCCGCAGCCTCTGCCGTGTCGTCGGCGAGGTAGCGTTCCGCCGCGGCACGGAGCGCCGCTTTGTCGGGCCGAAACTCGGTCGCCAGATACCGCTGGAAACAGTGTCGGTCGCCGGCATCGAGGGCGCGCAGTACCCCGTGCAGTTCGCGCGCCAGCAGCGCACCGGATGCTTCACCGCGTTCCGACAGCAGTGTCGCGGCCAGCTGCTTCGCGCACTCCAGGGTCGGCTTGGCGTCGGAGAGGCCACTTGCAGTCAGGGCGGTCATCGTTGCCTCCTTCTTAGCCTTGAGCGATGGTATTCGGACGGAATTTAGCGGGCGGCGCGTAGAGTCCACCGGAGGCCGTCACGAGATCGTGGATCGTTTTCGCCGCGAGCCAGTCGCGGGTCGCCGTTGCTACGTCGATGCCGAGGTCGGGGGGAAACATCACGATCCCTTGACGGCGCAGGCGGTCGCTTGTTTCCGGCGACTGTCGCTTACCGAAATCGGTATCGCCAGCGACGGCGCGCAATGCGGCTTCGCGTTCTTGCAACGACCGGCAGTGCAGAAGGTTCGCCACGCCCCGTTCGGTGATGACGTGGGTGACGTCATCGCCGTAAATCATCACCGGCGGCAGCGCGAATCCCGCGGAGGCGACAAGCTCGAAGGCGTCCAACTGCTCGACGAAGCTCGGTGCGCCGTTCGGCTGACGGGTCTGCACCATCTGCACCACGAGCTTGCGTCCGCGCAGGCTATCGCCCGCTTCCTGGCCGGCGCGCAGCCAGGTGGGGCTGTCGTGACGTCGGCCGCGCGGGTCGGCGCCCATGTTTGGCGCGCCGCCGAAGCCGGTGATCCGGCCCTTCGTGGCTGTCGAGCTGTTGCCCCGCGCGTCGATCTGCAAGGTGCCGCCGATGAAGAGGTCGCAGACATATTGTCCGGCGACCTGCGCAAGCGCGCGGTTCGAGCGCATATTTCCATCGGAGCCGATTGGAAACACGTCGGCGTGGCTCGAGACGTAGCGCTCCATGCCGACCTCGGAGCCGAAGCAATAGACGCTGTCAACGAAGCCGCTTTCGATGGCGGGTATCAGGGTCGGATGCGGGTTCAGCACGAAATGCCGAGCGATCTTCCCTTTCAGCCCGCGTTGGGCCGCAAAGGTCGGTAGAATGAGTTCGATCGCTGCGGTGGCATAGCCGATGCCGTGGTTGAGCCGCCGCACCTCGTAGGGCTGGTAGACAGCGGCGATTGCTATCATCGCCATCAGGACGTTCTCGTCCCGGATTTTCGCGGGGTCGCGCGTGAATAGCGGATCGATCGCATAAGGCTTCGGGCCCGGAATGACGAAATCGACCCAGTCGCCGGGTACGTCGACCCGCGGCAGGTGGTCCGCGATCTCGTTGACCTGCGCGACGACGATGCCGCCGCGGAACGCGGCAGCTTCCGTGATCGTGGGCGTATCCTCGGTGTTCGGACCGGTGTAGAGATTGCCATCGCGGTCGGCCTTGTCCGCGACGACGAGCGCGACGTGCGGCGTCAAATCCACCAGCATGCGCGCGTAGAGTTCGAGATAGGTGTGGATCGCGCCGATCGTGAGGGCCCTGGCCGCAACGAGTTCGGCGAGCCTGCGGCTTTGCGGTCCGGCGTACGCAAAATCCAGGCGGTTAGCGATGCCACGCTCGAACACGGCGAGATGGTCGGGCAGCGCCAGTACAGACTGCACCATGTGCAGATCGTGCACCCGCGCAGGATCCACCTTTGCCAAGGCTGAGGCGAGAAAATCCGCCTGCTTCTGATTGTCGCCTTCGATCGCCACGCGGTCGCCTGGCTCGATGATCGCTTCGAGCAACCGCGTCGCTTGGTCGGCGGGGCAAACTTTTCCGCTCGTGCCGCTGAGCGCGAACGCGCGCGCGAGGCGGGAGGCGCGCTCAGTTCCGTGTCTTGGCGTGTTCGACATGATTGACCTGCTTCGCTCTGTCCTTAAGGCGAAAGATAAGAGGTCATCATTGATTATAGAAACGATATTTCTTAATATCATTGATCGCTTTGTAGGATCAATCGCATGCTGAGCTTTGAGTTGTTACGTACCTTTGTTGCCGTGGCCGATTGCGGCGGTTTCCACCGGGCCGCGGAGCAGCTCAACTTGACGCAGTCCACGGTGAGCCAGCAGATCAAGCGGCTCGAGCTGGAGACCAAGCGGCCCTTGTTCCAGCGGACAACGCGCAGTGTCGCACTGACCGATGATGGCGAGATGCTGCTCGGCGACGCGCGCCGCCTATTGCACCTTGAGGAAGCGGCCCGTCATCGTCTGGTGGCGCCGCGGCTGTCGGGCGCGGTGCGTCTCGGCGTGGTCGAGGAGGTCGCCGGTGGCTCGCTGCCTCCGGCGCTCGGCCGCTTCGCAACGCTCCATCCGGGCGTGAAGCTCGAGGTGCAGATTGGCGTTAGCGCGAAATTGATCGAGCAACTCAACGCGGGGCGGCTTGACGTCGTGTTCGCAAAGCGCCCGTTAGGAACTTCGAAAGGTCGTCTGGTGTGGCGTGAGCCGTTGGTCTGGGCCGCGGCCGACACCTTCGATCTTGTTCCAGATGCGGCGCTGCCGTTGGCCCTGTATCGCGAGCGATCCGTTTCTCGCGAGGCTGCACTCGCCGCGCTCAATGAGAGCGAACTCACCTGGGAGATCGTCTATACCAGCCCCAGTTTGACAGGCGTGCGTGCTGCTGCCCTTGCGGGCCTCGCGATCACCCCGCTTCCTGCCAGCGCGGTGACCGCGGGTTTGCGCATTCTCGATACGGAAGAGGGCCTCCCGCGCCTTCCTGACCTTGAATTCGCGATCTACGAGAAGGCACGGCCCGACGAGGCCGCGGCGGCATTGGCTGCGGTTCTGCTCACGCTTGCACAGGGATCATCGCGCCCGGCGATCTGAGAGGCCCCGTCGAATAATTTCTTGCCCTCGCGCGGGGTAATTTTTCGGGGTAGCTCGTCTCATCTCTATGTTCATGGACTGAGCACCTTTCGCATACGGACACAGGCCATGCGGGCACCAGAGGGCATGCTGTGTACGCCCGGTTCAAGTGAAACAAAGTCATTCGCCTCGTAGAAGGGGACGGCATTGATCGAGGCATCCATGCGCAATTCGGTTAGTCCGGCGTCTCGAGCCAGCTCTTCGAGCCGTGCTAGCAGCGCACGACCCACTCCTTGGCCACCATGTGCGGCGTCCACATAAACGGCGCGCAACTCTGAGTTGGTGGGAACGATTGAACCGAAGCCGATAATCTCCTCCGCGGAATTCGTGGCTACCACGATTAGCTCATCGCCATGCTCGATCCAGCGTTGGAACGTCTTCACACGCTCGTTGACGATGACGGCAGGAGCCCATTCATCGATTATGGCTGGACTGTAGGCGGAGGCAGCAGTTTGCCTGATCGCCGAGCGCTGCGCGGTAAGGATCCCCAACGCGTCATCTGGGCGTCCCGGTCGGAGTTGGAAGGGCAGAGTTGCCGCGGTCATCCTCACAGGATAACGTCGCATGCGCGGACCGAACAACAACTAAAAGGCACGGTGTTAGGCCATGAAACAACTTCGGGTCATCAGGAAGGCGGGTTACTTCACGTGGATGAGTAACCTGTACGATAAATCGACCTATCTATTGGAACAACAGGTGGGGTATTCGTCCGGTCGTCTCGCCCAGGGATGGAGTTTGCTGTCGCCAAGGTTTCCGATCGCCGCGGGCAATATCGGCTTTCGCGGCTCGTCTCGATTGCCCGACGGCCGATTCGAGGATGGTCGGGCCATCGCCGACTTGATTGCGGCGCGATCTGACGTGGCCGCATCGCAAAAGAAGGTGGCCGCGTTCTTTGATAGAGGTATTGATCGACGGCCCGCTAAAGTGCTGCCCGTCATTCGAGACGGTACGTACCCCGCCGCGAAGGCGATCACTGTGCCGCAGTTCGAGCTGATATCCGAGATCGAGTGGGTGGTCCTTTTAGACATAAGCCCGGGATCGGTTCTGACGCGGTCGGCTGTTCAGAGCGCGCTAACCTAGCGGCGGGGCTTTGAGCACAACTCTGAGGGCGGCGCTGCGTAGTCGGGGACCAATAGGGCCAAGTTGCCTGAGCAAGATTGGGTGCACTGGATGACCAAACGTCGGATGGGTCTGGCGGGCATCATTATCGTGATGCTGGGCGTCGGTGTTTGGGTAGCCTTGCCGAAGCACAGCGACTCATCAGGTTCTCTTGACCATGGACCTGTCACAGTTATCCCTGCGCATGCGGCGCAGGTTCCGGGGTCATTTGCCGCGATAAAGTCAGACGCAACGACGTCGAATTTGTGGGGACGGCCGGCGCCGGACGTGGCGGCGCGTAACAGCCGGAGATCCGGATTCGCCTGGATCCTGCGGCAGCTTGGGGCAACGGAAGATCAGCTCAATCGGCTGGCAAATTTGGATATTGCGGGTGTGATCTCGGAGTTGAAGCAAAAGGCTTCGGCCGGCGATGCTGCGTCCGTCAATATCCTGGGAGAAATCGCGTACCAGAACTGCCGTCTGGGACGCGATGACGCAACCGTAAAGGGTTATGTCGACTCGCAGATCCGGGATGTTCTGGCGGTCCCTGCCATTGATTCCTCTTGGTTCTCAACGGTCATGCGGGACGACGAGGCTTTTTACAAAAAGGTGTATGACGCGTGCGCCCACGTGGATGTGGATGAGGCAATGTCTTGGGTCAAAGCGCGGGCTACCCTAGGTGATGGGGCGAGTTTGTGGTTAATGTCCATGGACGCGAACAATATGACGGAGATTCAGCAACGGCTGCGTGAAGCGGCCGCGGCCGGCTTCCCGCAGGCCCAGTTTGATCTCGCGTGGGCAATCATCGGTAAGCAAGACGGCGCTGAGGGAACCGGTGCGGGAAGGATAACGGCTGGGGATATGCTCAGAGCGTCTCAAGCGCAATTGTCGCGTTCGGAACTGCAGCTGGCGGTGTGCGAGTACTCAGGGTGCGATGGGGTCGCAGTGGATGTGGATGCGGCGATCAAGCATGCACGGGAAGCGGCGCAACGTGGCTCGCCGGATGCCATAGTGTACATCGGACCTCATGTACCCGCGGGTCAGCTGGATCCAAACGAAGTGGCGGCTTGGGGTTTGGTTCAGGCGTCGTTGGAGCAACGCGGATGTGGTGGGGATGTATTTAGTATCCGGTCCTTGACGCGAATCGTGAACACGCTCAATGCCAAAAACATCTCGGCCCAGGCGCGAGCACTGGCGGAGCAGTATTGGCGGGACTACGGATCGCAGATGATGAGCACTATTGGGTGCACGGGATAGCTGGAACCCACCGAAGCTGATTGGACAATGAACTCGCACCGAGTCGCATGCGTTTTGGTTGGAGCGGAGGTCGCCGCGCTGGTGGCGTTCTTTAACTACGCGCTAGTTGCCCAAGGAATCTACATCAACATGGGAGAGATCGGTCCACATGAGGAATTCGTGCGCTATGTCGAATGGAATACCTGCGCCAGAGAGGCGCTCTTGGCCGTGATTCTGCTCTGGTTCGTCGCGATCGCGCGTGCGATCTACGACTACGCTCGAGCGAGGAAGGCCGTTTCCGCGGTTGAGGAGTATCGCCAACACCCCCTAGTCATTATCGCACTGTTACTGCCGGTCGCTTGCTTCGTGGCGGCTTTCATACTGGGGTTGCATTTGCCGCGAGATTAGCGACCTTAGGCACATTTCAAGGATCCGTCGCGATCTCCAATCTCGCTAGGGTTCCGAGCAAAACATTGGCGCCATTCTCGATGTCGGCGGGATGGGAAAACTCCTTGGGTGAATGGCTGATGCCGCCGACGCTGGGGATGAAGATCATGCCGATGGGCCCGATATGGGCCATTTCCTGGGCATCGTGTCCGGCACCGCTTGGCATGAGCTTGGTGGAAAAGTTAAGTTGCTTTGCCGTCGCGGCGATGATTCCTTGCAGCGACCTGTCAGTGAGTGCCGGTGCGCTGACGTCCTGAGAGGAGAAATGAAAGTTGGTGCCGTTCAAGCGGCCGATCTCATCCGCGGCTTCTAAGGATCGGTCAAAAAGGGCTTTGATTTTGCTGGGGTCCAAATCGCGCAGTTCCAGGCCCAATCTTACCCTTCCCGGGATCACGTTGTAAGCGCCGGGTTCGGCCTTGATCCAACCCATCGTGCCGACCTGACGGCCTGGCACGCTAGTGACAATGGAATTGAATTTGTCGACAAAGCGAGCCGCGGATAGCAGGGCATCGTGACGCTGATCCATCGGGGTGGTGCCGGCATGGTTGGCGAAGCCCTCCACCGTCACCTCACTGTCGAGGATCCCGACGATTCCTTCCACGATGCCGATTTGAGTGTGCTGCTGTTCCAGCACTGCACCCTGCTCGATATGCAGTTCGAGGTAGGCGCGGATGCTGCCGGGTTGCCGTTTTGCTTCCTCAATCCGGTTTGGGTCACCACCTAGGAATTGAATGCCGTCGCGAACGGTTTTCCCGCTCTGCGACACCAAGTTGAGCCGTGTGGCGTCGATGCCCCGCCCGATGGCGGAACTCCCGAACAATCCGCCTTCCTCGTTCTGGAAAATGATGACCTGCAAAGGGTGACGGAGCCGCGCGCCGTGCTCGTTCAGCGTCTGGGCCACTTCGATCGCCCCGAGTGAGCCCACATCGCCATCATAGTTTCCACCTTGAGGAACGGAATCGATGTGGGAGCCCAAAATGATGGGCTTGAGTGCGGGGTCGGTTCCGGCTCGTGTGCCGACGAGGTTGCCGGCGACGTCGATGCTGACGGTGAGTCCCGCGTCGCGCATCAAGCTCAAGACGTATTCGCGTCCGGCCTTATCGGCCGCAGTGTAAGCAACGCGGCTGACGCCGCCTTCAGGATTCTTGCCGTACTCAGAAAGGCTTTTGAGGTGCTCACCTATCCTTTGGCCATTCACCTTGAGGGGCGCTGCTACCGGGTTGGCTGCCGAGCAGACAGCACTTAAGAAAATGGCGCAGAAGCCGAACGTTTTCACGACGCAACTCTCCATTTGCCGCCGTATCGGAGAACTGCCGCGACAACGGTTGTTTTACTTATCTAAAGACTGCCAAGAAGAATAACCCATGTTGCCGCGTGATTTTCCATTTCCGGAGATTCTCACTCGATCTGGCCTGCCCTCTTGGGCGTATACTTTGGGCCTCGTGAAAGCGGGGCCGGCCGCGCACTGGGTTTAGGCTCTTGGCGTCTGACAACCTAGGGTTCACCGACGAGGCCGTCATAGAACTGCTGGGGGCCATGTTCGGGCATTATTGTGCCGGCCGTCTCAACATGAGATGGGGCAAACTCACCGACGCCGACGGAAGCACACTTGCGATTGAAGGTGTCGATCTCGAGTTTCGGGGATTTCCTTTTCAGACGATCTCCAAAAGGATCGCCGACTCGGAGTATGGGTTCTTCGTCCCGGTCTTCGCATTGATGGCAGACAGCGCGGCCAAGGGACGCTGGCGAGTCAGGCCAAAATAGGTCGGTTTCCTGACATAGGCAAAGGGAGACAGAAATGAAGACACCATGGCTATTTCTCGGATGGGTTCTCTTGGCGCTATCGAGCCATGCTGCGGACCGGCCGACGCTCGTGGGGGTATGGAAGCTGCTTTCATATCAAACCGAGTTCCAAGACGGCAGTCCGAAACAAGCGACTTTTGGTGAACATCCGAGCGGGTACATCATTTTCACCAGCGAGGGTCGAATGATGGCGGTTATCGAAGCTGAAGGCCGTAAGGCGCCCTCCTCCGATGCCGACCGTGCGGCGTTGCTGAGATCAATGTTCGGCTATACCGGCAAGTACCGCGTGGAAGGCAACCGATGGGTCACTACTGTGGATGCGGCCTGGAATCCGACTTGGGACGGCACGAATCAGGTGCGATCGTTTGTGCTCGTTGGCGACAAGCTCACGGTCACCTCGATGTGGCAACCTTCGGTGGTCGTCAGCGGCTCACCCGTCGCACGTGGGGTATTGGTGTTTGAGCGGGTGAAGTAAATCGTTTGAAGCAAATTGCGACATGGGTGAGCAACACTGTGGCGAACGCCCAAACATGGACGTTTGGGCCGGCGCGCTAGCAAAGCAGGATTGCGCAGCGACACAGCTGAATAGCCCGGCCAGACGGGGAATGCTCCCGCCCGATTTGCCCCGCCCTCTTGGGCCCACTTTTTTAGGGATTTACCAATGCAGATTTCAGATATCCCATTCGGGATCACAGAATGGTCGGTAATCGAAAAGACCGAGCACAAAGGCGAAACCGGCGTTGCCCATTGGCGCACGCAAGATTTCGGGCCAATCCGCGTTCGGATCGTCGAATATTCAGCGGGATATCTCGCCGACCATTGGTGCTCCAAAGGCCACATTCTTCTGTGCGTAGAAGGTGTGCTGGGTACGGAGTTGAAAGACGGTAGGAGATTCACTCTCACGCCGGGCATGAGTTATCAAGTAGCGGACGGCGCCGAACCACATCGGTCATTCACTGAGGTGGGGGCGAAGCTGTTTATTGTGGATTGAAATCGACCGGTATCTTGGGGTGCCTCTGCAAACGCAATCGTTCTAAGATTGCCCTTTAGGCGGGTGGGCAACAATGAGTGCATCGCCGATTTCCAATGTTTCCGATACTGCGCGGTGGGTTGCGGTGTATCGCGCGAGGGAATCCGCGCGGCCCGACGCGCTGTTCCGCGACCCATATGCTGAGGTATTGGCGGGCGAGCGCGGACAGGCGATTGCGGCCCTCATGCCTCGGCAGGCGCGCAACGGTTGGCCGATGGTTGCTCGAACGAAACTCATGGATGATCTGATCGTGGCGGCGATCGAACAGGGCTGCGATCGTGTCGTGAATCTGGCGGCCGGCTTCGACACTCGGCCCTATCGGCTGGAAGTTCCCTCCTCATTGCGGTGGATCGAAGCGGACCTGCCGGCACTTATCGAGGAGAAGGAGCTGCTCCTAAAAGGTGCGGAACCGCGCTGTCAATTGCGGCGAATCAAAATCGACCTGGCCGATTCCCGTGCCCGCGTTGCCATGTTCAAGGACGCGGTGGGGCCGTCGAGGAATGCGCTTGTGATCACGGAGGGACTGCTCATTTACCTTGACGAGGCACAAGTGCGCTCGCTGGCGCTGGATCTGGCCGCGCAAGCGGGAATTCGCGTCTGGATCCTGGACCTTGCCTCGCCGGCACTGCTCAAAATGATGGCAAAAAGCATGGGGACGCAGTTGGCCAACGCTCCGATGAACTTCGGGCCGGCCAATGGCGTCGCTTTTTTTGAAGACCTGGGTTGGCAGGTGACGCAGGTTCAGTCCATCCTACGCGCCGTCGCTAAATTTCGACGCTTGCCGTGGAATTTGAAGTTGTTTAGCTTTTTGCCCGAGCCTAACCCTCGCAGTCCGGGTCGGGCGCCGTGGTCCGCGGTTGTGCGGCTCGGTCAGACTTAGGTTGTTTATTTGTGGCCGATGAAGCCGGCTGCGTAGGGGTTCGCCGTGCGATCGATGTCGCATCCAGAGCGCAGCGCGAACAAAGTTGCGACGGATAGTCGCTGGGAACGGCTTAGTAGTCATTGTGTTGCGTCTGTGCTGTCCATTTGGCGCATCGTGTGACTTCCGTGTGTACCTTGGCATCGATCAGTTTGCGCCGAAAGAAAATAGGGGTCAAAAGGGCGCGCCCGCCCGTGTTGCGATTTGACCGCGTCACCAAGTTTCCGGGTCGTAGGGATCTACCTGCTCGGGATGCTCGGGATCCGTCACGTCGCGGTCGTCACGATACCGATAGATGCGCATCACGAAGATCATCCAACGCATAAATGTCCACATGACTAGGCCTAGTCCGAGGAGCGCGACAATTCCCCGACCCAGCGTACTCGCACAGATCCATGGGGCGGCATTGCCGAGAAGCTGACTGCAACCATCGGCGCCATTGAGGACACCCAGTAAAACGATGAGGGGTCCAGCAACACAGAATAGTGGGACGAACATCGCGATCCAAGAGAACAGGCGTCGTCGTTCCTTCGTTTGGCCTTTGAGCCATTGAGGTATGCGCGCCCGCTCCGCGGGGTCGTCGCTCTCGGGTATTTGAATCAGATTCGGCACAATATTCTTGCGGTCCAATTTCCATCGAGGTTTTTAGACGAGTTGGGCGTCCAACGCCATCGAATGATATCCTGCCCTCGCGCGGAGTAACGCGATCTACTTGCTTGTCCATGACACGCCGCCGGGAGGCGCGACATCGTATGGCATCTCTGTCAGCTGATCTTAAGAAGCGCCGCAATGCCGAGCGCGCAACGCTGATCGCGCGTCGCCTCGCAGCCCCCGCCGCCCACCGCGCGCGCTGGAGTGCGCTGATCGAGGCGTCGCTGCGCGGAGGTTTCAGCGCACTCGAGGGAATGATTGTGGGCTTCTACTGGCCGTTCCAGGGTGAGTTCGATGCACGGCCATTCGTTACTGATCTGCGGGGGCGCGGCGTTCGCGCGGTGCTGCCTGCGGTGGTGGCCAAGGGCCAACCGCTCGAGTTCCGCGAGTGGTGGCCGGGGGTCGCCATGGCCAACGGCGTGTACGACCTGCCCGTTCCCGACGGCACCTCCGTACTCACTCCCGACGTCCTGCTGATCCCGGCGCTCGGCGTCGGCTCGCAGGGCGATAGGCTCGGCTACGGCGGCGGGTATTTCGATCGCACGCTCGCCGCGCTCCACCCGAAACCACTTGCAGTGGCACTTGCCTTCGAGCTGTCGCGAATCTCGACCATCGTGCCGCAACCGCACGATGTGCTCATGGACTTCATCGTCACCGAGACCGGGATTGAAGCCGCGGTCGCCGGAGGCCTCATCAAACTCAGCGCCGAAGACTGCCGGACGCGCGTTGCCGCGCTCGCCGCGGAGCGTGGGCTGCCGCGCCGGCGGTCGAGTTCAAATTAGGCGAGAAATCCAGAACGGGATGCGCCGGTGAATTGGATACAATGTATCTACCCGCCCAAGCGGAAACAACGACAGGTGGAATGTGCGTTCAGATATCGAAATTGCGCAGGCGGCAACTCTCAAGCCAATCAACGAGATCGCCGCCCGGCTCGGCATCCCCGAGGACGTGCTTGACCCGTACGGCCGTCACAAGGCGAAGATTTCGCTCGACTTCATCGACAGCTTGAAGGAGCGCAAGAACGGCAAGCTGATTCTCGTGTCGGCGATCAGCCCAACGCCGGCCGGCGAGGGCAAGACGACGACCACGGTGGGCCTCGGCGATGCGCTCAATCGCATCGGCAAGAAGGCGGTGATCTGCCTGCGCGAGCCGAGCTTAGGGCCCGTGTTCGGCATGAAGGGTGGGGCCGCTGGCGGCGGCATGGCCCAGGTCGTGCCGATGGAAGACATCAACCTGCACTTCACCGGCGACTTCAATGCCATTGCGCTCGCCAACAACCTGCTGGCCGCGCTTCTCGACAACCACATCCACCACGGCAACGAGCTTGGCATTGACGTGCGGCGCATCACCTGGAAGCGCGTGATGGACATGAACGATCGCGCGTTGCGCGACATCACGGTCGCGCTCGGCGGACCTGGCAACGGCTACCCGCGGCAAGACGGCTTCGACATCGTTGTGGCCTCCGAGGTCATGGCCATCTTTTGCCTAGCCACCAGTCTCCAGGACCTCAAGCACCGGCTCGGCAACATCGTCGTCGGCTACACACGCGATCACAAACAGGTGCGGGCGCGCGATCTGAAGGCCGCGGGAGCGATGACGGTTCTCTTGCGGGAGGCGCTGAAGCCGAATCTGGCGCAGACGCTCGAGAACAACCCGGCTTTGATCCACGGCGGCCCGTTCGCAAACATTGCGCACGGCTGCAATTCGGTGCTGGCGACGCAGGCGGCGCTCAAGATGGCCGACTACGTCGTGACCGAGGCCGGATTCGGCGCTGACTTGGGCGCGGAGAAGTTCATCGACATCAAGTGCCGCAAGGCGGGACTGAAACCGGCGGCGGTGGTTCTGGTCGCGACCATCCGCGCGCTCAAGTACCACGGCGGCTGTGATCTCAAGGAGGTCAACAAGGAGAACCTGGCGGCGCTCGAGAAGGGCATCGCCAACCTGGAGCGGCACGTGAACAATGTGCATCAGCACTACGGCCTCCCCTGCGTCGTCGCGGTCAATCATTTCACCTTTGACACCGAGGCCGAGTTCAAGCTGCTGCAGTCCAAGCTTTCGCACCTGCAGGTGCCGGTGATCTCGGCCCGGCACTGGGCCGAGGGCGGCGCCGGAGCCGAATTGGTTGCGCACGCGGTGGTCGAACTCGCCGAGCGGCGGCAAGCGGAGTTTCGTTTTGTCTACGAGGACGCACTGCCGCTGTGGGAGAAGATGAAGGCGATCGCGACCAAAATCTACGGCGCCGCCGAGATCACCGCCGACAGCAAGGTGCGCAAAGAAATCAAGCAGCTGCAGGAGGGCGGTTACGGACACTACCCGGTGTGCGTCGCCAAGACCCAGTACTCGTTCTCGACCGACGCACAGCTGCGGGGCGCCCCGTCCGGCCACGCCGTCAACATCCGCGAGGTTCGGCTCGCGGCGGGCGCCGAATTTATCGTCATGGTGTGCGGCGACATCATGACCATGCCCGGACTGCCGAAAGTGCCCTCGTCGGACCACATCGACATCGACGATAAAGGCCGCATCGTCGGGCTGTTCTAGTTTGATGAGCCATCAGGACGGCCGCTACCGGTTGTGGGGGCTGAGCCTTTCCGCCATCCTGACGAGTGCTGCAAACGAGCCGGCTCTCATCTTGCGCATGATGTGCCCGCGGTGAACTTGAACAGTGTACTCGGTGATTCCTAGTTGTGCCGCAGCCTGTTTGTTCATTAGGCCGCTGACCAGTAGTGGCAGCACTTCTTGCTCGCGTGGCGTGAGGGAACAGTAGCGCGCGAGAAGATCGGCATGTTCAAGCGCCTTCCGTCTGGCATCTCTGTCCGTTTCCAACGCGTGTTCGACGGCCGCCATGAACGCACCGCCGTCAAACGGCTTGGCAAAGAAGTCACTTGCACCCTCCTTCATGGCGCTTACCGCCAAGGGAATGTCGCCACGCGCGGTGATAAAAATGATCGGTATCCCGCATTGTTCGACCTTAAGCCGTGCTTGGAGCTCAATGCCCGACATGCCCGGCATGCCAATGTCGGCAATCAGGCACGACGCGTGGTGCCTCGCTCTAGAATCCAGGAACTGCTCCGCGGAGTCGAAACAGAGCGTGGACATGCCCTCCGACTCGATCAGATCTTGCAGCGCGCTTTGAACCGCCTTGTCGTCATCGAGAATTGCAAGAACGCTCGGCGCGTGCTCCATCTTCATGGACCAACGCTAACCCCTGGAGCAGGTCAGCGCAATCGGACCACGGGTAAAAAACTACTACTCAGGGAGTACTCGACTAGAACGAGAGGAGGGCCGGACCCGCAAGCGGTTTATCTGCGAAAATGAGTTACGCTATCAAGGAAGAGCAGGTTTGAGTTTGTCGGCGATGCGAACCAGTTCAATTAAAGAGCCCGCCTGCATCTTCTGCATCACATTGCCTCGATGGATCTTTACAGTGGCTTCGCTGATGCCTAGCTCTGAGCCAATCTGCTTGTTGAGCATTCCGGCCACTACCAGCCCCATGACCGCTCGCTCACGTGCGGTCAAGGCCAAATACCGTCCGTGCAGATCGTGAACTTCACCCTGTTGCTCTCGCGCCGCACGATCGCGCTGAAGAGCCTGTTGAATCGCGTCCAGCAGATCCTGGTCTCGAAATGGCTTTGTGAGAAATTCCACGGCGCCCGATTTCAAAGCCCTGACAGACATGGGTATGTCGCCATGCGCCGTAATAAAGATGATAGGGATCTGCATGCCGAGGTCGGCCAAATTACGCTGGAAATCAAGTCCGCTCATCTGGGGCAGCCTTACGTCCAGAACCAGGCAGCCCGGGTCGGAGGTCCGCTTCTTGTTTAGAAACTCCTGGCCCGTCGCAAAGCACTCTGCGCGCAGACCCACCGACTCGACGAGATCCTGCACGGCGCGGCGCACGCCACCATCATCATCGACGATAAACACGGTGGGAACGGCGGCTGCCTTCATACAGGAGCATCGATTTCGCAGGGAAGAGTGAAATGAAAAGTTGCGCCGATGCCCTGGTTGGCGGTGGCCCACACGCGCCCGCCGTATGCCTCCACGATCGAGCGGGTGATCGTCAGGCCCATACCCGTCCCCTGTGGTTTGGTCGTATGGAAGGGCTCGAAAATCTGTTCGGCGGATCCCGCCGGCAAGCCTATGCCGGTATCGCTGATGGAAACATATAGACGACGTTCCGGATTGACCCGCGATTTGATTGCCAGGTCTCCTCCGGTATCTTTCATCGCCTCGATCGCATTGAGCATCAGATTCATGAAGACCTGTTGAAGTTGTACCGGGTTTACGAGGATATTGGGACTATCGGCCTCGAGTTCGGAATGGATCGTAATGGCGTGCCGATCCGCTTCGCCCCTCAGCAGACCGGTCATCTCTTCAATTATTTCCTTCACGTCGATGATTTGCCGTTCGGCGGGCGTTCCCGTTTTGTAGAAGGACCGTAAACTGTCAATAACATTGGCCGCACGATTAGCGTCCTCCTCAATCCTGGACGCTGCCGCTCGCGCTCTGTCCAGATCGGGTGGCTCATGTGCTAACCATCGCAAAAGAGCGTTTGCGCTCGTTACGGAAGCCGTTATGGGTTGCTTGATTTCGTGAGCCAGCGCTGCGGCCAGCTCTCCCATCATATTGACGCGGTTGACACGCGCGAGATCGGTCTCTAATTGGCGCAGTCTTTCGCGCTCCGCCTCGGCACGCTTCCGGTCCGTTATATCCATGGTAATACCGACATATTCACCCATTTCTCCAGCGCGATCGTGATGTCCTATGGCGCGCAGAATTCGAGTGGTTCCATCGGAACGGCAAATTCGGTACTCGGGGACCTCGAAGTCAGTTCGTGCCTGACTCGCATTCGTTATGATTTTCCACACGATTGGCTCATCGTCGGGATGAATGGTTTTATAAAAACTGTCCGCGCCTACCGGCCCGCTGTCGGGGTCGAAACCATGCAGGCGATAAATTTCGTCCGAGACGTGAGCATGTTGCCCCGTGTGGAAATTCGCGACCCAACTGCCCGTATGAGTCAGGCTTTGCGCTTCCGCAAGGTAGGCTCGCTCCCTTCGCAATTCCTGCGTCAGCAGTTCCTGCTCAGTAACGTCCATCGTAGTGCCGATGAAACCTTTGAAGACTCCTTGTTCGACGACGGGAACCGCCACCGCGCGAAGGTAGCGCAGCTGTCCGTCGGGCCGAATAATCCGCTCGATTTGGTCGAAGCCGCGGTGTTCCTCCAGCATGAGCTTGATGGATTCAGCGATGGAAGCGCGGTCTTGTGGATGTACGAGAGCCAGGTATTGTTCGACCGTTGGTGCCCCGTTCTTCGGATCCAACCCGCATATTTTGTAAAGTTCATCCGACCAATAGTGACCCGAATCGTTGAACGCCCAGCTTCCCATATGAGCGAGACGCTCTCCTTCGCTGAGATAAAATTGACTCTGCCGCAGAGCTTCCTCCGCGCGCTTGCGATCAGTGATGTCCTGCACAGTACCAAACATTTCACAGGCCAGTCCCGCCGCGTCCCTCTTCACGGTGCCGAGGCCATGAACAGTGCGCACTTCACCGTCGGGACGAATAACTCGATGCTCGGCCGCCGCCGGCACGCCGCTGCGAATGGCCTGGTCAGATTCTCGAAAGACGCGCTCGCGATCGTCAGGGTGGATCATTTCGCTGACCAACGCCATGTCAATGGGACCATCCTGCGGAGACAGTCCATAGATGCGATACAGCTCAGCCGACCATGTCACGCGGCCTGTGATGAGGTTCCATTCGTAGTACCCCATGTGAACGAGGCGTTGCGCCTGTTCAAGTCTGGCGTTGCTTTCCTGCAGGTCGCGAGATAGAGCCTGCCGTTCTTCCTCGACGCGTTTGCTTTGGGTGATATCCTGGACGGTACCAAATAATTTGCGCGCTCGTTCCGACGCCTCGCTAGTCGAATCAACCGGCGGCGCGCTCCAGCGTTTTGAGGTAATGGCGTGCACCGTACGGACTTCGCCGCTGGGACGAACAATCCGAAACTCAGCAGCGGGGTACGTTCCGGCAGAAAGGTCGGCGTCTACTCCTCCGAAGAGGCGCTCTCGGTCATCAGGGTGAACCATTTCTCGCACCCCGGCCAAGTCCATCGGACGTTCTTGCGGCTTCAGGCCAAAGATGCGATAGGTCTCGTCCGACCAGACGACCTCTTGTGTCTCAAGGTCCCATTCCCAATGACCCACATGAGCGACGCGTTGGGCTTCCTCGAGTCTGGCGTTGCTCTCTTCCAATTTGCGAGCCAGCGCCTGGGTTTCTTCGTCGACGCGTTTGCGTTCGGCCAACTCGTTAGCCACACCCGTGTACTCGATCGGCTGCTTGACGAGGAGGCGATTGGCGATGGTGCTGTTGTTACCCATGGCGGTCTCATAGGTCAGACTTGCTTGAGTGTCGCAAGGATAGCACTCGCGAATGGATCACGGCTCATGACCTGGCCATCGGACCCCGCCTACGCGGGCGGAAGTTCACCCGTCGCTGGCGCAACCTCCGACGATTACCACTTATGTTGAACTTCTTTCATTTGGGCGTCCCCAACGGGAGAGCCTTGACGGCCGCATCATGAGCCCATCCAGCCGGGACCGGCACGCTGTAGCGCCAGGGCATGGCAAATCGCTCGGCAGGCTTCGCGTTCCGCTCGTGTTGCAGTCTGTGCACACGTCTCCAGGCCGCCGGGGTCTGGCCCACGGCTCGCCGGTAATTCTTGGACAAGTGGGCTTGGTCGGCAAAGCCGCACCGCAACGCGATGTCACTCAAGGGTGCATCGGTCGTAAGCATGTACCGAGCAGCCAGCTCCACGCGACGTCGCATGACGAAGGAGTGAGGTGACTCGCCGAATGTGCGCTTGAAGGAACGCGAGAAGTGCGCCGCGCTGCGCTGAAGGAGCGCGCAAAGATCTGCGACGGGTACCGGCCCTGTGATGTGACCATCAATATATTCACGTACTTTACGTGCCTGCCACTCCAGCAACCGCCCTCTTGCATCGGGAGCGTCTCCCCTCAGTGGTGGACGAATCTGTAGCCGCAACAGCGAGGCCGCCTCAAGTAACGTACCTTGCGCCGGGTGGTCTAGGTCATGAAGCTGACCAACCGCTGCCTCGAGGAGCCCCATCATCCGGCGCGTCCACTCGCGCGATCGCGTCGCATCTAGCGTCGAAGCCGCCAGCGTGTCTTCAAGGTGAGCTTCCATCATCAGTGTCCTCCTTCACATTCCACCTGCGATCCTCTCTTGCGATTGCGGACATCGGCATGCATCGGCGGAATGGAACGATGCAGCGAGTCCCAAGCGCGACGGTAGCAATGCCTGGGAGCTCGATAAACTACATATTCCTGCTAGCCCATACGCGGTAACCATTCGCCCCTTCCCTCGGAGCGCTCCGCCACCCTCCTTCACCAGAAAGTGTGTGTGTGATCGGATCAGCTACTGAGAACATGTAATAGCAATCCCCGACTGCGCCTCATACGATCGAGCCGAGCTGCAGTATTTTTCGCTGAGGAGGCGCAATGAGAGCCATCACAAAACATTACATCGACGGAGCGTTCGTCGAATCCCATGGCCGAAAAGTCATGGAAAGCATCAATCCGACCAATCAGCAGGTGCTCGGCAGCGTCATGCTGGGCGATGAGGAGGATGCGCGGCGCGCCATCGCGGCGGCCAAACATGCATTCGCGACGTACTCAAGGACGACGAAAAAGGATCGTTTGGAAATCTTGCGCCGGATGCACGAAGTGACTTCAGCGCGCATCGGAGAGTTCACGAACGCGATGGTCACGGAGTACGGCGGCGTCTCCCAATTCGCCTCGCTGATTGTGCAAACCGGTGTCGAAGCGTTCCGACAAGCGGAAAAAGCACTTCAGAATCTGCAGCTGGAACGGAAATGGGACAAGACGACGGTTCTCCTTGCGCCTGTCGGCGTCGCCGGTCTGATCACTGCATGGAACGCGAACGCATTGTTCGTGTGCCTCAAAACCGCTTCCGCGCTGGCTGCGGGTTGTACAGTCGTGGTCAAGCCCAGCGAGATGAGTTTCCTGCAGACCCAGGTGTTGCTGGACTGTCTGCACGAGGCGGAATTGCCGAACGGAATCCTCAATGTCGTGAACGGCCTCGGCGACACCGTGGGCGCCGAGTTGGTGCGCAACCCCGATGTCAGCAAGATTTCGTTCACGGGATCGGCTGCCGTTGGCGAAACCGTCATGCGCAACGGTGCCGCCACGATGAAGCGCGTCACGCTCGAGCTCGGCGGCAAGTCTCCCAACATCATTCTCGACGATGCCGATTTTGGCAAGGCGATTCCAATGGCACTCGGGATCGCGTTCTTGAACAGCGGGCAAGCCTGCGCGGCAGGTACCCGCCTTCTTGTGCCGAATAGCCGTCTCGATGAGGTCAAGCGAACGATCATCGATGCCATGCGCGCCTTTACCGTCGGAGACCCCGCTGATCCAAAGACGGCGGTCGGCCCCATGGTGTCGAAAAAGCAATACGAGCGCGTGCAGTCCTACATTCGCAAGGGAATCGAAGAAGGCGCAGAAGTGCTGGTCGGCGGAGAGGGCCATCCACGCGGCCTGGAACATGGCAACTTCGTCAAGCCGACGGTGTTCGCGAACGTGTCCAACAACATGACCATCGCCCAAGAGGAGATTTTTGGGCCCGTCCTATCGGTCATTGCGTACGAGACGGTCGACGAGGCGGTCAGCATCGCCAACGATTCGAAGTATGGTCTCCACGCCTTTGTGAACGGGACCGACGTTTCCCGCGCACGGCGCGTGGCAGGTCAAATCCTCGCCGGACGAGTCGTCATCAACGGCATGCGCGACGACCCGCAGGCGCCTTGGGGCGGCTTCAAACATTCAGGCATCGGTCGCGAGTATGGCGCATTCGGCATCGAGGCCTTTCTCGAACCGCGCGCCATCCTTGAGTAATCGGTGTTCCGTCTCTTGAATCAACTAAAGAGCGAGCCATGAGCGAGCACACCACCATCTCTCCTACCGAAGCGGCAGATCGTCTCGCCGTTCGGGAACTTGTCGAGGCCTACGCGCATTGTGCCGATCGGCGCGATGCGAAGGGCCAAATGTCGCTATTCACCCCGGACACACACTTCGTGGTGTTCATGAACGCCAAGGACTTCAAGCCGTCGATGGAGATTCGCTCTCGGGATGCACTCGCTCCGGTCTTCGCCGACCTCAACAAGTACGACGCCACCACGCATTTCGTCGGACAGAGCACCATCCTCTCGCTGACCGGCGATGGGGCCATTGGCGAGACCTACTGCTTGGCGCACCACGTAACCGTCACCGAGGGAAAGCGCCGCCTGATGGTTGCATCGCTCCGCTACCTCGACACATTCGTGAAGCAGGACGGCGGTTGGTTGTTTGCGGAGCGTCAGCTGTACGTCGACTGGACGGAAGAGCGGGCTATCTCGTGACGGCCGGGTGAGCTTTTGGGCAGGATGGCGACCTTCAATCCTGGCAGCTCGGCTCCGAATGTCGCTTCACAGGGTCGTGGATGTGCAAGAGAGCTGATAGCTGATCTTCACAAGTGATGTGCGAGAATGCCTCCATGCCGGCTGTCGGCAAATTTTGAGCTTTAAATCGGAATATGCTTACCCCGCGTTCTCGGCACGCCGCATAGCGCCGCCATGTCGATCTCCCGCCTCGCGGCCCTTCTTGCCGGTTCGGCGCGAACCGTCGTCTTCACAGGCGCTGGCATCTCGACTGAATCCGGCATTCCAGATTTTCGTAGCCCGGGCGGAGTCTGGAGCCGGATGAAACCGATCGACTTCGACATGTTCATGCACAACGAAGACGCGCGGCGCGAGACTTGGCAGCGGACCTTTTCCGGGACGGCAGGCTGGGTCGGCGCCAAACCGAATGAAAGTCATTTTGCCATTGCGCGCCTTGTCGACACCGGCAAGGTCGGCCATGTGATCACGCAGAACGTGGACAATCTGCATCAGGATGCGGGCGTACCCGCGCATCGGGTGATCGAGCTTCATGGCAATGCTGGCTATGCCACGTGCCTTATTTGCGGGCTGCGACACGAGCTGGCGGATTTGAGCGACTCGTTTCTAGAGCAAGGCACGCTCCCGGCTTGCCAGGCGTGCGGCGGCGTCGTCAAGCCGGCGACAATTTCGTTCGGTCAGCCGATGCCCGTCGAAGCGATGCGCCTCGCCGAAGCCGCTTCTCTCGAGTGCGACCTGTTCATCGTGCTCGGTTCGTCGCTGCTGGTCTATCCCGCCGCGGCACTACCGATGGTCGCAAAGTCGAACGGCGCCGCGCTCGCCATCGTCAACCGCGAGGCGACCAGCATGGACGGTAGGGCGGATCTAGTCATCCACGCTGAAATCGGCGCGGTGCTACGAGAAATAGTGCCCTGATGCGGGGTCGTCACACAGCTACCCGGCCGCCGTCGACGTGGAGTATGGCTCCGTTCACGTAGCTCGCCCTGCGGGAGGCGAGGAAAACGACCGTCTCGGCAATCTCTTCAGGGGCGGCGGCGCGGCCAAGCGGAATGGTCGAGACGATGCCCGCGAAACCCTCGCCCATCGCGTCCGTACCCGGAGTGGTGGTCGGGCCAGGAGAGACGGCGTTGACGCGCACGCTTTTGGGACCGTACTCGGCCGCCCACGCCTTGGTCAGCAGCGCCAACGCTGCCTTCGAGGCACCGTATGCGGAGAGCCCCGGCATGCCGAACTCGGCGGCCATCGTGGTGATGTTGATGATCGTGCCGCCGCCGCGCGCGACCATCTTCGGCGCGATAACCGCGGTCAGCAGAAACGGCGCCTTGACGTTGACGGCGAAGGTCTCGTCCAGCGCCGCCTCGGATAGTTCGTGGGTAGCCCCGGCTGGAAAGACGCCGGCGTTGTTGACGAGGATGTCCACCTCGGCGGCGCGCTGCGCGAGTGCGCGCACGTCGTCGGGCGAGTTAAGATCGGCGCGCACAAACTCCGCTGCGCCGCCGCCAGCCTTGATCGCGGCGACTACCTCTGCGCCACGCGCGCCGCTCCGGCCACTGATCAGGACACGTGCTCCTTCGCGCGCGAGCGCTTGTGCCGTCGCGCGGCCAATCCCTGAAGTGCCTCCCGTAACCAGAGCTCGCTTACCGCTTAGATCCTGCATTCGTTCTCTCCTCTCTCGATGTGTTGCGCCGACCGCGAATTAGTCAGATGCCTGTCGTTCGTTGTGTGTCTCCTAGACTGGACCACCCAGTCCAATATACTCGTTATGAATGGACTGTCAAGTCCAAATCGGCTACCGTAATATCATGACGAAGACGCCCGCACCCGCAACGACCAAGGGACGCGCGACGCGCGAGCGGATCCTGCAAGCCGCCGCCGAACTCATTGCGGAAAAAGGCACGGCCGGCATGAGCCTCGACGACGTCCGGGCACGAACCGGCGCCAGCCGCAGCCAGCTCTACCACTACTTCGAAGACCGAGATGACCTCGTTCACGCCGTCATCAACGTCACCATCGACACCGTCCTCGACACGCAGGGCGAACTCCTCGACCACCTGGACTCCTGGGCTGGTATCGACCGCTGGTTCGACGCACTCGTTCAGCATCAGAACGAGCGGCACGCATGCGGCGGCTGCCCGCTCGGTTCGCTCGCCGGCCAACTCGCGGAGAGCGACCCAGAGGCCCGGGAGGCGATCGCCGCCGGTTTCGAGCGCTGGGAAGGTCGATTGCGCGACGGTTTCACCCGTATGAGAAGCCGAGGCAGGCTGCGCAAAGATGCTGATCCCGGCTTGCTCGCCACCGCCACGATGGCAAGTATTCAGGGTGGACTTCTGCTGACCCAGGTCCGCCGTGACCCCCAGCAGCTGCACATCGCGCTCAACGCAGCGCGCAACAACCTCCGCGCCGCGGCCACCTGATAACGAGCAATGGAAGGGGAAATCATGACGACTCGAAACACATTTCGCGCGACGCTTTGCGTAAGCCTCATTTTGTTCGCCGCTTACGCACGCGGGGCGCCCATGAGCTGCGAGGCACTCGCGAAGCTTTCATTGCCGCAGACCACGATTTCGCTGGCACAGTCGACAGCGGCTGACACATTCACCCCGCCGGCGCCGGAGTGGGCCAAGGCGTTCATGCATCCAAAGCCCGTGCCGGCAGCCTTCTGCCGCGTGGTCGGGCACATCCATCCAACCGGGGATTCGGACATCAAGTTCGAAGTGTGGCTGCCGGCCTCGGGCTGGACGGGACGCTATGAATCCGTCGGCAACGGCGGCTTCGCCGGCTTCATCCGCTATGACTCCATGGTCAGTCCCTTGCTCGGCGGATCCGTGGTGGCCTCCACCGACGATGGTCACGATGCGCCTGCCATCGGACCCACCGCGGCCGACTGGGCGTTGGGTCATGTGGAAAAGATCATCGACTATGGCTACCGCGCCGTGCATCTCACCGCGGTGGCGGCCAAGGCCATCGCCAGCACGTTTTACGGACGCGCGCCGGCGCATTCCTACTTCGTCGGCTGCTCCAAGGGCGGCCAGGAAGGCTATATGGAGTCGCAGCGTTATCCTGAGGATTTCGACGGCATCGTCAGCGGTGCCGCGGCCAACGACTGGACGCACCTGTTCACTAGTTTCGTCTGGAACGAGAGCGTCAACCTCGCCGGCAGGGAAGGCTATCTGTCCCTGGACGATCTCAAGAAGATCGACAAGGTCGTCACGAAGGCCTGCGCCAAGTCCGGGGATGCCGAGCACGGGTTCTTGAGCGACCCGCTTCAGTGCAGGGTGAAGGGCGACGCGCTCGGTATGGCCCCGGCAAAGTTGCACACCTACGAACTGATTCACCAGGGCCCGAAGGATCGCACCGGCCGGCAGCTCTTCGCCGGTCAGCCGTACGGCAGCGAGCTGTACTGGAGCGACATCGTCAGCACCGCGAGTTTCGAGGCGGCCGAGACCGATGCGCAAATGAGCATGTACGGCGGGAATTTCTTCCGCAACTTCATCTACCAGGACCGCAAGTGGAGCTTCCGCAACCTTGATCTCGACAAGACCCTGAACGATGGGCTTGAGATCGGTAAGATCATGAACGCCACCGATGTGACCTTCAAAGGATACAAGGCGCGCGGCGGCAAGTTCATCGCCTACGCCGGCCTGGTGGATTCCATCGTCACGCCCTTGAGTTCAGTGCACCACTACCAGTCCGTGGTGGCCGCGCAGGACAAGGCGCCGGCGGCGGCGTTGGCGAAGACGCAGGAATTCTATCGGCTGTTCCTGGCGCCGGGCGTCGGTCACTGCGGCGGCGGCCCGGGTCCCAATGAATTCGGTCAGGCGGGCGGTGCCGGCGATGCAGAGCACGACCTGGTGGTCGCGCTCGAGCGATGGGTAGAACAGGGCGTCGCCCCCGCACGCATCATCGCCACGAAATTCAACGGCGACGACCGCGCCAAGGGCGTTGCCATGACCCGACCACTGTGTCCTTTCCCCCAGGTGGCCAAGTACAAGGGAACGGGCGATGTGGCTGAGGCGGCGAGTTTCGCCTGCGTCGCGGAGTGAGGGCTTGAGAGTTTATAGCGCCATACCACCGTCGATGGTGAGGCTGGAGCCGGTCATGTAGCCGGACTCTTTGCTGGCGAGGTAGGCGACCAGACCGGCAATCTCGTCCGGATCTGCGGCGCGCTTGAGTGGAATGAGCGGCTTGATCGCCTCGATAAGATCGACCGTCATGTCCGTGACTGTCGGCCCTGGTTGAATGTTGTTGACTGTAATGGCACGGCTGGCCAGGTCAACGGCAATACCTTTCACCATGACGGCAACTGCAGCTTTCGTCATGGAATAAACGCTCGAGCCCGGATATCCGCTTCGCACTGCTGTGTTGCTGCCGATGGTAATGATTCGACCACCGTCACTGAGACGCGCAGCCGCGGCCTGGATGGCGAGAAAGACCCCACGCACGTTCACGTTGAGCATCCGGTCGAGACCTTCCACGCTCACCGACGCGACGTCACCACGCAGCAAGATGCCGGCGTTGACTACCGCAATATCCAGTTTCCCGAAATGCTCCACGGTCTGCGCAACGGCTGCCTTGATAGCAGCCGGATCCGCGCTGTCAGCCTTGATTGCAAGCCCTGTCCGCCCGGTAGCCTTGATCGCCGCAACCGTGTCGGCGGCGCGCTCCGGCATCGACACGTAGGTCACCGCGACATCGGCGCCCTCTCTCGCCAGACGTCTGGCTGCGGCTGCGCCAATGCCCCGCGAGCCGCCAAACACAATGGCAATCTTTCCCGTAAGTCCGCGATTTTCGCTCATTAGCATCTCCATTATTGATCGATCAGTCCATAAACGGGTGAGCGTCATACGCGCCAGGCTTTCCTTGCCTAGCGCGGTCGAAAGCGCTCGATGGCAAATCTGGCGAGTGCGCCCAGACGCTTGGCGTCGCCCCCGGCACGGGCGCCGAGCTGAATACCTTGCATCGTCATCTGCACAAAGGCAGCGGCTTCGCGGGCGTCGATGGCGAGGTCGACTTCTCCGCACGCCTGCCCCTCGCGAATGCGTTCAACCAAGCGCCTCAAAAGCCTTGGGCCCACTTTGCTCCGCAGCATCACCAGCTCCGGATCAGCAGCCCCAAATTCACAGACAGAGCTGACGCCCATGCACCCGAGTGCACGTACGCTGTCATCTTCGGAAATGAGGCCTCGCAAAAGCGCCTCGATACCACCTAGCGGCGATGCACTGCCATTCAGACGCTCCAAGTGGCTCGCGGTGCTTTCCCGTTGATATCGCGCCAGCGCTTCTAGGTAGAGCTTTCGTTTGTCACCGAACGCGTTGTAGAGGCTCTGTCGTCCAATGTTCATGGCGGCGAGCAGGTCCTCGGTGGAACTCGAGGCGTAGCCTTTCGCCCAGAAAACGCGCGTCGCGCGCTCCAGTGCTTCGTCTCGATCGAACTCTCTGGGCCTGACCATGACTTGAGGATATTAGTTATGGATCGATCCGTCAATATTGACGGCAACTGGTTGAAAAGCGGATGTCACGGATCGGAAGCGCGATTACCGACCCGCATCGAATCTCGTCTCTCAGATCACTTTGACGATTGCTTTGCCGAAATTTCGGCCCTCTAGCATCCCGATAAAAGCACGAGGCGCTGCTTCGAGGCCCTCCACAATATGTTCACGATAGCGAATCTCACCGTCGGCCACTAAGGGGCCGACCTGCTCGAGAAATTCGTCGTAGTAATCGGAAACGAATTCGGAATTGATGAACCCACGGATCAGAAGGCTGCGTCGCAGAACAGCGAGCATTGTGTCTCCCAACCAGTCCCGACCGGCCTGAGGGACACCGTTGTAAAGGGCGATCAAACCGCATACGGGGACGCGCGCGTACCGATTGAGCAAGGGTAGAACCGCGTGCCACACGGCGCCGCCGGCGTTTTCAAAGTACACATCGATGCCGTCTGGAGATAAGTCCCGGAGCACACGTGCGAAGTCCTCGGTGTGCCGATCAGCCGCAGCGTCGAACTTGAGGGCGCTGACCAAATAGCGGCATTTCGTGGCTCCCCCCGCGATTCCGATAGTTCTCGTCCCGGCGCGTTTGGCCAACTGTCCAACCAGTGATCCGACAGGACCAGTCGCGGCGGAAACCGCCAGGGTCTCTCCCGGTTTCGGTTGACCAATAACCTTGAGGCCCACGTATGCAGTAAAGCCCGGCATGCCAAGAACGCCGAGATACGCCGTGACGGGGACATTTCCGTTTCGAACTTGACGCGCATCATCGGCGTTGATCGCCGCATGACTGCGCCACCCGACCATGGCACGCACAATATCGCCTTCCCGGAATTCGTCACTTCGGGATTGCATGACTTCCGCGATCGCTTCTCCTTCCATGGTTTCCCCGACCGCTACCGGCTGAGGGTAGGAGGTGGCGGAACTCATTCGGCCGCGCATGTATGGGTCCAATGAGAGATATTGGGTGCGCACCAACAGCTGGCCCCGAGCCGGCCGAGGCATTGTGCCCGTCTCCATTCGGAAAGTGTCGAGCGTCGGTGTCGCCGCGGGACGGGATGCCAATACAATGCGTCGGTAGGCCTCCATCAAATCCTCTCCGGGCTTGGATCCCCGGCAATTTGGCACGCGACAGAAGAACGAAAAAACGTCAAAGAAGCCTCTCTTTAGGACGCTTGCAGCCGGCGATCTTGGCGAATGGTCACTTAAGTAAAGCCGAGGCGCGTCTTGAGGGGAAACTCCCGCGCGCGTAGGATTTCGGCCGTATCCGAAGCTATGTCTCGGCATGGCTCAAACGGGGCGCGCCTGGCACGGGAGGTAGTTATTCTTCGCGTTGGTCTGTTGCTTTCGCCGGGATTCGCGAATCTCAGCTTCGCCCCACTGGCGGCATTCGAAGCCGCCAACACGATGCTCGCAGAACCCTATTACGAGCCGCACGTCGTGTCGCCGAACGGCGGGGGCATGGTGAATTCTTTCGGCATGATTGTTCAAACCGAACGAGCTGAAGAAGCGGCCTTGGACACGCTGATCGTGGGCTCGCCGCCGGATACCCGCAAACCTCCCGACGATGTCGTCCGATTCCTGCAGGACAGTCCCCGCAGGACGCGCCGCATTGCCTCAGTCTGCGTCGGAGCATTCATATTGGGCGAGGCGGGGTTGCTTGATGGGCGGCGTTCGACCACTCACTGGATGTTCGGCGATGAGCTCAAGCGTCGATTTCCAAAAACACGCGTCGAGATCGATCGCATATTTGTTCAAGACGGTCCGATCTGGACGTCGGCCGGTATGACGGCTGGGATTGATCTGGCGCTCTCACTGATTGAGCGGGATCTTGGGTCCGATAAAGCGCGGGAAGCGGCTCGGAACATGGTGCTCCACCACCGGCGTGCGGGAGGACAGTCCCAGCACTCCGCTCTTCTGACGCTGGACGCCAAGTCCGATCGAGTTCAAGACGCACTTCAATACGCCAGGCGGAACCTCCCCAAGCCGCTCAGCGTCGAGAAGCTGGCGCAGGCGGCGTGCTTGAGCCCTCGGCAATTCAGTCGGGTGTTCCGGCTGGAGACTGGCATGTCCCCCGCGAAGGCCGTGGAGAACCTGCGACTGGAATCAGCCCGATTCATGCTCGAGCAGGGACGACTGCCCGTGGAAACCATCGCGCGCATCAACGGGTTTCGCGACCGCGAGCGCATGCGCAGGAGTTTTCTGCGTACCTTCGGACAGACACCCCAATCAATCCGGAACGCCTCGCAACCACTAGTATCGATCTGATCGCGATCCGCGCGGCAGATGCGACCGAAATGGCGGCTTTTACGACATGGCGTGCCCATAGGGTCGACATACGATGCGCCCATTACAAGCACAGAGCGCCGCCCATCAATATTTCGCGTCATTCGGAGCTGGCGGGTGTAATGGTTCAGTTCGCGCTCGTCAACGAGGTCACTATGAAGATCAAAAGCATCGTCCTGGTCCATGGTGCATTCGCTGACGGTTCCGGATGGAAGCCCGTCGCGGACATACTCGAACGAGACGGTTACACGGTCTATGTTGCTCAGATTCCTGAGACGACGTTCGCAGCCGATGTCGCCGCAACTAGATCCATTCTCGATCGCTCGGGTCCGTGCGTTCTGGTGGGCCATAGCTACGGTGGCATGGTCATTACCGAGGCGGGAGGACATGCGTCCGTGAAGAGTCTTGTTTACGTCGCTGCTTTCCAGCCAACAGTTGGTGAGAGCGCCGCGGAGCTCAACGGTAAGATGCCCCCAGCCAGCAATAGCATTGTCCCAGTCGGCGGCGGCTTTCTGCAGGTGAAGCCCGAGTCCTTCCCGCAAGATTTCGCCGCCGATCTCCCCAAGGCGCTTGCCCATTTCATGGCCATCTCTCAAGTGCCCATTTCCATGGAAGCCTTTGGCGCAAAGGCGACGGCTGCCGCCTGGTCAAACAAGTCCAGCTTTGCTGTCGTCGCCAAGCAGGACCGAATGATCAGCCCGGACCTCGAGCGTTTCATGACGAGCAGAGCCAAGTCGGAAACGATCGAGCTTCCGGGCAATCATGCTGTGTACATCTCACAAGCCAAAGAGGTGGCGGCGCTGATAGACAAGGCGGCAAAGGCCGCAGCGTAAAGAGGCGCCATTGCTCGCGCACGCCACAAAAGGGGCCGCAGGGGCGACGCGGGCGTTCCGGTTCGGCCTCGACGATTACGCGTTTAGAAGCGTGCCGAGAACCGCGGGCCAGGTACGCTCAAAGTCCGCGTCCCGCTGAAGACCGAGCTTTAAGAGGGCCCCGACTCGCTGCTGTGCTTCGGTCCACATCAGGGCCGCCTGAAAAGAGGCCAGTCCGTCCAACAGCCGGTCCGCGGACGGCAAAGAGACGTTATTGACGAGAGTTTTCGCAGCCGACAGAGCACGTCGATCGAAGGAAGCAATCCTTCGCGCGAGCGTGTCGACGAATGCGTCGAGCTCCGTGTCCGGCAGCGCACGATTTACGTAGCCGTATCGTTCCGCGGTGTCGCCATCAAAGTCATTCGCCCCGAGAATGATTTCCAGCGCGCGACCGCGACCCACCAAATGTGGGAGACGTTCCGTTCCACCGCCCCCGGGATGCAATCCGACTCCAACCTCGGGTTGACCCAGGCGCGTGTTTTCGCGCGACGCAAACCGCATGTCGCAGGCGAGCACAAACTCGCTGCACGCGCCTCGGACACAGCCGCGAATCTTCGCGATACTAACGACTGGAGATCGGGCGATACGGACAAACGTATCCGTGAGAACAGGAAGACCTGAGGGGCCGACGGCCGTCATGACATTGCCCAGTTTGCCCGTTAAATCAAAGTGACTAAGGTAGAAATCAGGGCTCGCGCTCTCAAACACGACCACGCGCAAGCTTGGATCGACATGCATGCGCGCGAGCAGGTCTTGGAGAGCTTGGAACATCGTCCCATCCGCAACGTTGAAAGGCGGATAGTCGAAAATAATCCGCCAGTACGCAGGCGTTTCCACGATGACCCGTAATGGCCGGGCGGGCTCAGTCATGACTCGCGCTCCTTGTCTCCACCTAGGCGTAGCGTAGACACTGTCGGCGGCTATGCAGTGTCGTTTATGCCTCTTTTTCGGCCGCAAACGAGTTGCAGCGCTGTGTGCGGACATCGACCTGTCGGTATCTACATCGACAGACATGGGGTTGTAACATCGAATTCGTCCCACCGCGCTACGAACTCGTCCCAAGCCGTGATCATTTTTCCCCCTATTGTGTTGTGCTCAGTGGGAACTCGTGCGGCCGACACATGTTCCTTGAATTACATCCTGCCAATGCATGATGTTTCGGGTCGTCGGCGGTGCTGGTAGAGTAGCGGTCGATTCAGCCAACAGGGGGAGCCATCATGAGCACGGCGAAGGGCTATCGGGGATTTGCCGCATTGGCGGTGATTTTGGCCTTGTCGGGATGTGACATCTCGGTCGACGGGGATGGCTCCACCAAGATCAATGGTTCCGTTCATATCCCTGCCGGCAAAGCTGCCGAAGAAGCCAGGACCGTCAACGGATCAATTCATGTCGACGACAATGCCGCAGTTACGTCGGCAGCGACCGTGAACGGCAGCGTTCGATTGGGCGCTCATGCGACTGCAGGCTCGATGAAAACCGTGAATGGCGCCATTACGCTCGGCGAGGGCGCTCACGTTTCCGGCAGCGCCGGATCCGTCAATGGGGAACTTACTCTGGCGAACGGTGCCGAAATTGCCGGCTCCCTGGTCAATGTGAACGGCAAAATCAGCCTGAGTTCGGCGCACGTAGGCGGCGGCATCAAGACCGTCAACGGCAACGTCAGCATCATGGGCAGCTCGCATGTAGAGGGCGGTATCCTGGTTGAGAAACCGAACAGCGTCTTGTTCAACAGTGAAGATCCCGTGATTGTCATCGGGCCGGGTGCGGCCGTTCAGGGTGATCTGCGATTTGAGCGCCGTGTAAAGCTGTACGTGAGCGACAAGGCGACGATTGGAACTGTGACGGGCGCCACGCCGATAATGTTCAGCGGCGATAATCCATCAAATTGAAGCTAAAGGAAGGACACATCATGTTAAGCATGAGCATGCGCTCGTTTATCGTCGTCGCCGCCATCACCGTCATGGGGTATGCGACTTCCTCCGCGGCTGCCGATGCCGCTCTATCCGCTGCGGTCGCCGACCCTGCGCGGCCCGCCGGCGCGGTAGCGCGCGACAAGGCGCGCCATCCGGTGGAGGAATTGACCTTTTTTGGGATCAATCAAAAAATGAACGTGGTGGAACTATGGCCGGGCGGCGGCTACTGGACCGACATACTCGGTCCCTATCTGACGCCCAGCGGCCACTACACCGTCGCATTGCCGCCGTCGGGCGGCGAGGAAGGTTCCAGTGCCGCTCGCTTTCGCACGCGCGTCGCCGCGGAGAAGGGCAGGCTCGGCACCATTCACGAAACGACCCTGGGCGCCGGCCAGTTTGAGATCGCGCCGGCGGGTTCCGCCGACCTGGTGCTGACATTTCGAAATCTGCACAACTGGATGAATGACGGCTATGCCGAACAGGCGCTGGCAGCCTGCTTCACTGCTTTGAAACCCGGCGGCATCCTCGGAATCGAAGAGCATCGCGGCCGCAACGACGTGCCCCAAGATCCGAAGGCCGAGAGCGGTTACGTGCGCCAAGACGTCGCCGTTGCCATGGCCAAGAAGGCCGGATTCGTGCTGGTCGCATCCTCAGAGATCAACGCCAATCCGCGCGACACGAAGGATTGGCCCAAGGGGGTTTGGACCCTGCCGCCCAGTCTGGCGATGGGTGAAAAAGATCGCGACAAGTACATCGCCATCGGCGAAGGCGACAACTTCGTTCTTAAGTTCCAAAAACCGCGCTGAAGCGACCGACCGATTGGGGACGGCCCCAGTCGGTCCTTTCTTGCGAGAGAACTCATTCTCGCACCTGCCGGTAAGCAACCGGCCCCATGGCTCTTGAAGTTGCAATGGATTGCCCCCAACTCGGGGTCTCGAGTCACAGCAATTCATAACCGTGCGTCGCCTCTTTCTACACCCCTTTTGGCTGTTCCTTTCGCTGCCGGGATATGTCGGCTGGCGGCTGTTGTCCGGCGTGGCGGTAGGTCCGATGGGGGTTACCGTCGGCATCCTGCTGCTGATCGGCTGCTGCCTGTTGATTCCGCTCTCCATGCGAACCCGGGCGCTTCAGAATCAAAAATTGGCCGACCGGCTCGCATGGGTCGGCTTAATGGCAATGGGCTTTTTCTCCTCCTTGTTTGCGCTGACCCTGTTGCGCGATGTCGTGCTGCTAGGCACTCACCTCTTCTTGTCCGCCGGGCAAGCTCAACTGTGGATCAAGCCGAGCGCTCAACTGGCGCTAGGTCTTGCGATGTTTATCAGCCTGGTGGGACTGGTCATCGCACGGCGCCGGCCCGGCATTGTTGAAGTCAAGATTCCCGTGGTCGACTTGCCGCAAGCCTTGCACGGATTCTCGATTGCCCAAATCAGCGACGTGCACGTGGGCCCAACGATCAAGCGCGGTTTCGTCGAGGGGGTCGTTCGACGAGTCAATGATTTGCAGGCCGATTTGATCGCGGTAACCGGCGATCTGGTGGACGGATCCGTGCCGCAACTAACCGCGCACACCGCGCCCTTGGCCGGATTGACGGCGAGGCATGGCGCCTATTTTGTGACCGGCAATCACGAGTACTACTCCGGCGAACGGGCCTGGACTGAGGAAATACGCCGGCTCGGCATGCGGGTTCTCAAGAACGAGCATGTGGTGCTCAAGCATGACGGCGCTTACCTGGTGCTAGCCGGCGTGACCGATATCAGCGCGCATCATTTCGATCCGGCGCAACGCAGCGATCCGGCGGCAGCATTGCTCGGCGCACCGGTCAATGCCGGCGCGAGAATTTTGCTGGCACACCAGCCGAGTTCGGCCATGGCCGCCGCGAATGCCGGCTTTGACGTGCAACTCTCCGGACACACGCATGGCGGCCAGTTCTGGCCTTGGAATCTGTTCGTGCATTTCTTCCAGCCCTTCTCCGGCGGCCTGCATCGATTGAAGAACTTGTGGATTTACGTGAGCCGAGGCACTGGCTATTGGGGTCCGCCGAATCGCTTCGGCGTACCTTCGGAGATTACGCGAATTCGCTTGGTGCCAGCCGCTCCTTAATTCGTCACGGCGGCGCGGCCTGGGTACGCGCGTCCAAACACCCTGCCATCGCCTCCCGCAGCTCGCGCATTTTTGGCGGCTTCCCCAGAACTCGATCCACGTGCGCCGGAATATCGCCTTCGGCCACAAGCCGCTGCCCCCATCCAGTCAACATCAAAACGATGGTGCTCGGTGCGGCGCTCTTAACGGCGTTGGCGACTTTTCGACCATCCACATAGGGCATGCCGAGGTCCGTAATGACGACCGGGAACGGCTCGCCCCCGGCCAACTCGGCTCGAAAAGCGTCGATCCCGGCTTGGCCGCCATCTGCAATCATGACAGTGTGGCCGTCTGACTCCAGCGCGTCGCGCAAGGATTTGAGCACTAGGGGATCATCATCGACGATCAGAATTCGCTGGGGAGGTACGTGACTCGGCACGGTTGAGGAGGCGGCAGCGACCGCCGGTCCAACCGGTATCGGAAACTTGAGACGCATGGTGGTGCCCTTACCCACGGCACTCTCGATTTCAATGTCCGCACTGTGACGCTGCATGGTCCCGTATACCATCGCGAGTCCAAGGCCAGTACCGCGCTCACCTTTTGTGGTGAAGAAGGGTTCAAGACATCTGCGCCGCGTGCTCTCGTCCATCCCAATCCCCGCGTCGATCACCTCAAGCTGAACAAATTTCCGCCCGTGCTTGTCTTCCGGCCCACGTTCCCGCCAGATGTCCGTGCGCAGCGTCAGCGCTCCCCCGTTGGGCATGGCATCGACTGCATTGAATATCAGGTTGGTCAGTGCTTCCCGGATTTCGTTGTCGGCACCCATGACAGTCGGGAGGCCCGCAGCGAGATCGGTCTGCATCTCGATGACAACGCCGCGCCGTTGCGCCATGTCGCTCCACCGGGCCCTCGTTAACTCCACCACCTGCTGCACGAGGCCATTCATGTCCACCGGAAGCAGCCCGCCCTGAGTCTCCCGTTGGCGGTAAAATTCCCGCATCCGGGCGACGGTGCGTGCCACGTCATCGATAGCGCGTTGGATCGTTTCGAGGTGACCGCGGGCGCGCGGACTGAGGTCGGTCTCATGCTCGAGCAGCGATTCGGTGTAGAGCGCTACCGGAGAAATGGCGTTGTTGATGTCATGCGCGATACCGCTCGCCATCTGGCCTAGCGCGAGCAGACGCTCCTGTTGCATCACCGCGTTTTGGGTCTGACGTAGGTCGTCATACGCTTGTTGCAGAGCACCGTACAGCTGTGTCTGATGGGCCGCCAAAGCCACATGCTCGCTCGCCTGCTTCAAGAACTCGCATTCCCCGCTGCTGAAGCTATTGGCTTGCCGGCGCGCCGCAATGAGCACGCCGAACACCTTACTTTCGACCAATAGGGGCGCTGCCACCATTGAGCGCAAACCGCCGTTCGCCAAACGCTGCGGAAATCGGAACTGCACTTGACTGATGTCCGGCTCGTACACCAGACGGCCCCGAACGCACCGCGACAATCCATTCTCATCGATCTCGACGCGAGACTGTTGCGTCATAGCGAGTTCCATTGCCAGCGATTGGCTTCTCAAACCGACGCTCGTGACAACGAGCTCATTCACGACGGGGTCATACACACAGATGCAGCAGAAATCGACCGGCAGGTGTTCTTCGAGCGTTCTAATCACCACCTGAAAGATGCTTTGAATGTCCTGGCGTTCGCCGATGGCGTGGGTAATTTGCTGCAGCAAATTCAAGCGCGCCAGTTGGGCCTGCACCTTCTGTTCCGCCAGCCTGCGATCGGTAATGTCTCGTGCTATTTTGGATGCGCCGACAACCTTGCCTTGCTCGTCGCGGATGGGAGAGATCGTGACGGAAACATCGATTTTCCGGCCATCCTTTCCAACCCGCACGGTCTCGAAATGGTCCGTTGTCTCACCGCGTGCGATTCGCGACAAAATCATTGGTTCTTCGGTCGCTCGCTCCGGCGGAATCAGCATCATCATCGGCTTTCCCACGGCCTCCGGTGCGGAATAGCCGTAGAGCTTCTCCGCACCTGGATTCCAGCTGGTAATGATGCCATCGAGGTTCTTGCTGACGATCGCATCATCGGAAGATTGAATGATGGAAGCCTGGCGCGCTAGCTGGAGGGTACGGTCCCGCACGCGCGCTTCGAGTCGATCGTTCGCCTCGCGCAGTGCTCGCTCGGCATGCAATCGGCCGGCAAAGTCGCGACGGATTGCGAGCAGCGCCAATGCCACAATCGCGCACGCGAGAAGTCCGCCGCCGATTATTACCGCCTGGACAACGCTGGTGCTGCGCCGTGCCGAGTTCTCGCGTTCCGCGAGCAAGGAAGTCTCGGCTGCCTTCATCTGTTCCACGAGCCCGCGAATCTGGTCGTGGAATCGCTTGCCCTTGCCGGTAAGAATCTCATTTCTCGCGAGATCGAATCCTTGCTCTCTCCGCAAATCGATGACTGAATGCAAATTGGCCAACCGTTCGGAAACCAGCGAGACCATCGAATCGACCCGCTGCTGCTGCGCCGAATTGTCGGCCGTCAACCGGCGCAGTCGCGTTTCTTCGGCCCCGACGATTTGAGCGGATTGCCGGTAAGGTTCCAGGTAGCTCACATCGCCCGTGATGACGTACCCGCGCTCAGCGGTCTCGGAATCGGTTACCGCTGCCAGCAGCGCATCAAGCCCAGCGAGCACCTCGTGGGTATGCTCTACCCACGCTGCATTCTCTTTCAGACGCGCGACGCTCAAATACGAGGCCAGCGCAATAACGGCCAAACATCCCAGCGCAAATGTGAAGCTCAAGCGCACTCTGCGCTCTGTCGATTTCAAGTCCCTGCCGGAAGTTCCCTCACCGCCCTCACGGGATGAGAAGTAGGGTACTTTGCTTTCCGCGCCATCATCCATAAGCCCCTCCGCTGGACTGTCGGCCCCACATCACTTTGTGTCGCGAGTTGGGTCCCGTAGGTTTGGACGAGTTTGCCTTTATTCTTTTTGCTTTGCTATCAGGAGTCTTGGGCATTAGACATGAGCGTCGGCTATCGATGGCCGAATTCAATTGGTTCACGTCTTTTCCAACAACATTCCCCAATGCCAGGGCGAACCAGGTAGCCTTTCGTCCCTAACCCATCGCAATCCCGCCTCTTCTCCCCAAGCTCGACACTGCTCGGGCCGCGGTCGAATATTGAGCGGCGGCCCTCTTGGTGTGCGAACGTCGTGGTTCCAATGAATGATTGCGACCTGCCCCCCGACGCGCAGGACTCGGTGAGCCTCTTTCAGCAGGCCCACAGGATCTTCGATATGTAGAATGTTGAACAGCAGAACCAGGCTCGCCGACAGCGGGTTTCGCCCGCAACCCTGCGTGACGAAGTCGCGTTGTTCAACGACAACGTTCTTCAAATCGGCCTGCAGGACGCGGGCCGCGGTTGCCCCCACCATGAGCGGATCAATATCGAGGGCAAATAACGTACCCTGAATTCTTCGCGCAGCGACGACCGTGAACGTGCCGTAGCCGCAGCCGAACTCGATGGCATCGCCGCTCAAGCGGCCAAAACCAAAAGAGTCCAGGATCCCGGCAGCATCGAAGTACGACTCCCACTGCTCGACCACGGGCATGCCGCTGTCCCGACCCTTAGACACCTGAGCCTCTACATCTGCAACAGTAGGAAATTAGCACGGCGTTTTTACTTCGTGCGCATGAGATGCTGATGCGGAGGAGCTCGGCCTCGATGCCGAGCTCCTTACCTCAGCGCTTCCGTCGTTTTATCCGGCTCTTGTCTGCAGTCGAGCACCCGAAAAATGATGCATGTCTCGCCGTCGACTTTGTAGTACACCGCGTAGGGAAAGCGTTTAGCGAGCAGCCGATGGAAGTCGCTTTCGCAGTTCCCGTTTCGAGGCGTCCCAGTCGATCGGCGGCTCCTTGCCCGCATCGTGACGCGCGACGGTCTCGCGGAGCGCCTCCTTGTGCCAAGGCGGAGATTCGAGCCGGGCTTCGTCCCGGCTCAGCGATTCCCATAGCTCTTCCATGGCCAGAAGCTTTTCGTCCCGGGACATATTCTCAATAGCCAATGCGCTCATAGCCACAGGATACTGCTCCGAGTGCCGGCCACGCAATCAAACAGGCGATGGAAAGAAGACCCGCTGCGCGCGCTGCATTTCTGGATTCTCGTGCTGCAATTCCCGCGGTAAATACGGTGACGAATCGCGCGAGATCGATTGTGATTCGTCCCCTGGAATCCCCGGAATTTGGCAGTAGGGAAAGTGCCCGGTGACTCAAGTCTCAGAAACGCTTCAAATATTAAGTGGCGGAGAGGGTGGGATTGCTCGCGGCCGGGGACAGCCGCTCGTCCTCCGCTTCGCTCCGGACCGCCGCGGCTAGACCGCGGCGTCCAAAAATCGCTCCGCGATTTTTGTCGAACCCGGTTGGTTCGTCCACACATCCTGCACCGCCAAATAAAAAGGGCCTGAAAGACAGGCCCATTTTATTTGGCGGAGAGGGTGGGATTCGAACCCACGGAAAGACCCTGCGAATCAGTGAGTTAGCAAGATATCGGGATTGCGACTCCCCTGCAATCCCCTCGAATCCCTCCATTCACCACCAAAATTTGCCACCAGCATTCGCCTTCTATTCAATCCCACCAAAAATACCACCAGTCGCTCTCCATCAACACGGCTGCTAATGCACTTAAGGTTTGAGCTCCTTGCTCGACGATGTCACTGCAATAGACGTACTGTTCGCGAGCGAGTTCGAGGGCCGCCTCGCGCGTTGGCGGTCTACTCTTGACCCTAATGTTCATGACGTCGTGACTCAAGCCGACGAGCTCAGCGCCGAATCGCTCGCGCCATGAGCGAAGAGCAGCGACGTGATACTCGGGCGCGGGGCATCCGTTCCAATGACCCCAGTGCAGATAGGCGGGGATCGTCGATGGATCATCGGTCGGAATGATCACGATCTGGGCCTTGTCGAGCGGTGCGCCGGTGAGCGTCTCGGTCGCAACCGATAGCTCGGGCGCGCCCATGGGCTCGGTAGGCCACTCTCCGATTTGGGGCTCACCCCACGCCTGTGTCGACTCGATCATCTGATCGCCGCTCACAAACGTCCCGCCGAAGGCCTCCTTGAGGAAATCCGGCACCTGAAACTTCTGGGGCGGAGTCAAAGTGGGCCTCTCACGCTTGAGCTGTTCGATTCGCTCGCGCATCTCGGCCACATCGCGTTCATGCTGACGATATAAATCCTCGGGATGATGCAACCGATCCGCGGTCTCGATGATTTGCGCGGGAGTTCTATGGGCCGGTCCTCCCGGCCAAGCCGTCGCTCCCTCGACGATCCTCTTAAAGTCCTCCAGACCTCCGACGACCACCGGTGATGATCTGGGATGCGTGACCCGTAGTCCCTCCCAGGCGGCAAGGGCTTCCCTGCCTTCCACCTCAACTCTTTGGTAGGGGAAGGCGGCGATCGACTGCTCGACCGCTTCTTCATATCGCTTTCTAAGTTCCTCCGGGGTTTGCTTCTTGTCCATGGCCATGAATCACCCTTTTGTTGGACTTAAAATCACGCCACATTGCCTTCCTGAGTACATGATTCTGCGCGCCCGCCAGGATTTGGGTTCACCCGTTCTCAGCCGGCGGCGAGCCGTACTCTGCTTTGGCGCATATCAGACATGTCTCCGTCACTCTCAACCGCACCCAGTTCGACCAGGCTTCGCAGTCGCGAAAACAGCTCGATGTCTCCCACTTGGTGATATCCGGTCTCCCAATCTTTCCCCAGTGCCTCGCCGACAACGCGAGCGCATTTCCGCCATTCGGAGATCACGCATGAGCGCACCATCTCATCGAAGAAGGTTATGGGCGCGGAATGAATACCCTCGGCATCAACCACGCGAAATGGCGCGTTCTCGGCGCGTAGCTTAGCCCAGAGCGCACGATATGATTCTCTCTGTGCTGCAATGATCGGCGTTGCTTTATCGAGCAAGCCGCTGTCGAGCATGGCCTCGTGAGAAATCAGGCTCACACAGGCACCCTTCTCTGGCGGCAGCCTCTCACGCCGATTATCCCGGCGCAATATAGGCAGATCGGTGACATCAATCACGCTGTATGACGCTTCGCCCAGGCGCCATACGCACTCGAGAAAAGCGGTGTATTCCATGGCGCTACGGCGCGAAAACCATAAAACGCGCGGCTTATCAGCGTTTGAGACACTGTTCCAGAACTGCTCACTTTCTTGGGCGACATCGTGCCACTTATAGCCCAGCACGTCCTCGACCCACGCGCCGCGAGTTTTAGGGTCAGCGTAGTCGATTGGTCCAAAGCTCAGCGAATCCGGAAGGCCAATCACTTCATCGGGGCGGCCGCCCATTTTGACGGCCATACGCATCGAACCCGCCGCGGACATACCAGGGGCGATGTGCAGAATTGGTTGTTTCATGACCGACCCAGGTTACTGCTCCGAATATGGGACCTGTGTTAGTTAGGCCGAGCCGTCCGTGTTGCTGGGATTCTCATTCGCCTTCGCAGTTTTCGCTGTCGCGTACAATTCCTTGAGGCGTGGGAGGATCGCGTGGAGGTTTCGAATGAGGTCGGCATCGGACACGACCGGCTGTCCAAAGCGAAACTGATATACACCCCAGCGAGTAGGTTCTGGCGGAAGCACCACTTCTGTCACTGGACCCTCCGTCACCCATACGATTCCAGCCCGCGAGCCGTCTGGTGCCACCACATATGCATCGCCCCAGGAGGCTGCCGTGCCAGTGCGCGACCTCGTAATGGCGCCAAAGACAAACCCGTCTTTTTCGGAATTCGGCAGGAGAGGAAAGCCGTAGTACGCGGGCGCGCCGGCGGGAGGTGCCATGAACGCGGGCATACCTGGCCGCGCAGATACTGCGCTTGGATCGTCCCGCGCCACCTGACCGTCCCGCATTCCCTTTGCCTTCTCTATCATGGAAAGATCAACTGTTCTTACCTGATATTCATCAGGCAGGAAAGATCGAAATGATGCCGGCAGTAATAGACGCCCTTTATCTGGCGGCGATGACAATCTTTGTAAAGGCAGTTGCCTGAGTCCTCAGATGAATCTTTCGGAAGGTCGACGCTCGACCGCTTGCCTTGCGCATGTAGCCATTCGCGCAGCGCTGCCAAAATCTCCAATTGATGCTTTTCGGAGATCGGCTCTGCCTTAGGCCTAGCCCAATACTGAAAATCGCAAGTAACGGAAACTCCGTAGGATCTTGAGCCGTCCAGCTCTTCGTGGATTGACAGCTCCCAGTAGATCGGAATCTCCTTCGCAGCCTCGCGATAAAGAATGTGGCCGTCGCGGCCATTGAGTTCGCCAGAGAACTCACCAATAGCAATAACTTGTGCCATTAGTTCATCAGATCCACGCGGATTAATACAACACCGAGAGTGCCCCTCGAATCACCACGAGCGCGAGGCCAGCGCACCCCATGAGCTGAAACGCGTCGATTAGCCCTTCGGATCTGGGAGGCCTTCCGTAGGAGAGGACCTTCACGGTGAATCGCGGCCACACGGCCAGGACACAGCAGATACAGCTGAAAATGCCCACAATCCACATTTCGTCATTCCTCATGGCTTATCCCGCGCGTTCGAGATCTTCTGCGGTCCATGAATCCAGTTTCCGATATGCCTCGCTCAAAAGAGACGGAAGGGTGCTGAAGAATATATCGATGCTTTGCTCCTTAAACAGGAACTCTTGTTTCCAGTAGCGAGATGAGCCGCGGTCTTGGGACGCGCAAAGCCAGATGTTGAAAGTCAGTAATCTTGAATCTGCCAAATACAATTGAATCAGTCGACGTAAGCCGGTGCCCCAGGTAAGGGAACGCTCGGGATGATTATGATAGTTTTTCGAAATGGCCAATCCGTGCGCGCTGGCGAACATTTCTAGGGTAGAGTCGACGCGAAGCAACGGGGCCTCGATGCGCTGCCATTCCAACTCGGAACCTTGGAAGCCATTGGGCATGTTATTAACTTTTATCCTCGGAGCCGTCGCAAAGTATTCCAATCGGGCAGCGCCATCCATCTACCGTTATTCAATTCGAGTGCCGCCGACACTTCAAATTCTTCCGCTGGGTCTTCGTAAAACAACGTTACAGACATCCCTACGTTCAATCGGAGTTCGGCTGCACATTCGTCCAAAGGTCGTCTTTCGCTTCCATAGCGCAAACACCAGCACGCCCCATGACCTGGTGAACCGCCAGAATTGAAATCTGCATATATTCGAAGAGTCACGGGACGATTTTCATTCCGTTACAACTACCACTTCTCCGATGAATCGCCCTTCCCATAAAAAGAACTTGCCGGCCTACCACCAGCCGCAAATTTCGCAGCCCGAGTCTTCGACGCATAACGTCCAGCAGTGCCAACGCCATCCGTTGGTATCCACCGATGAGAAGTCTCGGCGCGTGTCGCACCGAGCGCTCGGTGATCTCGGTCAAAAGATCGATCAGGCGCTGCGGATTTTCGGGCGCAACGGTGAAGACGTTGATCAGTGTGACGGGACCGTCCATCAAGGCATCCCTGCATCTATTCACGGAAGAATGTCATCAACTTAGCGTGCTCGGCGTAGTCTTGATTAAAGGTCTCGCTTAGGTTCCGATTGGATGCACCGATCAGCGTCGGTGCAAGCGCCGCATCGAGGTTGCTCTGGCAGTAGATGTTCCCTGGTCGCCGCGTGAGATTATTCTGGTCGAACGCGCTTAATCCGTTTGGATCGACCGCAAAGGTTTTCAGCATATTTTTCGCGGCTGCGGCCATCAATATCTGATTGAGGTAATCGTCGCGATAGCCGTATCCGATTATCATCAGTTTGGTTGGTTCAGATAGGTAACGCTCGAACTCCTGCATGTACCACCGCAATGTCTCCTGACCGTTGACCTGCTGGAGCTTCTCGGATCCGAGCACCAACAACTTCCCACCGTCGTTTCTGATCCAGTTGCTCGAACCGTGCAACTTGAAGTAGGGCTGAGATTTTAACTCCAGCCGAAGCAGGGTTGAATCTGGTTCCCATATTTCTGGCCGGGGGTCGAGCGGCATGCGATTTGGATCTGGGATGCGGCGCATTCCCGGGATCTGCCAACCACCAGGCCACCGTGCGTTCGATAGCAACATGACGTTGTCGTTCAAGTAGTGACGCTCAAGCAAGTAGTCCTGATTGAGCGTGAAGATCGCGTCGAACCTCGTAAGAAAAAGGGCGACGGTATAATCTCGATACACCGGCCTTTGAAACTCGAACTGTCTTTGGCGAAACCCTGCATCCATGGCATCAAACATTTGCGTGACTGCCGTTTGCAGTTGCTCCACAGTCCGTCGATCTGCGTCGGATCGTGTCTGAACGAACCGCGCCTGCAGTTCCGCGACCGCTGCCTCGAAGCCGCCGCCGTCTCTATGCCTTTGAATCGCGTCTTTGATGACGCCACTTTCCTGAACCTCTCGGCAGGTCAAGAGATATTCGTTCACATCCTTTGCTAGCCAACCGCCCCAGTTGCGGCTAAAACCTGCCCCCAGCAGCAGCACATGATTCACGTTCGCCAGGCCCGGTAAGCGACATTTGACCGGTCGACGCGCATTTGATCTCCTCTTTCGACGCTTTTTCGCATTACGCCCATTGGAGCGCACGAGGGGGGAATCACGCAACTTTCCGTAGAACCCGCCAATGTGTTGCCATCGGCATCGCCGATGGATGCGTCGGATGAAGGATCAGAGAACTTCGACGCGTCAAAGTCTCTCGCGGCGCGCGACCTGAACTCAGATTGCAGAGAATCGAGCGAATCCAGGGATCGCAGATAGCGCCTGTGATAGCTTTCGCTGCCAATGCCAAATCTTAGAGACGCCATCCGGTACGAACTCGAGCGCGACCGGCGCCGGCTAAAGCTCCTGAGCGTCGCACGGCAGCTGCGCCTTGCGTGGAGCCTCGGCAAGACGACGCTCTACAAGTACATGAGCCTCGCTGACGCGGAGCGCCTAGACCGGGTGCTTGATGTCTTGCGGAACTCCCGCGTGTACCTGTCGGCGCCATCGCAGCTCAATGACGCTGCCGATTGCCGCCCCCGGTTTGAGCTCGCCAAGCCCCTCACCGACCCCGACTTCGTTCGGGAGCTTCAGGCCGATGAGGAGCGCATGATCGCCGAACAACGCCTGACTCCTGAAAAGGTGGAGCGGTTGCACGCGCAATATGGCGTTGCGCCCGAGCGCTTAGCCGAGGGCGTCACCGAGAACACGCGCCGCGAGCTTGAAGACAAGACGCGGATCTACTGCCTCTCGGCACGCGGCACCGACAGCGGCATGTGGGGCCTTTATGCAGGCCTCAGCGGGGTCTGCCTTCACTTCGCCTGCAATTCGGGATCGGTCATTGGCAACGCGCGCGGCGTCGTTTATTCGACCACGCGTGAGCCGATCCTTATCCCCTTGAGGTACAACAGCGAGGACGCACTTGCGGATCGAATTGCCTTCGTGAAGGGTGTTCGCTGGCAGGACGAGGAAGAGTACCGACTCGTCGCCTATGGTGGCTCTGTCGGCGAGGACTACCCGCTCGTGGACGACCACTTCGTCGCGTTCCAGCCAGCCGATTTGACCGGCATGACCTTCGGAACGAACATCAACCCCGGGAACCGCCAACTGATTCTGGACGCCATCGCAGCCCGCCCTATGCCGATGCAGGTATTCGAAGCTGTCGAGGGCGACGGCTTTGATTTCGAGGTCCGCCCGATCACCTGACGCGCGAAGCGCGTGGCATTTTGTACATCGTTTAAGAGATCCATTTCGGGTCGGTCTAAGCCCTTCCTGGAGCCTGGTTTGGCTAGCTCGTGTCTCGGGTATTCCCAGAGATTATTTCTGAGAGTAGCGTCGCCGGCCACATCATGCCGAGCTGGGCATCTAAGGGATCTTTGCTGGTTAATCGGCCCGAGTATACCCCGAGAAACTTGGTGCGAACGTGATCTCCCATCGTCGTCCCGCCGCTACGCATGACGTGGCTACCATAGCTTCTTCGGATGACAGGCGCTCCGGACATCCCGGGTCGAGACGCGGTGTCGATGAATACGTACCTCTGAGTTGCATCCGTCACTTCCGGTTCCGAGGCGAGACTCCCGCGCTTCCAAACGGGGAGTTCAGCTGCACTTAGCCCGTACGGGTAGCCGACGACAAATACTTCCATTCCCACAAGGACTGCCAGGTCATGGCTTTCGAGCTTGTTGATCGGAAAGAGCTGAAGCCCATCTGTCTGCTCCAACGGAATGGCTACGACGTCCACGTTGCTTCTGTGTTGCGGATGCACAAGCCATCGCGGTTGGCCGTTGGGGTCACGAAGGAGCTCCTCGCGTTTCACGCGAGGACCCGTCGCATCGGCGCTCACTTGCGTCTTCTGGTGCCAGAGTACCTGCAGTCGATCCGGTTCAGCAGCAGTTGCTGACAGATGCTTACCCGTCTGCGGATTTTTTCCGGAGACGACGTGCCAGTTCGTCACAAGAAAAGGACGACCGCCCTCCTCCCAGACGAATCCCGTGGCCAACCCAAGATGCGTAGTCGAAAAGAACTGATCCAGTGGAACGGTCGCGATTGAATACTTGTCAACCGATGACATGGAGTTCGGTGTTGAAATAGCTCAGCGCTTGAGCTTCGAGGCGGCTTGGCGGACCTTCTCCACAGCGACTTGGCCGGTCGCCTGACGCATAGTGTCGAGCCGAGTGTCGGCACGAAACTGAGGGATGGGTTTCGGTAGGTTCTTGTTTAGCGTATCGCCGCGCTTTTGTTGGATCTCGCCTTTCTTCGGCGCTGCTTTATCGCGGTGGCGGCCATCGAGTCCAGGTTCTTTCATAACGGCTCCTCCTTAAGCGTTGATGACCTCAAGATTCTACTCCAATCATCCTGAAGAAGGTACGGGTAGACTTGCGCCTATGCGGAATCAGGAAGCGGCCAAGGCCGCGAAGGAGTTGGCAGTTTTCAAGTTCTTTGCCGGGTGCGTGCGGTTGCCGGTGAGGCCGGGAAGCATTCGGCAGGATGCGCCGGACATCTCTTGCGAGCTTACGAGTAGCGAGAGAATCACCTTCGAGCTTGTCACACTCGACTCCAGGCAATCCTTGAGGACTTGGGGTGATTTCGACACGATGCCGGGCGCCTGGAACAACGCCATCCAACTGCTTCAGGAAGATCGCCGCCAGTTGTATTTCGAGCACTATCGGCACGCAGCGATCACGCCGGAGTCCCGCTCGCGCCCGGAGCGTCCCGAGCGCCCGGCGCGAATGGCGGCCATGCTCCAGCGGTTGCTCGAGCAGCCCGCGGGCTTTATAGGCACTCTCAAATGCGGCGAGGATCGGATCAAGGTCGAGAAGAAACCAGGGCGCAGCGATGCGCCCGGAGGACCTTTCATGCTCGACAGCCTGTCACCGACGCCGCAGGCAGTGGTGTGGGAGCGGATCCGCCAGAAGGTCGAGAAGCGCTACAAAATCTCCGGCCGTTTTGAGTTGATCGCGTACTCCTACCGCGACACCCTCCTCCACCAGCGTCCAGAAGATGCAGTGCCGCCCGAAGCCGACATCCGGGAGTGGCTACGCGATTCTGCCTTCGCGCGCGTCTGGATCGTCGAGTGGCGCTTCAAGCAAATCTACCGCCGCATCGATCGCCCGAGCTGACGCAAGCTTTTTGGCGGCGTTATGAATTTGCCAACCATGTTCTCGGCGCCCGAATGTTACGGGATTCTCCTGGCGGAGCGGCGTTGGAAGACGGGCAGCTTACCGATTCAGTCGCGCGCCCGAGAGGCGCCGTCAGCTCCACCTAGCTCAGCACCCATTTCTAGCTAAACCATTAGCCAGTAGGGGCTAACTTATCAATTCGAATTTTAGAAATTAGCACGGTATAGCCGAATGACTGCATCAGGGTTCTGGTGACGTTTCTGAGCGTGACCCGACTGAAGAATGGAAGCTTGAGAACGCCTAATTCCGTGCTACCTATTGCGAACACGACCTCATATTGCGAAGGCAACGGTCTCGAGTTCGGATCAGGCAATTGATGCGTCCCAGGCAATTTCTCATTGACCGCCTTTCGAAACCGAGCATCCGACAACAGGCTCTCCGCGGAGACAAGCCCCTGCATGAACAGGTGACTCAGCACGCTCGACTGACCATATCGCTTCACATGTATTAACCTTCGATCGTCGGAGAACAGATCACAAAATTCGATTGGGCTCGGCATACCGCCGTGTTGAATCATGACTTGATCCATGAGCGCCAGCCGACCGTGGCTATTTCGCGAAACGCGCGTATTGTATGCATCTTCATGCTCATCACCCCAGACCGGCATATTGGAAGCGGAAGTATGCTCAAGCAAGGGAGCAAGTTCCTCATCAACCTCATGTACAAATTCGCGACTGACGCAGTACCACTTGCCGGCGTTTAGCAGATATTTCTCACCCTCGAAGTCGAGATCCGCTGTAAGACATTTAAAGAAAGACCAGCGGTGCAACGGATGGGGGTTGTCCTCCGCTTAACAGTATACGCACGTATTGCACAGGGCGCTGATGGACGCCGGCTCACCATCGAAATACGCAACCATTCGATCGAGGGTGATGTCATCGGCACTCGCCGCACCCTTCTTGCTGCCGAAGCGAAATGAGTCGAAATTCTGCCAGTCAATTCGTTCCGGAATGGCAGCCCAAACCGATGGTCGGTTGTCATTGATCAGATCTATGACAGCCGCGGCCAGACGAGCCTCGAGGTCGTCGTCCCGCACCTCCGCCACGTGATCGACCCAGCGAAAGTTTGTTCGATAGCTATTGTCCTCACTCGCGCGCAAGTAACGTTTCAGCATCGAGGTCAGCGTTGAGAGATTTACGCGTACTCGCACGGACAATGAGTCGATGCCCGTCATTCGGCGCCCGAGCTGTTCATCCCTGGGGCGACCGGTGACGGCCCTTAGAATGTCTTGGTCGAGGTTGATGCCAAATTCCCCCAGGGTAGCCTCACGGGAGGCTTGCCTCGTCCCATGGAACGGATTTGCCTCTAGAGTCGACACATCGACCGCTCGCAGGGACTTCGGATCTACGCTGTTTAGGGTGACACGCAATCCAAATCGCTCTTCACACACTCCAGACTTGATGAGATGGCGGCCTTGGCCGAACACAACTACGAAGAATCGGCCCCCCGCTCGCGTCAGAAATGCGGCTGCCACGGAGGATCGGCGAAGCCTGGGCAATTGCGAGGTCGCATCAGCAAAAAACTTGAGCCACGAAGGGGGTGTGGTCGGGGTTTGTTTGGTGAAGAGCGTGCCTAGTTGCTTTGTTCCCAAGCTGACGGGCGTCACGTCGCAATCGGCAGCGGACTCTGGATCGAGAATTTCCGCTTCCGTGACTCGCTCCTTCACCAGAAAGATCGTCAACGTTCTGACTGGTATGACCTGCGCCATTAGGTGCTACTCCACTCCCTGTGGACAAGCTGGTACGGTACTTCCCTAGGCGGGTTAACGGATTGAGGCCGGTCACAATCCTTGCAGACAAATCAATACTAATCAGACCGGCTGTAGCTCAGGGCAGCCAGGAGCTTCACCTATGGGTCGACGATCATTGACGGGCGGTATTTTCGGGAAGGGCAATCAGCGAATTCAGTTCGACTTCCGGCTGAACGGTGTTCGCTACCGGCCCACTCTGAGGATGATACCGACAGAAGCCAATCTGCGCCGGGCGCGCGAACGCCTAACTGCCATCAAGGAGCGGATACGGCTTGGCACCTTCTCCTTTATTGAAGAGTTTCCTGATTTCCGGGATTGGCAGAAGGTCTCCCACCATTCACCCTTCCGAACTTGCAGCCAGGTCTTCGATCAATACTTGTCCCATTGCGAATCCCGGCTTGCCAAGAACGATTTGTCTTTCGCCACGGTTAAGGGGTATCGGAAGGCGCTGGATTCCGTGTGGCGTCCTCGGTTAGGCGCCCTGCCCTTTCTGAAGATCCAATACTCACTCTTGGTGCAGATCGCGAACGCCAATCAAGCGTGGGGCAAGAAGACCTACAACAACAAATTGAGCGCGCTCCGCCGGGCGTTTGAATTTGGCTATCGCGATCATCCGGATCATTTGAATCCCGCACGGAGCTTGAAAGGTGCTCGGATGCGTCGAAAGGACTTCCCAAAGATTGATCCGTTCCGGATTCAGGACGCCGAGGCGCTGATCGAGGCTATACACCAGGACTGGGGCGAAGCCCTAGGCAATTTTCATGAGTTTCGGTTCTTTGTTGGGCTTCGCCCCTCGGAGGAAATTGCTCTTCGGGTCCGCGACTTCGATGAGACTCACGGCACCTTGTCAGTGACCAAGGCGCGCGTCTCTGGTATCGACAAAAACACCACCAAAACACATGAAGACCGGGTCATTGAACTCCGCCCGCGTGCTATTGCGGTGCTGAAGCACCAATTAGCACTGCGTCAGGCTCTCGTCGCTCGCGGGCGAATCGACCACGATCAGCTGTTCTTCAATTCGAACGGCAGTCCGATTCGACGCCTGGGGCACGTGGCGCGGTGCTGGCGCCAGAGCTTGGATCGCTTAGGGCTTCGATTCCGGCGTCCGTACTGCGCACGGCACACTTGCGTGAGTTGGAACCTCATGATCGGCAAAAGCCCGCTCTGGGTCTCGCGCCAACACGGCCATCGTGTGGCGACGATGTTCAGCAGCTACGCAGCCTGGATGGATGGGGCCCTAGAATCCGATATTGCGATCATTGAAGTCGCGATGAACCGCGAACAATGCGCTGCTGAGTTAATTGCCCAAAAATCCCGAGAAAAATCGCGAGTGGCGAGATTGGGCACTCGATTGGCCACTGGCGAGGAGCCCGAAGTGCAGAAAAGCCCTGAAAAAAAGCCTCAAAAGAAGTGGCGGAGAGGGTGGGATTCGAACCCACGTGCCGGAATTACCCGACCATCCGATTTCGAGTCGGCGCCGTTGTGACCACTTCGGTACCTCTCCTGTTAACTTAAAATTCTTGTCGTTTACTTAAGCTTTTCCGGCATTAACTTAAGCAAAAACTAGTTTTGACGCAGTCGTCATTCAGACAAAAAACGCATTTGTCAAGGGTTCGCACAAAGAAATATTGGTTTATTCTACCGCATCGGAAAAGGGCTCGCCTCTCGAACCGGAACTTGCCCTGCACCACGGCACTCAAATGGACTACTAAAACCGTGAGCACGTTAACCATACAAATAGACTGGCCGCGCTGGACGAAGCTGACGATTGCAATTTCTGCCATCGTGATGCTGAGCAGCTACACGCCGGTGCCCGGTTTGATCCACCAGATCAAGTCGCTGGGAGAACTGCGCGTGGTTACGCGCACAGGCCCGCTCGCCTTTTATCGCGGGCCAGATGGTGCCGCGGAGGGCCCGGAATTCGATTTGGCGCGACGCTTCGCCGATGAACTCGGCGTCAAGCTCAAGATTACGCCGATGCGGACTTACGCTGAAATCTACGCGGCTCTGACCTCCGGGCAAGCGCACTTGGCAGCCGCCGGTTTGAAGGTACCCACGCAAGCAGTGCCCGGCATCGAATTCGGGCCTGCCTACCAGCATGTGCGCGAACATTTGATTTATCGTCGCGGCGCCTCAAGACCGGGTTCCTTGGCCGAAATCAGCAATTCCGATCTCGAGATTGCCTCCGGCAGTTCACACGCCAAAACCCTGGAAGATGCGCGCAATGCGTATCCGGATCTTGTCTGGGTGGAAAACGCCAGCACCAATTCGCAAGCCTTGCTGGACGGTGTGGCTGACGGAACCATTGACTACACCATTGCCGACTCGACGGAATTTGCTTTGGCGCACGACGTGCATCCTGACTTGCGCATCGCCTTTGACTTCCCCGGAGACCGCCCTCTCGCGTGGGCCGCCAGCAACCTGGATCCAAGCTTTGCGCGCGACATGATGGAGTATTTCGCGCGGCTGAAACTCGATGGCGAACTCGCCACCATTGTGAATCGCTACTACGGACGCTCCGAGGAGGCAGAGTTCGTCAGAGGTCCTGGCTTCATGCAGCATTTGCAAAGCCGCCTGCCGCTTTATAAGCAGTGGTTCGTCGAGGCGGCCGAGCAAAGCAGCGAGGATTGGCGCTTGCTGGCCGCGATCGGTTATCAAGAATCGAAATGGAATCCCAGCGCTGCCTCGTCGGCGGGAGCACGAGGATTGATGCAACTGACGGCCGAGACGGCGAACGAAACCAAGGTCACGGACCTCTCGGATGCGCGGCAAAGCATTTTTGGCGGCGCGCGTTATTTTCGTCAGGTATACGAAAAGATTCCTTCCCACGTTCTTGAGCCGGATCGGACCTGGTTTGCACTGGCCGCATATAACATTGGCTATGGTCACGTGGAAGATGCTCGTGTGTTGGCGCAAAAGGCCGGCCGCGATCCGGACTCCTGGCAGGACGTGCGGGACTTTCTGCCGCTGCTCGAGCAGGAGCGCTGGTACACGAAAACCGAAAACGGTTATGCGCGGGGATGGGAACCCGTGCGCTACGTTGACAACGTTCGCAGCTATCGAGATTTGTTGGAATGGGCTTGGGGTGACGGTCCCCGTTCCGCCGTCTTGAATTAGCGGCGACTTGCGAAGAATCGCCGCAGCAGACCCGCGGCCTCTTCGCTGCATACTCCACCGAATACGTCCAACTGCTGCGCAAGCCGCGGCTCACGCGGCAAATCGACGACGCTGCCGCAGGCACCCGCCTTCGCGTCCCACGCGCCGAATACGACCCGCGATATACGCGCGTTCAACACGGCCCCCATGCACATCACACAGGGCTCCAATGTTGCATACAGCGTGGCCGCGCCGAGCCGATAATTTTGGAGCGCCAGGGCGCCGGCACGCAATGCGACGATTTCCGCGTGCGCGGTCGGATCATGCCTCGAAATGGGCTGATTCCACCCTTCGCCGATGACTTCATTGTCCAAGACGAGCAACGCGCCGACCGGTACTTCGCCCTCCTCGGCAGCGCGTTGCGCGAGGTGCAGCGCGCGCTGCATGAAATCGACGTCGCTGGCCGGCTTCATGGCGCGGCCGGCGTCGGCCGGCGTCGGCTGTAGCGCGTGACGAGAATCGCGATGTATAACAAAAACAACGCCGCGGCACTGTAACTCAAGGAATTGTGAATGCCGATGCTTGCGCCGAGAAGTCCGACGCTCAGGCCGCTAAAGGTCCGCAGCCCGTTGGCGGACATGGCGAATACGCCGATCACTCGGCCGCGAATCTCGGCCGGCGCGTTCAGTTGCACCAAGGACTGCGCCATGGAATTAAAACCGAGTTCGACGAATCCGGCGATGAATAACAAGGCGATTGCCACGGTGTAGGTATGCGATCGCGCAAATCCGGCCAGCGCACAGCACCAGAGGATGGCCAGGATATAGGCCGTTCTTACCCTCGGCGGAAGTAGACCTCGGCTCTCGAGAATCAGGCCGGCCAGCAGGCCGCCGGCGGCGTCCGCCGCGAGCAAGATGCTGTAGGAGACGTCCGCGGCGCGCTCATGCCCCAGATCAAGCGCGAAACCCGGCATTTGCGCCTGGTAAGCATTGCCGATGAAGAAGGCGGAAGCACCCACCAGTACCGTCATCGAAAGCAGCACCGGGTTCCGTCGCACCACGTTCATAGTCAACCAGATATCCTTGAATCCTCGGATCCCGGGAGGCCGCGGCGCCGCGGCGCGATCCGGGCCATAGGGAGCTCTGATTAGCCAGAGGAACATCGGCACATAGATGAGTGCGTTCATGAAAATCCCATAGGTGGGGCCGAACGCCCTTATCAGGACGCCTCCAACGGCGGGACCGACCAAAAACGCCAAATAGCGTCCCGTCGCGTTGAGCCGAACCGCGCTGGATACTTGCTCCGCTCCCACCATGCGGTGAATGAGCACTTGCGACGCCGGCATCCAGATGACTCCGGCCAAACCGTGAATTACGAGCAGCACCATGGCCTTCCATTGCTGCGTCGAGTCGGTGGCAAACATCACGCCCCAGCCGACAGATACGCCCATAAACAGCAGCATTCCAACCTGAATGAGCCGGCGGATGTCGAAGCGATCAGCCAATCCACCTGTGTAGGCGGCAAACAACAGGTAAGGCGCCCAATGGGATACGACCGCGAAGGCCCCCAGTGCCGGCGTATGAAATTTTTGGAAAATCACCCAATAAGAAATCACATGCTCGATGTTGTCGGCCATCATCGCCGCGCTGCCGGCCAAGAAGTAGATCCTGAAATCCGGGTTCGCGAAAGAAGTGAAGGCGATTCGCTTTGGGGCGGGCGCGGGCGAGGCGTCGATTTGAGGTTCCAAGTTCTTTTATGCCTCGACTAAAGAGTCGCCATCTCGTCGCGACCACACTTCGGCCGGCGCGTGAATTGGGACTTCGATTCCAATTCAGTAGAATATCGCGTTGACGTTGGCGGATAACGATAACACGAGGATTCCATGCGCGGACTCCTGTTGGTGGCGGCATGTGCGGTGTCCCTGCCCGCATTTGCCAATGAAGGCATGTGGACTTTCGACAATTTCCCGTCGAGCGCGGTAAAGCAGGGCTTCGGAGCCGATATCACGCCGGCCTGGTTGGATCACGTCAGGCTATCGACGCTGCGATTGACCAACTGCACCGCATCCTTCGTCTCCCGGGAAGGGCTGATTCTTACCAACCACCATTGCATGGAATCATGCCTCGCGGAATTGTCCTCCAAGGAGAAGAGCCTGCTGGAGCTCGGCTTCCGCGCTCCATCGCGAAATGCAGAGCAACGCTGCCCGGCGCAGTACGCGGATATCCTGGTCGGCACGGAAAATATCACCGACGCCGTATCGAAAGCCGATTCAGGGCTCGGCGACGCCGCGGCCAATACCGCGCGCAAGAAACTCTTGACCTCTCTTGAACAGGCCTGCGAGCAGGCCAGCGCCGGTGCCAAGTCCGGAAAGCTCGTATGCCAATCCGTTCGGCTGTATCAAGGTGGGCAGTACTTTCTCTACAAGTACAAGCGCTATTCGGATCTTCGTCTGGTTTTCGCTCCGGAAGCTGATATTGCCGCTTTCGGCGGCGATCCGGATAACTTTCAATTTCCGCGCTGGTCGTTGGATTTTTCGATTCTCCGGGCTTACGAGGACAACAAGCCGGCCAAGACACCCCATTACCTGCAAATCGATTTTGCCGGCCCCAGCGCCAATCAGTTGGTGTTCGTCGCGGGCGATCCGGGCACCACGGAGCGATTGCAAACGCGATCTCAACTGGAGTTCGACCGCGATGTGTCCTTGCCCAATGCATTGCTGCGCGCCTCCGAATTGCGCGGCCGCTACATACAATTCGGCAAAATTAGCGTCGGAGACGAACGCATAGCCCTGGCGCCGCTCAACAGCCTGCAGAATGGCATCAAGGTGCGGCGCAAGGAACTTGATGCGCTCAACGACGATGCCTTGCTCGAGGCGAAGTCCAGGGCAGAACAAGCTCTACGCGCGGTCGCCGGATTCAGCGGGACTGATCCCTGGAAAGAAATCGAATTGGCTTCGAGCCGCGAACGAGCGCTCTACCTACCCTACATTTTTATAGAAAACGCGGCCGGCTTCAGCAGCGCGCTGTTCCGTAACGCGCGCCTGCTGCTCAGGGGCGCCGACGAGCGGATCAAGCCCAACAAGGACCGGCTTCGAGAATTTACCGACGCCGAGCTGCCGCGCATACAGCGCGATCTCTATGCTCGGGTTCCCGTATATCCTGAATTCGAACAGCTGACCCTTTCGTTTTCGCTCGAGCGCATGCGCGAATGGCTGGGTCCGGACCATCCCGTGGTGCGAAGGCTGATGGGCAGGGAATCGCCCGATGCTTTGGCGACGCGACTCATCGCCGAAACCGAAATGAATGACGCCGATTTTCGCAAGCGCCTTTGGGAAGGCGGCAAATCCGCCATCGACACCTCCCGCGATCCCATGATCGCCTTGGCGCGCTCCATAGACCCCGAGGCGCGGGCCATCCGCAAACGCTACGAAGATGAAGTGGAGGCTCCGACCATCAGGGCGGCGGAAAAAATCGCGGCCGCTCGCTTCAAGGCCTATGGCACCAATACGTACCCGGACGCGACATTTACACCGCGCCTGAACTTCGGCACGGTACAAGGATGGGTGGAGAACGGCTCGACGGTGCAACCGTTTACCCATCTTGATCGGGCATTCGAGCGCGCCACCGGTGCCACGCCCTTCAAGATTCCCGAGAGCTGGATGCGGGTGAAGGCGCAGCTGGACATGAGTACGCCTTTTTGCATCTCCACGAGCAATGATATCGTCGGCGGTAACTCCGGAAGTCCGCTCATCGACCTCGAGGGCAAAATCGTCGGTCTGATGTTCGACGGCAACATACACTCGATCGCGGGCCGTTACTGGTTCAATCCCGAGAACAACCGCGCAATCGCGGTGCACCCGGCGATCATCCGCGAGGCGCTCGAAAAAGTGTATGGCGCAAAAGAAGTGCTGGCTGAACTACTGCAGAACTAACGCAAGTACACGAGCTCTCAGACCGTCATTCGATCAAAGATACGCGACAAGAGCCCCCAATAAGTGGCGGGCTTGAAGCGTTGAATGAGGTCCAAGAGCTGCGCGTCGCGGCCGATCAAGATGCGGGGTTCATTGCGTTCGACACCGCGAATGATGCGTTGCGCAGCCGCGGCGGGCGTGGTGCGTGCCAGACGCTCGAATCGATCCCCCACGTCGCTCAGGCTGACGCTTTCCCGTAGCCGAGTCCCGGTCCTAGCCTGGCGCGCAATGTTGGTTTTCACGCCGCCTGGATGAACGACGGAAAGTCTCACCGTGCTCTTGTTCGTCGCCAGCTCGTGGCGCAATGCTTCGGAGAAGCCGCGCACCGCAAACTTGGA
>Ga0210400_10000284_pt1 | contig 59693 bp, 54 predicted proteins | sample IncBWH26MmetaG_FD_155456 | JGI IMG/M metagenome (GOLD analysis project Ga0210400, IMG submission 155456) | Forest soil microbial communities from Barre Woods Harvard Forest LTER site, Petersham, Massachusetts, United States - Inc-BW-H-26-M | ecosystem: Environmental > Terrestrial > Soil >...
TCGCGGGTGATGATCTCGGGACCGAGCTTTGTGTCGCGGACATCAACTTTGAAATCTTCGATGTGGATTGAGGAATACCGGTCTTCTTCCACGACGCGGGAGGAAATCAAAATCGCGTCTTCATAATTGCCGCCTTCCCAAGACATAAACGCCACAAGCATGTTCTGGCCCAATGCCAGCTCGCCGTTTTGGATGGCGGCGCCGTCCGCAATCGGCTGGCCGGCTTTGATATCCTGGCCTTTGCGCACGATCGGATGCTGGTTGATGGAAGTGGAAGTGTTGGAGCGGATGAATTTTTGCAGTAAGTATTCTTTTTTCTTGCCGTTTTTTTCTGCAATCACGATTTTTTCGCCAGAGACAGATGACACGATGCCGTCTGATTCCGCGATTATTACCTGGCCGGAATCATAAGCGGCTTTGGCTTCGACACCGGTGCCCACGATCGGGGAATCCGGCTTGATGCACGATACGGCCTGCCGCTGCATGTTTGATCCCATCAAGGCGCGGTTGGCATCGTCGTGTTCGAGGAAGGGAATTAAAGAAGTAGTAACAGAAATAATTTGTTTGGGCGAAACTTCGATGTAATCAATCTCGGAAGTTTCGGCAATCGACGGCTCGCCGTGGACGCGCACGGAAGTTCGGGCTTCTTTGAAGTAGCCCTGTTCGTCCAATTCCACATTGGCCTGACCGATAATGGTAAATTGCTCTTCATAAGCGTCAAGATAGACCAGCTCGGAAGTGACTCTGGCCCGGCCGTCTTCTTTTTTCACTTTCAAATACGGCGTTTCGATAAATCCAAAGTCATTGATGCGAGCGTAAGACGCCAAATGCGCCACGAGGCCGATGTTCGGTCCTTCCGGCGTGGTGATCGGGCAAAGGCGGCCGTAGTGGGAGCGGTGCACGTCGCGCACTTCAAATCCGGCTCGCTCGCGGGAAAGCCCGCCCGGGCCCATGGCGCTAAGTCTGCGCTTGTGTTCGAGTTCGGCCAGAGGATTGGTCTGGTCCATAAATTGCGACAGCTGAGAAGAAGAGAAAAATTCCTGGATCACAGCTACGATCGGCCGGACGTGAATCAGCTGGGCCGGTGTCACAGTTTCGATGTCAGCCAAACTCATGCGGTCTTTGGCAATCCTGCTCATGCGCGCCAAGCCGATGCGGAATTTGCTTTGGATCAGCTCGCCTACCGAACGCACGCGGCGGTTGGAGAGATGGTCGATGTCGTCCCACAAACCCTGGGAATTGTTGAGGCGAATAACTTCGCGAATAATGTCGGTCAAATCTTCTTTGGTCAAAATCCGATCTTCCCGGCCTTCGATATTCAGGCGCTGATTGAGTTTGTAGCGGCCGACTTCGGACAAATCATAGCGATCCGCATGAAAAAACATGGCTTCGATCAGGGAGCGGGCATTGTCCACGGTCGCCAAGTCTCCTGGCCGGATGCGTTTGTAAACTTCTTTAAACCCTTCGTCAGCTGACTTGGACGGATCTTTTTCCAAAGTATTCTGCATATAGCGCATGTCGGGATTGGTATCGACATCGGCAAACGCGGCCAAAATTTCTTCGTCTGAGCCAAATTTAAACACGCGCAGTAAAGCCGTGATCGGAATTCTGCGCTTCCGGTCGATTTTGACGCTGATGACGCCGTTGATGTCGGTTTCCACTTCCAGCCAGGCACCGCGGTTCGGAATAATTTTGGCTCCGTACCAGTTGCGGCCGCGAGCCGCTTCACCGGTGAAAAATACTCCCGGGGATTTGACCAACTGAGAGACGACTACGCGTTCGACGCCATTGATGACAAAAGTCCCTCTCGGAGTCATCAAAGGAAAATCGCCCAGATAGACGTCCTGGGTTTTGGTTTTGCCCGTGACTTTGTTGGCCAATTTTACCGAAACGTACAAAGGAGCTTCGTATGTAGTATTTCTTTCTTTGGCGGTTTTTTCATCGTATTTTGGTTTATCTAAAAAATATTCGCCGAAAAACAGCTCCAAATTCTTGCTGGTAAAATCTTTTATGGAACTGATTTCGCCAAATAACTCCTTCAGACCTTTTTCCCAAAACCACTTGTAAGACCGAAGCTGGGCTTCGATCAAATTGGGCATGTCCATGACCTCGTTAAACGGCGTAAAAAACTTGCGGGCCCCTTTCCGCTCGCCCGTAGAGGCTAAATTTAGGCTAAGATTAGCCATTATTTTTTTTGAAGACATAAAATAATCCCTCTTTTTGCACATATGCAAAAAGAGCCGCTGTTTGGCTATGCTCTTATTAAGTTTGATATCACATCTCTATACTAACCTTTTTTCGGACTTTGTCAAGCACAAACAAACCGAAGATTATCAGCAATACTCCCAAGGCCGTGGGCATGTAAGTAATCGGCAGTTTGTCGGCCAAAACGCCGATAATAATCGTGGGGAGTGTTGCGGAAATCTGCAGCAAGACATAAAGCGTGGCATAGACTCTCCCCCGCACGTGGTCTTGGGCATAGGTTTGAAGCAAGGAGTGGCTGGGCGCGAAAATGTGGGCATTGAAAAATCCAATAAAGAAACCGAAAATCGCATAATACAAATACCGGTCATCATTGAAGTGTCCGATGAATGACAGCAAAAACAGCATCAAGCCCATACCCAAAAATCCGGCCAGCACCAGCTGTTGCTTGGAAAAATATTTCTCCTCGAATCCGAGGCTTAAGGCGCCGGCCAAAATCCCGATCCCCAACGGAGCGATAACCAGAATCGATCCAGTGTCGAGATTGATGCCGATCGCGTGCTTCATGAAAGCGGGCGCGATCGTAATCATCATGCCATTGACGATCTGAATGCAAACCAGGCTCAAAAGCGAATAATGCAAAACTTTGTTGTTCCAAAAATATAAGACACCTTCTTTGAATTCATGCCAGACTTTGGAAAAAGAATAAGGATTTTTGTGGACTTTCGCCGGAAGAAGCGGCGGCAACGTGGAAGTGGCGACAGCGGCGATCAAAAGTAAAATCGTCCCGGCCCAATAAGGGGCGGATTGGCCGAAAGCGGAAGACAGCGGCCCGGCTGCGGCAAACCCGATGATCAAAGCGGCACTATTGGTGAAAGCGAAATAACTGTTGGCGATCAGGATTTGGTATTTGGGTACCAGATTTGGAATCGAAGGCGCTTCGGCTGGAATGTAAAATTGGTTGAGAGACGAATATAAAAAAGTAATCAAAGCCAGTCCCCAAAATTTGCCGCCGACCACGAAGTATAAAGCGATGCTCCCCGCTTGCAGAAAATTGATGACGGTCAAAAGCCACCTGCGATCGAACCGGTCGGCATAAACTCCAGCAATGCTGCCGAAAAATACAGTTGCCAGACCGAACGCCATAATAATCAGGGACACGGACAGCGACGAGTTCGTCATTTTGAAAACTTTGATCAAAATCGCAAAACTGAGGATGTAGTTGGTCAACTGCGAAGTCGCCTGAGAGATCCAAAGCTTGGTAAAATTGATATTTTTAAGAACCGAAAGGTAATTTTTGAAATCCATCCCGATGGGATTAGTGGTTTCGCGGAAGCGTGATACTGGGCTTTTGAGCGTAATATGGCTTAGCCAGTTTTTGGCCGCGTTTTGATACTAACAACCTTAAATCAACCGGAACATTGGCCTTGATAGGCACAACTTCCAAACCCAACCCTAACGCCAGCGCGTTGGCCGTGGCGACACCCGTACGGATTTTTGAAAATGAGCCCGGACCTTCGACTACGGCAATTTTGTCGATTTGATTAAGTGCAATTTTTTGCCGCTTGCAAAATTTTCGGATTTCCGGAAGTAATCGCTCAGACAAATCATGAGCCGCAAACTTATGCCAAACTATTTCTTTGCCAACCAGAGCAATTTTTGTTTCTTTGAAATCAGATGTGTCCAGAAATAAAAGCATTTGGAATTTGATATTTGTAATTTGAAATTTCCTAAGACACTTCTTCCTGTTTCAAATGTTTGTGCTTGTCGTTGACCCGAATTTCTTTGATAACTTTCTCGACTAATCTCTTCGGGTCATTGTCGAACACCACCCGCTTGCGGCCGCGCTTGGCCAGCTTCAAAATATGATCAATATCCTGTTCGATCCCGCCGGTTTCAGTCAGTACCCCGACCACGCGCTTATCTTCGAAAGCGGTGGTAAATTCATTGAGCGTGCCGATGCGGCCGCAAACCACGATCACCGCATCCGACGAGCGAGTCATGAGCATGTTGCGTCCCGAATAATCAAATCCGGTATAAATAATCAAGTCCATATAGCGCGTCGGCAGGCGGTAAGTGTGGACGTGGGCTTGCTTCGAAACTGCAGGCGACAAACCGATCGAGATCCCGCCGCCGCTTTTCGCTCCCCTAGTCGCCCACTCCGGCACGCCGATCGTGGCTCCGGTGATAAGGATAGCGCCGTGAAGCGCAATCTGGCGTCCGACTTCATAAGATTTTTTAAAAGCGCCTTTGGCGCAGTTGTTATTCGCCGAACCGGAAACTGCTATTTTGTATTGCATTACTTTGGTATCAATCTGGTTAATTTTCTGCCCTGCTTATAAATAGTATACCAGATCGGAGAATAAATCTGATCGAACGCTCCGGGATATACTACAACAAACCCGCCAAATCCTTTCTTGAACCGCGAAATCCCGGCCCAAGCATGCCTCTCTTCACCAGCCGGCGCCACACCGCCAAAATCATAATTTTTCATGCCCAAAGTTTTGGCCAGGCGGATCGCTTCCCAATGCAGCAGATAAGGCGCCATCGCCTCCTTCATGGCTGGACTGGAGCCGCCGTGCAGATAAGTTGCCGTGTCGCCAAACAAAGTCAGGATCATGCCGGCCAGCGGCTTGCCCTGATATTCGGCTAAAAGAATTTTCAAATGATCCGGACCGAGCTGCTCCCACATCTGCAGATAATAATTTTGCGGGTGAAGGCGGATTTTGTTCCGCGAGGCGGTTTCCAAAAATAATTTAAAAAGCGTGATCAAATCCTTCTGATCTCCTTGCCGTACTGCGACACCTTTGCGCTGGGACAAATTGATATTGTATCTGGTCTTCGGTTTCATGCCGATCAGCAATTCTTCTTCCGTGTGATCCAAATCCAAAATCCAGTTCTGAGTCGGCTGAGTGTCTTTGACTGCACGCGGCAAATTTTTGACTTCATGCAAAGGCTCGATTCGGGAAAAAATAATCCCTAAATCGGATTGCATTTTCTTCAAATCTTCCAAAGCTTCGTCTGCATCTCCCAGCGGCCCTCTCGGACAATACAAATATTTCTTGCCCATGGGCAATTCGGTTTCGATCGCCAGATTTGCAAATCGGTCCGAAGAAAACCTAAAAATTTTCTGGCCCAAAGCTTCGTGGAATTGTCCCCAAGCCCAAGACTGCAAAATCGACCCTCCCAGGTCGATCACTTTTTTATCCCATTCTTCTTTAGAAAAATTTGAAATCATTTGCTCAGTGCCTTCAAAGCCATTTTAATCTTTTGCTGAATATTACTGACATCGCCAGGTATATTTTTCAAAGCTTCACGCGCGTCGCTTTCGCGATAGCCCAAAGCCACCAATGCTTCCAAAGCGTCCGAATGATCTTTGGCCACGGGTCCGGAAGCGCCGTCTTGTTTGACCTTTTCGCGGAGTTCCACGATCACGCGCTCCGCAGTCTTACTGCCAATCCCGGAAACTTTTTTGAATACTCCGGCATCGCCCGAGGCAATCGCGGATTTGATCATTTCCAGCCCTGACAGAGACATGATGCCGAGCGCGGATTTGGGACCCACTCCGGATACTGTCAGCAGCAATTCAAAAAATTCCAGCTCAGCCATGGTGCGAAATCCATACAGTGTCATCTGGTCTTCACGTACATAGGTGTGCGTAAACACGCCCAATCCTTCGCCGACTTTCAGCGTCGTAAGTAGAAGTGGGGTTACAAAAACTTTGTACCCGACTTCGCCCGCCTGGACGATAACGAAATTGCCGCCTTTGTATTGTATATCGCCTCGAATTGATCCGATCATAAGTATATTATAGGCAAAAATTGGTTAATTTACTATAATAAAACTCAAAGGAGGGTTCGCATGAGAACCCGTCTGATACTTGCCACGCTTCTGGCGATTGGCTTCGCTTACCTATACTTTAGTAAACTGGCCAAGATGCAGCTGACCGTTCCCAACGTTATTGCGAAAACCACTGACCGTGAGTGGGCTTCTATGCGCTTTGAGGATGTTGCGGAAGAAGCAAAAAGAGTTTTCGTCGGACACGTTCTCTCGATCCGAATCAAAGACCCGGGTGTGCGAGAAGTGCGCTTGGCCGTCGAAAATAAAATCCGAGGCAACTTGGGCAAAGAGCTGGTGGTCAACGAATCCATCCCCTTCGCCGACCCGATCGAGGTTGGCGTAGAGGTATTCTGGCTCCTGCCCTTGGACAGCGAAATTGGACTGGCTCTACCTATTGGCGGATCGAACGGCGATTTCCAGGTAACCCGAACCGATCCGGTACTGGGCAAGATGGTAAAAAACGGAAATGAGAACCGAGGCTTGTGGGATCGCGACCTCTGGGAGGAAAGTCAGAGAGGAATAATAGCGCTGTCCTTCCTTGCCCGACGTCTGCCGAATGATGTAGTTCAGAAAATTGCCGCCTTTGGCGACTCTCCTCCCGGACCAGAAATTCCACTTGAACTTCTGATCGCATTCGTCCAAACTCCGCCCGAAAACCGCCCAAAAATTCCATGAAGCACTCACCGATAAGCTCTGCTCATCGGTCTTTTTTTGTCCCAAGTGCGCTTCCAAGCCGCTTTTTCTTTATGCCTCTATCCATAAGTTCCAAGTTTTTGCTATAATACAGTTTGGACTAATTTATGCCGTTTAAACTACAATCACAATTCAAGCCCGCTGGGGATCAGCCGCAGGCAATCGACAAACTGATCAAAGGCTTGGACAAAAAATACCGCTATCAAACCCTGCTTGGCGTCACCGGCTCTGGCAAGACTTTTACCATGGCCAATGTCATAGAAAAAATCCAGAAGCCGACGCTGATAATTTCCCACAACAAAACTCTAGCCGCCCAGCTGGCGAGTGAATTCCAGGATTTTTTCCCGGACAACGCCGTGCATTACTTCGTCTCTTATTATGATTACTACCAGCCGGAAGCGTACATCCCCCGCTCTGACACTTATATCGAAAAAGAAACCGAGATCAACGAAGAAATTGATAAATTGCGCAACGCCGCGACACAAAGCCTGCTGTCGCGCCAGGATGTGCTGATCGTGGCCTCGGTGTCGTGCATTTATGGTTTGGGCAACCCGGCCAATTATCTCGATCTTTCAATTCGGCTCAAAGTGGGAATGGAAATCAAGCGCGACAAATTCTTGCGCCGCCTGACTGACCTGCAATTTTTGCGCAACGACATTGAGTTGAGCCGCGGGAATTTCCGGGTTCGCGGCGACGTCATCGAATTCATCCCAGCCAGCGCGGACAAAATCATACGCTTGAATTTCTATGGCGATGAAATAGAAAAAATTTCCGAACACGATCCTCTCACCGGCCAGGACTTTGGCCAGCGGCAAGAACTGACTATCTTCCCAGCCAAACATTTCGTCACCCCTCGCGAAAAACTGGTAGCGGCAGTGGGCAACATCCGCGACGAACTGCGGGAGCAAGTCAGATTTTTCAAATCCCAGGGCAAGGAACTCGAAGCCCAAAGAATTGAACAGCGCACCAACTTTGACATCGAGATGATGCTTGAAACCGGATTCGTCGCGGGAATCGAAAATTACTCGCGCCACCTGGATTTCCGCAAAGCGGGCGAGCCGCCCAGCACTCTGCTCGATTATTTCCCTGATGATTTTCTGCTATTCATCGACGAATCTCATATTACGTTGCCGCAAATCGGCGGCATGTATCTGGGTGACCGATCCCGTAAGGAAACTTTGGTCAACTACGGATTCCGGCTTCCTTCGGCCATGGACAATCGGCCTCTGCAGTTTGAAGAGTTTGAAAAACGCATCGGCCAGACGATTTTTGTCTCCGCTACTCCTGTGGTGGATCGTGAAATCAAAGTCTCCAAGCAAGTCGCCGAGCAGTTGATCCGTCCCACTGGCTTGCTGGACCCGGAAATCGAAATCCGTCCGACCAAAAACCAGATTGACGATCTGATGGAAGAAATCCAGAAGCGCGTCAAAAAGAAACAACGAGTCTTGGTTACTACTCTTACCAAAAACATGGCGGAAGAATTGTCGCAATACCTGACCGAGTACGGCATTCGCGTCACGTACCTGCACGCGGATATCGAAACCCTGCACCGCCTGGAAATTCTTCGGGATCTGCGGCTTGGAATTTACGACGTGGTTGTGGGCATCAATCTGCTTCGCGAAGGCTTGGATTTGCCGGAAGTATCGCTAGTGGCGATCCTCGACGCGGACAAAGAAGGCTATCTTCGATCGGAAACTTCTCTGGTCCAGACCATGGGCCGGGCCGCCCGCCACGTGGAAGGGCACGTCATCATGTATGCGGACAAGATCACTGGTTCCATGGATCGAGCGATGAAGGAAGTAATTCGCCGCCGCAAAATCCAGCTTGATTACAATCAAAAACACGGCATCACCCCGCAAGGCATTATGAAGGCAATCAGGGAAACAAGGTTGGCTGGCATGAAGGCCGAAGAGGAAAAAGTTGAAATGCTAAAGGAAATCGACCTGACCAAAATGACCAAGCAAGATGTCGCTTATGCCGTCGAAGAACTGCGCGATCAGATGGATTTGGCCAGCAGAAATCTGGACTTTGAAAAAGCGGCACTGATCCGCGACCAGATCACCGCCATCCGCACCAAACAACGGATGAAAAAACATAAGTTTAAATAGTAATTAGTAAATAGTAAGGAGTAATAAGGAGTTGACCTCGTCTGATTTTTTTGCTAAACTTTTGAAGCTAAACTTTGTGTCGCGAAGTTTATTATCCTAATTACTTATTACTAATTACTCCTTACTATCCATGCCCAATACTAAATCCGCCATCAAAGCCGCCCGCCAAAACATCAAGCGCCGGGTGGTAAACCTCAAGGCTCTGGAAGCGATCAAGAAATCCGCCAAGCAGGTGCGCAAATTCGCCTCTGCAGGCAACAAATCCGAAGCCGCAAAAGCCTTGTCCGCCGCGTTTGCCGCACTCGACAAAGCAGCCAAGAAAAATATCATCCACAAAAACAACGCCTCGCGCCACAAATCCCGCCTCTCGGCCATGATCGCGAAACTGAAATAATAAAAAACCGCTCCAAGTGGGCGGTTTTTAAATTCCCTCACATAAAAACTTTCAAAAAATAAAGATATTTTGCTTCATACTTCCAGTTTTTCCATCTCCGACCAATTATCCCCGACCTTCGCTTCAACCAAAAGCGGGACTTTCAGCATATAAACTGATTCCATGATTTTCTTGATTTTTTTGGCATATTCTTCCGCTTCGTTTTTCTTGACTTCAAACACTAGTTCATCATGCACAGACAAAAGCATGTTCGCTTCCGGCATTTCCTTTTCAATTTGGATCATCGCCAGTTTGATGATGTCCGCGGCCAGGGACTGGATCGGCATGTTTACGGCTTGCCGCTCAGCAGCACCCCGGATGGCGAAATTTGGCGAAGCGATTTCCGGAAAATATCGGATGCGACCCAGAGGATTCCGCATAAATTTTTGCTCGTGAACTTGCTGGATCAACCCATCAATATATTGTTTGAGCTTAGCGAATGCTTCATAATAATTTTTAATATGCTCGGCGGCTTGGGCCCTGCTCATGTTTGATCGGGACGAAAGCCCAAAGGCTGATACCCCATACAACACCGAAAAATTAATCGTTTTTGCGTCTCGGCGCTGGCCTGCTGTTACTTTTTCTTCCGGAACCTTAAAAATTCGCGCAGCCGTGGCCTTGTGAAAATCCATATCCGAACTAAAAACCTTGATCATTTCAGGATCTGCCGAAAGCGAAGCCGCGATTCTCAGTTCAATTTGAGAATAATCCAAAGACAGTAAAACCTTGCCTTTATCAGCAATAAACGCCTTGCGCACTTCATTGCCCTGTTCGGTTCGGATAGGGATATTCTGCAAATTTGGATTGATCGAAGATAGCCGGCCGCTGGCGGAAATTGTCTGGCTGTAAGTCGTATGTACCCGAGCGTCAATTTTGGAAACCAACAGCGGCAGAGCGTCGACATATGTCGATTTGAGTTTGGTCAATTCGCGGTATTCAAAAATCAGATCAATCACCGGATGCAGGCCGCGCATTTTTTCAAGCTCCCCCGCGGCCGTGGAAATTCCGCCGGACTTTTTATTTTTTTTCAAATTCAAAGTCGGGATGCGAAGTTTGTCAAACAGCACCTCCGAAAGCTGTTTGGGCGAAGAAATATTGAATTCCATTCCGGCCAGGTCATGAATTTGCTTGATCAGCTGGCCGATGCGTTTTTTCAACTTCTTGGACAAGTCAGAAAGCCACTCCAAATCGAGCTTAACTCCTCGAACTTGCATTTTTTTGAGTACATCCATCAGCGGCACTTCGATTTCCTGATAAATTTTCTGCAGATTTTTCTCAGCGAGACCCGCGGCCAAAGCCTCCCAGTTCGAAATGTCGTATTCGCGTTGGCCGGGATTCAGCAGATACGCGGCGATCATGGCTTCCTCCACCGTTTTGATCAAAACATTCGGTTTACCGACCGCGGTCGTGGCCGGAGCAGCCAAAACTTTTTTGCTCGCTGGCAGACGCTGGTCCAGCGCGCGGATACCTAAGCCGTGGAAAAGCTTACTGACTTTGTTTTGGTCATAGTCTGACAAATTTGTCGCTTCGAAATCAAAATCTAGATTATTTTGCTGATCAATATGCGCCAATTTCTGAGACAGATACGCTTTGGGTTTGCCTTCGATCAATTTTTTCACGGTCCCGGCTTTGATTTTCTTCGATTCATTGTCTACCGCTTCATAGACGGCGTCCAAACTGCCGAAAGTTTTGATCAATTCCAAAGCGCCTTTCTCGCCAATCCCAGGCACACCCGGAATGTTGTCCGAAGTATCGCCGCGAATCGCTTTGTAGTCCACCCACTGGCTGGGATGCAGGCCATAAATTTCCACCATTTTATCCGTGTCGAAAATCTGGATATCGGAAAATCCAGTTTTGAATCGATAAACTTGCGTGTGATTGTCAATCAACTGCAATAAATCCAGGTCGCCGGTGACAATGATATTTAAAACGTCTTTCGGCGTTTTGTACGCGATGATGCCGAGTAGATCGTCAGCTTCAAAGCCTTCTTTTTCATAAATCGGAATTTCCAAAGCCTGCAAAATTTCTTTAATTTTCGGCAGCTGCATCAAAAGTTCGTCAGGTGCGACTTTGCGCGTGGCTTTGTAATCCGTAGTTAGCTTATCTCTGAAGGTTGGGCCCTTGACGTCAAACGTCACCAGCGCGTGAGTGGGTTTGATATCCACGAGAGCTTTGAAAAGCATGCTGAAAAATCCGAAGATAGCACCTGTCGGAAAACCGTCGGAATTGGACATAGCTGGCAAAGCATGAAAAGCGCGATGAAACAGCGCATGCCCGTCGATGAGTAATAGTTTGCGTTTAAATTGTGCCATAACCTTTCAATCATAACAAAAAATTCCCGTTTCAGCCACGTAATTTTGGGCGAATTTTTGCTTGAGGTGGCAGACGGCAAAAATTAAACTTCCAATGATTAACTTTATAAGGGGAAAAATATGCCGCAGGAAAAAGCAAAAAACCTTCGAGATCTTCTGGTCATGAAACTTCAAACTCTTTACTATGGCGAACAGCAATTTGACAAAGGTCTAACCAAAATGATCGAGGCCGCTTCGGACGAAGACCTTAAAGCAATCCTCCAGTCGCATCTGGAAGAAACCAAGGACCAGAGTCAAAGATTGGTCGAGGCTTTCGATGAGCTCGATGCGAAAGCCGAACCTTTGGAAAGCGACGCTATCGATGGTTTGGTTTCGGACGCCCAATGGTGCATCGACAACATCAAAAATCCGCAGGTACTGGATGCGTCGCTTATCGCCGCGGCCCAATACGTGGAGCATCATGAAATCGCCGGGTATGGCTCAGCCGCGACTTGGGCCGAACAGCTGGAAGAATTTGAAGTCAAAGAAATTTTGGGAGAGATTCTGGACGAAGAAAAAGCCGCGGACGAAAAACTCAGCGGCTTGGCTTTGGCCAAAATCAATGAAGAGGCCGCCGATGACGAAGTCGACGAAGTAATAGTAGAAGAGCGCTTCATCGGCCGCCTGGACCCTGGAACAGTTTAGAGGTTTATTCCTCCGTCACTCTGAATACTTCCTCAACATCCGTGACACCTTTCAAAGCTTTCAAAATACCATCCTGAGCCATAGTCAGCATGCCTTCGGCTATGGCCTGGTTTTTGATCTCGGTCGTGGTCGCTCCCCTGGTGATCAGTTTTTCGATCTCATTGCCGATAGCGAAAACTTCGTACACTCCCATGCGGCCTTTGTAGCCCAAGCCATGGCATTTCTCACAGCCTTTGCTGTGATGGAAAACTAATTTTTTGGGAATGTCGGCTTGCGAGGATTTGGGAATGGCTTTCAAAATCGTCTCCACTCTTGATTGCAGATTCGGCGACAGTTTGTATGCTTCTTTGCAATGCTCACAAATTTTACGCAGGAGGCGCTGGGCAATGATGGCATTGATAGCGGGTGCCAGGACAAATGGTTTGATGCCCATATCCAGCAGGCGCGGGATGGCAGATGGGGCGTCGTTGGTGTGCAAAGTCGAAAGCACGATGTGCCCAGTCAGCGCTGCCTGGCAGGCAATCTCCGCAGTTTCAAGATCGCGCATCTCGCCGACCATGACGATATCCGGATCCTGGCGCAGGACCGCGCGCAGAGCCGAAGCAAATGTCATGCCGGATCTGGAATCAATTGGTGTTTGGGTAATCCCCTCGATTTTATATTCCACCGGATCCTCGAGCGTGATTATTTTTACTCCCGCTTCGTTGAGTTTATTCAGCACGGCGTAAAGCGTCGTGGTTTTGCCGCTGCCGGTGGGACCAGTCGTCAGAATCATGCCATTGGGCTTGTCCATTTCTTTCAAAATTCTCTCTCTAGCCAATCCTACGATGCCGAGCTCGTCAAATTTGAGGCTGCCTTTATCCTGGCGCAGCAACCGCATCACGATTGATTCGCCGAATGCCGACGGCAGAACTGAAGCACGCACGTCGACTGGCTGCTTGTCATAAGTCAGGCTGAAACTGCCGTCTTGAGGCGTGGCTGTGACGTTGAGTTTCATTTTCGACAAAAGCTTGATGCGAGACACGAGCTGATGATGAGAATCAATGCCGGTAGAAGCGACGTCCTGAAGTACGCCGTCGATGCGGAAGCGGATTTTCAGTACGGATTTTTCCGGTTCCAAATGAATGTCGGACGCGTCGAGGAAAAGCGCGGAGCCGATCAGATCTTCGATGGCTTCAGTAGAAGAAATTTGTTCAATTTTGGCAGCCAGCTGTTTGAGCGAACCGACTTTGAATCGCGGATCAGTGCTGAGCAGATTGATCGCGTCTTCATGGCGCACGGACGCAATGATTTTACCGTAGCCTTCCAGCACATGCGCAAAGCTGCTTTTCGAAATCAAATACTGTTCAACCGTATATCCTTGTCCTTCGAGCTGTTCTATGACAGTGTTGATTTGATTTTGTGATTCGACTACACCCAGTTTCAGACTGCGGCCTTCTTTGTAAAACAAAGCGCAGCCATAAGCCAGAGCGGTTTCTTTTGGCAGCAATTTCAAAGCCTGCGTATCAATAGGAAAACCGTAGAGGTTGAGATACGCAATTTTTTGGGTTTGGGCAGTTCTTTCTGTTTCTTCTTCTTCGAATTTGCGGTTGAGGTCTGTGTAGACCTGCTTCACCCGCATGCTTCGATTGGCTGAATCTAGCATAAATTTTGCTAGCTTCAGTATACCATAATTTATAGTGCTGGTTTGAGCCTGCTGATTTCGCTTTGCAAAATTTCTACTGCGGTTTTTTCAGCTTGAGCGACACCTTGGTTTATGGAAAATTTTATCGTCCCCGGACTGACTGTTTTGGGTTCAAATTGGCTGAAAATCATGAGCAAATTTACAGGAAGCATGGTCAGACAATACGCGGTCGTTTGCTGGTCGGCGTCTTCCTTCAAAAAAAGAAAGATTTTGGCAAACCCGAGCTGAGCTGCCATTTCTTTGATAATCGCGTCCACGTCCGAGATAGAAGCGCCGGAGCGCTGCATGTCATGCTGGTTGATCGCCGAATAAACCAGAGAAATATTGTTGTCCTGATTGAGACGCGCCAAGACCCGGCCCCAGAGTTTGAGCAAGCCCAAACTTTTGGTTTTGTACAAATGCGAAATAATTTCCTGCTGTTTGGCGCCAAGACTGACGAGCTGTGAGGCTTTGAGAAATGTTTGCGGCGTGGTTCGCACGTGCTGGAAGCTGTTGGTCTCGGCGATGATGCCGGCCAGAAGCTGGGTGGCGATAGTTTCGTCGATCAGGCCGGATTCAAATTTGTTGATCAAATCCAAAACGATCTCAGAAGTTGAAGTCGCCGGCAATAAAACCAAATTATACTGGCCGTAATTTTCGTTGCTCGCCCGAAAATCAATGTTGGCTACCGGCACGTCGAAAAACAGCTCGGCGTGCTGGCTATAAAATTCGCCCAGCTGTTCGAGAGAAGAAACGCCGATGAGGATCACCAAATCGTAAGGAAAATTTGAAGAGCGAAAACTGATATCGGATCCCGCAAATTCGCCTTGATTGGGCTTGAGAAAAATCGAAAGCCTGTCTGTCTCTTTTTTGTAGCTTAATTCCGCGACTTGGCTTTTTTTGGTTGAGACATCGATGACAAAACTTTTATTAAGATCAATCCGATCCAAAACCTTGTCCGCGCCCGGCAAAAAATCAAACCGATCCGAGACCGGCATCGCCGATAGCAGAGCTGCATCTTTTTCGAGTTTCTTCAAAAAAGCATGCAAAGCCAAAGACGCGGCCAGACTGTCGCCGTTTTGTCCTGAAGTGATGATCAGAATGCTCTGGGCTTCTGAAATTTTTGAAATAATCTGCTGGATAACATCCATAATTTATTGGATAAACCGATTTGGATCATTCGCATGGAACATGTAAATAATCATAGTACTATACTGTCTTTGCTCAAATCCGTCAACTTTACTAGAATGAGGATGATGAAATACAGCAATTTAACTCTTTTCGAGGTCAAAAAATTAGCGGCCGCAATTGCCAGACAATCCAGCCGAAAAAGCGCGGTTATCGGCCTGATCGGCAACCTGGGCAGTGGCAAAACGACTTTTGCCAAAGCTTTTGCCCAAAGCCTGGGCATTAAATCTTTGAAAAGCCCGACATTTATCATCAGCCAGCGGTACGATTTGGGCGAAAAGTATTTGTACCACATGGATTTTTACCGGCTCGATTCCGTAAAACAACTGGAACCGCTTGGTATGGATGAAATCCTTGATTCCCAAAACACTGTTTTGATCGAATGGGTCGACAAATTTCCGACCATCAAAAAAAAGTGCGACATATTGATCGGCTTTAAAGTTAAACCGGATGACAAAAGAGATGTCACAGTCAAAATTTCAAATCACAAATAACAAATTTCAATTTTGGAGCTTGTTTGTGATTTGTATTTTGGAGTTTGGAATTTCTCCAAAGTTAGCTCATGCCAAAACTTTGAACTTTGGGACCCAAACTTGGGACGTTTCCGTCATACCTGGCCAAAGTGCTGAGAAAATTAACGTGCGCAATGATTTTGATTTCGTTATGCTGGCCAAAAATTCACTTCTCGGCACCGCTGGCCACCAGACCGTGACTCTGTGGGACAATGAGACTGCAAATAAAATCAACGACGTGGCCGGCTCGATTGATCGGCAGACGCACGATGCCAGCCTCGTGGTAGAAAATAAAATCGCGACGGCATTTGATCCGGGTCAAAGCGGCCAGGCGTTGGATGTCTATGCCTTAAGCCAACAACTCGCATCTCCGGGAGACGCCATACAGCTGCCGGTGTTGATTTCCGATCCGACTTATAAACTGGCGGATACAAATTCTCTGGGCATCCGGGAATTGGTCGCTGTAGGCGTGTCGGATTTTACCGGCTCGCCCAAAAATCGGATCGCCAACATTGGCGTGGGTGCTGCCAAATTCGACGGCATTATTGTAGATCCGGGACAGGAATTTTCCTTCAACCAAAATCTCGGAGACGTCGACGCCCAGCATGGATTTTTGCCGGAGCTGGTGATCAAACCTTCCGGTGTGACACCGGAATTCGGCGGCGGTCTGTGCCAAGTTTCCACTACCGCTTTCCGCGCGGCCATGAATGCCGGCTTGCCGATTACTGCTAGACGGAATCACAGCTTTGCAGTACAATACTATGCTCCCCAAGGGACAGACGCCACCATCTATCCGGGATCAGCTGATCTCAAATTTATAAACAATTTAACCAGCAGCCTGCTCATCCACACCAGAATTGACGGCAAAAAATTGTACTTCGAATATTACGGCACGAAGGATGCCCGCACAGTAAGTTTTGACGGCCCGACACAGTACGACAAAAAACCTGACGGCTCTATGAAAGCCACGTGGACTCGGCACGTAGCATTGAACGGCCAGACCGCAGACCAAACTTTCAACAGCAATTATCTGCCCCCTGCGCTGTTCCACCACGATTCCGTAGTCCAAACATCAACACCCAATCCGCAAGCCCAAACTCATTAATTAATTTTTACCGCCATGCAAATTCAACTGACCAAAACTCTTTCACCTGCTGACCTCACGATACTGCCGCTGTTTTCAGATCAACGTCCCAGTGTGCTCTGGAGCAAGCTTGCCAAAACCAAGGATTTTCCTCTGGCTGTCGAGGCTGATTTCAAAAACCGCTTGGGTGCCACGCAATTGGTTTATCTGCCTTCCGGCCGTGTGCTATTGGTCGGCTTAGGCGAGAAAAAGGAATTTAATTTCAGCAAATGGCGAGTCGCAGTACATGCCGCGGTCAACTCTGCGGTCAATCTAGAAGTCTCGAATGCGAATTTGGTTTTGCCGCCAACCCCGCTTGCCAATTCAGAACAATTTTTGGAAGCCACGGGATTTGATCTGGTCTTCAGCGCTTATCAATTCAACGCTTACAAAAAAGACCGCAAGGATTTGAAGCTGAATCAGATCAATATTGCAGGACTTGCCGGCGCCAAACTGGCCAACGCCCTCAAGCGCGGTGAAATTATCGGCCTTTCTGCCAATCATGCCCGCAATTTGGCCAACCATCCAGGCAATGTCGCGACGCCCACGCATCTGGCCCAGCATGCGGAAGAGTCTGCCAAAAAATTTGGCTTTGCCGCACGAATTTTAGGGCCGAAAGAAATTGAAAAAGAAAAATTAGGACTGCTGAAAGGCGTTTCACTGGGATCCGAAGAACCGTCGCGATTTATCATCCTCGAGTATGGCCCCAAATCCAAACCGCCAATAGTCCTGGTCGGCAAAGGCCTGACTTTTGATTCGGGCGGCGTGTCCATCAAACCCGCGGACCGCATGGAAGAAATGAAATATGACATGTGCGGGGGTGCTACTGTGCTGGGAATTTTTGAAGCCGCCGCCCAACTCAAGCTTCCGGTTCATATTGTGGGTCTGATTCCATCCACGGAAAACCTGCTTTCCGGCCGCGCTGTCAAACCGGGCGATATCCTGATCGCGCATGACCAGACTTCGGTCGAAATCGTCAACACCGACGCCGAAGGCCGTTTGATCCTGGCTGATGCCATCAGTTTTGCCAAAAAATATTACAAACCCAAATTAATCGTCGACTATGCTACTTTGACCGGCGCGGTTTTGATAGCGCTGGGCGACGAATACACCGGGTATTTTTCCAATACCCAAAATTACCAAAAACAATTTTCCCAGGCTTCCAAATTCACGGCCGAAAAATACTGGCAGCTGCCGCTCGCTCCCGAATATAAAGACCAGCTCAAGAGCCTTACCGCTGACATAAAAAATATCGGTGAAAGAATGTCGGCCGGCTCCTCGACCGCGGCTTTGTTTCTCGAACACTTCGTGGGGTCCACTCCCTGGATCCATCTCGACATCGCCGGCACTGCCTGGACCATGCGGCCGAAATCCTACGCCAATCCCGGTGCTACTGCCTGGGGCGTTTACCTGACCATCGATTTCCTAAGACAACTGCGTTAGACTGCAGTTTTCTGGAAATTTGCCGCTGTCCGAGCGACAAAAAAACGGTTAGATTTGTCATTGTCGCGAGTCCGGCAAATTTCCGACTTTTTTGCGCTATTTTTTTCCTAGAAAAAAGTAGCAAGAAAAATTCTTTTGTCTGAACAAAAGGTAGCAAAAAATGTTATACTAAAACCAACATGATCAACCAAGATACTGTTGAGATCGACATAGCAAATCCCCAATCTTCATCAGACGAGACTCTGTTTGAGGCGACTTTGCGGCCGCAAAAATTGGCAGAATATGTGGGTCAAGAAAAAATCAAAGAAAATTTAAACATTTTGATTGACGCGGCCAAAGCGCGCAAGGAAACCTTGGAACATATTTTGCTCTATGGCCCGCCGGGTTTGGGCAAAACCACTTTGGCCCATATCATTTCCCGTGAAATCGGCGCCAACATCAAAATCACTTCCGGCCCGGCCATTGAAAAAGCCGGCGATTTGGCATCACTTCTCACCAATTTAGCCGAAAACGATGTATTGTTTATCGACGAAATTCACCGGCTAAATAAAAACGTGGAAGAGATTCTGTATCCGGCCATGGAAGACTACTGTCTCGACATTGTGCTGGGCAAGGGCGCCGGAGCGAAAGCTGTACGTCTCGATCTGCCCAAATTCACTTTGATCGGCGCCACGACCAGGATTGGACTTCTCACCGGCCCTCTGCGCGACCGATTCGGCATGACTTACCGACTGGATTATTACGAAGAACCGGAAATCCAATCCATCATCGGCCGCGCCGCGAGAATTTTGAATATCGAAGTTGACCCGGCTGGCAAAATCGAAATCGCCAAACGCTCGCGCCGCACGCCTAGGATCGCCAACCGCCTGCTCAAACGCGTGCGCGACTTTGCACAAGTCAAAGCGCGAGGTAAAATAAATGAAGCAGTGGCCCAGCAGGCTTTGGCTATGCTGGAAGTCGATGAACTGGGCCTGGACAACAACGACCGGCGGATTTTGGAAGCTCTGATCGAAAAATTTGCCGGCGGGCCCGTAGGAATTTCCTCCCTGGCCGCGGCTACGTCGGAAGATTCCGGGACCATCGAAGATATTTACGAGCCTTATTTGCTTCGCTTGGGTTTGATTGCCCGCACGCCGAAGGGCCGAGTGGCCACCCCAGCTGCTTATGATCATTTGAAGAAACCAACAGGCCAAACGCTTTTATAATTTTGAATTTCCAATTTTAAATCAATTTTAAATATATAATTTAATTTAAAATTCATACAATCAAAATTCAATCGAAATTTAATATTTTAAATTCAAAAATAACGATGCAAATCATCAATGTAATTTTTTACCTAGTTATGGCTATGCTGGTACTATATAGCCTGCTGGCTTTGTATTCCCTTCTGCGGTTTGGCCGATCCAAAATTTTGGGAATCGTGGTCTCGCTTTTGTATTTAATCATCATGGCCGGACTCTACGCCGCGGCTGTGGCCAATCTTGATGCAATTAAATTTTAACACCCAATATTTATTTCCGGGCCAGCAGGATGACGAAGAAATTATGCTCGTGGTCCGCGAGCATTGGATGGTTTTCTTCCTCCGCTTCGTAGCGTGGCTTTTGTTTGCCGCGATTTTGCCGCTGATTGACTGGGCCGTGGCTCATTACGCGCCCGGTCTCAAACTTGCGCCCTACGTCGACTGGCTCAATCTATTTCGAACTCTTTATCTGATGTTCCTGATGCTCGGCCTGCTGATCATCTGGGTCATTTATTATCTCAACGTCCAGATCGTCACCAATTTGCGCGTGGTCGACATTGTCCAGCATTCTCTGCTGTCGCACGTGGTGTCCGAATTGCATCTCTCGCGCGTCGAAGACGTCACAGCCGAAGTCAACGGACTGTTCGGCACATTTCTCGACTATGGCAATGTTTACGTCCAGACCGCCGGCGAGCGCGAGCGATTTACATTTGCCCGTGTTCCCAACCCCGCGGCTATAGAAAAACTGATCTTGGATCTCTACGAAAACCTGCCGGAAGATCAAAAAATGAGAAAAGAAGAATCCACTAAATAACCGCCGTAAGGCGGTTATTTATATGGTTGCATGGAGTAAAAATTTTTGATAGTATATAAAATCAAAGCTGCTACTTTCGAGCTTTGATTGCACATAGATTCGGGGGTAGGAGGAACATTTTCAAAGCGAGGTTCTATGGAAGACGTGCGTGTATGGCAGAGTTTGTGTGATCGCATTGGATACCAGTTCAAGGACAGGAAGCTTCTCCGCGAGGCGTTTGTTCACCCATCGTGTTTAGTGAACGCGCCTAAAGGAACACAAAGTTACCAACGATTAGAATTCGTTGGTGATGCTGTGATCGAGCTTCTGGCGTCCGAAGAACTCTACGCGCGTTTTCCCGACGCGCAGGAAGGAACGCTTACCAACTACAGAAGCCAACTTGTGAACAACAGGAGACTGTCAGAAGCCGCTCGTCGGCTCCAACTCGGTCCCTATATCATGTTTACGAGAAAGGCTCAACACTTCTGCGACGATGACTACATTCTTGCTTGCGTCTTTGAGGCGTTAGCAGGAGCAATGTTCATTGACGGTGGCGGTGCTTGGCTACATATCCAACACCTGCTCAAGTCCCATCTACTATTCAACATCGAACAGGTGGTGACTGGAAACAGAGAATTCGACCCCAAAAGTTGGTTGCAGAGCTTGGCGCAAGACATCTTTCATAAGACGCCGACCTATGAATTGGTCTCGGCTGAAGGTAGTCCACACGAGCGAATCTATATTGTGAATCTTACCATTGCCGGGGTAGATCTTGGACAAAGCCAAGGACGTAGTCGAAAGGAAGCAGAACGAGCAGCCGCGTTGAAGGTTCTGAACGACACCAAGGACTTGACCTCGAACCTACCTTTTAGTTTGCTGAGACATCGGGACATCTCTTCCGAAATCGAATTCAGAAGAAGATAGTTTGGAGGAAACACATGGGGAGGCAAAAATCTCGACGAAAGCGAAGACGCACATGGAGCAAAGAAGTCATCGTCGCCACGATTTGCAAGCTACACGGTTCCCGAAAATCGATTAGCTCGCACGATACCCAAGTTCGTCGCCCGACGCTATATCGTGCCGGATGCAAATACTTCGGTAGTTGGAAACAAACGATCGAAGCCGCCGGAATCGACTACATTACTGTCAGAAAAAAGGGATCTTACCGTCGATGGAGCAAAACCTCAGTCGCAAGAGCAATTCGAGAGAGGTGGCGTAAGAAGTTATCTATAAACTACACCGCTGTTTCTCGCGAAGACGCAGGATTGCGTTGGGCTGCTGTCCGATACTTCGGTAAAAAGGGCTGGGTAAAGGCTTTACGTTGTGCAGGAATTAATCCTGGCAAATTACCCGATCCTCGCCGAATTTGGACAAAGGAAAAGCTCAAAAACGAAATCCTGTCGAGGCACAAGCTGGGTCTGTTCGTGAACTCTACTTCTATGAGAACCCTCAATTCAACTGTGCACAAGCTCTTTGGAGATCGTAGTTGGAGTAAGGTTATCAGGTTTTCAGGGTTAAGCTCAAAGATACAGCTTAAGAGAAGGAATTGGTGGACGCGAAAACGAATCGTCTATCAAATCCTCCGTCTTCAAAAAGCTGGCATTCGCCTAAGCTCAGCTGAGATGCAGGAATCTCGAAACCGGCTTTACATGGCAGCGGTCTATCACTTTGACAGCTGGAGTCAGGCTGTAGATGCTGCCGGTATTGATTACCGTCTGCATTGCCGGATGTGGTCTACCAAAGCCTGGGTGCGTAAGCTCAGCTCGAGCGACTTAACACAAATCAAAAAACGAGTTCAACGACTCGTTAAATAAAAAGGAGTCAAGCGATGGCAAGAGCGAGTTTGGCGGTTTCCAACCGCTTTCAGGAAATTCCGATCAGCTCGATCGTCGAAATGGATTTTCAAGTGCGCAAGCACTACGATCCCGACAAGCTTGTCGAACTCGATCAGTCGATGACCGAACAGGGGTTATTACAACCGGTCGTCGTGCAGCCGATGGGACCAAAATTTCAACTGATCATCGGTTCTCGACGACTCAAGGTGGCAAAGAAGCGGAAGGACAAAACGATTCCCGCATGCATCGTAGGAAAGGTCGAAGACAAGGAAGCAATCACGATGGCGTTGGTCGAGAACCTTCAGCGGCAGAACCTCACACCTTTCGAAGATGCCTGGGCATTCCTCAAGCTGATCAAGGACTATGGAATGTCGATACAGGACGTGGCGAAAAAAATCGGCTGTCATCAGAGCATGGTTCAGCGGAGAATCAAGCTATTGAGCGTTCCGACTGAACTTCAAGATATGATCGCAAAGGGACAATTACCCTTGTCTCATGTCGATCAGATCGCCTCTGTTGTTTCCACAGACGAACAGAAGCGACTCGCCAAGGAAGTCACCCGGCATCGACTTTCGGCTCGTGAATTGGTAACACACATTCATGCAGAATTGGGAAGAAAGCAGAAGTCGAGAATTGACAAGTCCTTGACGGGCAAGCGCATCGAGCTCCGGATCAAGGGATTTGCCAGGTTTCTGGGAGGGATGACGCCGAGCGTGATTAAGATGGGTGGTGCGGAGATTGAAAACATCAAGCTCGCGCTCCAGCATTTGATCGCCGAGGCGCGAAAGTCAGTCAAAACAATCGAAGAAGTGTAGGAGGATCAATGGTGCACCAAACCGAGATGCAGCAAGATCCACTGTTGATCTGCCTCAGTTCATTAAATCTGAAGCCGAAAGCAACAGAAATTCTCACTCAAGCCAAGAAGGTCGGGGTTCTCTCCACTGGCGAATTACTGAGTGTGATTCCGGCTGCAACGCTGAAAGATGAAGTGAAACTGAACGCGACGGTGGAGTGGGTAATGCAGCTGTGCGATGCCCTAGAGATTGTCATTCTGCCCACTTCCTCGAAAAGTCGGATGGAAAGAGCAGTCGTTAGTGGCGAACGCATTGCTTCGTATCAAGCACCCATAAAGGAAGCAGAAATCCGCAAAACCTTCGAACAGGAGGAAGCATCGTCAGAAAAGGAAGCGAAAAAAAGCGATGAGGAAGAGCCGTCCGTTGATGAGCTCGACACATCGCCTTCAGAAAGCTACCTTGAGCAGATCACGAGAGACGTTCATCAAGACGTGCTCGCTCAGAAAGATGATAGCTTGGCTTTTTTCTTTCGGATCGCGGGTTCCTATAAGCTTCTCAAACCGCACCAGACGGCGGCCCTCGCCACTTTGGTGCAAGAGAAAAACGATGTTGACGCTCGTAACGAAATCGTCGTTCACAATCTCCGGGCTTCGGTGATGGTGGCACGTCGGTATCGAGGACGAGGGCTCGATTTTCTCGACCTCATTCAAGAAGCCAACTTGGGCTTGATGAGGGGTGCAGAGAAGTTTGATCCGACCAGAGGCTTTCAGTTCATGACCTATGCGATGTGGTGGATTCGGCAGGCTGTAGTTCGAGCAATTTACGACTACGCCGAACTCGTCCGTGTTCCAGTGAATCAACGAGAGCTCTGGAACAAAGTCATGAAGACCTCAGCAAAACTCGTCGAAAGTTTGGGACGTGAACCCAGACCCGAAGAAATAGCTAAGGCGCTTGGAAAGTCAGTCGAAGAGGTAGAACGAGCGTTGCGTCAGATGAAGATGACGACGGTCTACCTCGACGACATTGCGCAGAGGGAAAACGGAAAAGGCGAAGAACTGGGATCGGTTGATTGGTTGCCAGAACTCGCCCAGCTGTCCCCACTCAGTCCCGAACAACTGCTTTCAGCCAAGGAGGACCTGGCGAAATTGTGCAAGACTGTGGAGTCGCGGGTCCTGGCGCGGCTTTCATCGTATTCTGTTCGTGATCAGAATATCTTTCGAGGGCACTATGGACTGGACGGAACGGAAGACTCGAAAACCCTAGAACATATTGGTATCCCGTATTCGCTTACACGCGGCCGCACCCAGCAGATCATTGCAAAGATCTGGTCAGACATTGCAGGTAAGGAGCCCGAAACTGATGAGATCTGGCTGGAGGGCGAACTGTATCGAATACAGCAACTGGCTGAAACGATTGATCCCGATGATGCTGCCGAAATTCTGTCAGTGATCAGTCCAGTTGAGCCGACTAAATCTGCTAGTAAACCAAGCAGAAAAGCGACTTCTGAACAGATCAGACCCTCGGACATCATCGGACTTGTCTGTTCAGCTCTACGGGTCAGTAATCATCTGGTCCTCGGTACCTCTAGCAAGGGTAAGGTTTCTCATGCTCGGGGTGTCGCGGTGTTGTTGCTCCACGATGACCTGAAACGGACGTTCTGGCAGATCGCAACGGATGTCAATCAGGACACCGAAAAAGTTCATCAAATTTACGATCAGATCCGGGAACAGCTCAAGCAAAACGAGTGGCTGTCCGAGCTGGTCAAGGAGGTGAGAAAAATCTACAGATAAGATGTGCGATAAAGTTATCCGACAGCGTGTTATCATGCTGTCGGTTTTTTATTTTATTTCATTATTTTCAACTTTGAGAATCAAAGCGTCTTTGGCGATCTTCGGCAGATGATGTTCTTCCGTTGATGTGATAAAAATTTGATGGCCAGCGAGGTTTTCCAAAAGTTTGATGCGGCGGGTTTCGTCGAGTTCCGAGAAAACATCGTCGAGCAGTATAATCGGTTTTTGTTTGGTTTGACCCAGATATTCGGCTTGCAAAAGTTTCAAGCCCAAAATTTGGGTACGCAGTTCTCCTCGGCTGGAATTAAACAAATTTAGCTGGCCGTCTTTATATATTTCAAAATCATCCCGATGCGGGCCGATAAGATTTTTGCCGCTGCGGATTTCTCCGGCCTCGTGCGCCTTGAGGCTGACCAAAACTTCGTCTTCAGTCTTTGGTTCCATTCTTTTGTAGCGCAATTCAAACTGATTATCAAATCCGGTCAGCTGATTAGTCTGGCCGATCAAATTTTTATTTATAAAATCCACAAACTGCTGGCGCTTGCTGGTGATCTGCACGGCAATAGGCGCCAATTGCTGATTCCATGATTCCAAATCGCTTGCTTGAGCTTGATTCTGATAAATTTGCTCCAGCAGTGCGGCCTTTTGTTTCAAAATATGATCGAGTGATTCCAGATCCATGTTGTATGCTTGATCAATCTGACTTAAAGTTTCGTCCAAAAATTTCCGGCGCAAGATCGGGCCCAGTTGAAACAAATTCAGATCATTGGGTACGAACAAAACCACGGAAAAACTTTGCCACAGCCCGCGTTTGGTTTTCAAATCATTAATTTTATATTGCCGGCGCAACGCAGGCAATATTTGAGTCACGATTTCAAACCGGTTTTCGCCGTGAGCAGTTTTCAGATTAAAAAAATCTTCGCCGTTTTTGGCCAGAAGATGATCGGGTGCTCGGAAAGATTTCAACCGCGACAAAAAATAAATGCTTTCCAGAAAATTCGTCTTACCGGCCGCATTCTCGCCTAAAATTAAGACGAGGTCAGAATTTAATTTGACCTCGCTTTGTTTATAGTTGCGGAAATTTTCTAGTTTTATGCTTTCAAGCCTCATGATAATGCGATACTAAACTACGAATTCCATGCGAATGATACTAATAATACAAATTTGCAGCATTCGTTGCATTCGAATGCGAATTTGTAGTTTTAGTATTACAGCTTGATAGGCATTACTATGTAAGTGTAGTTGTCACGGCCGACTGGGCTGATCGCGGCCGGTGAAGAATCGTTGATCATTTTGAAATTCACTGTCGCTTCGCTGAGATTGTTCAGACAATCCAGGACATAGCGGTAATTGAACACGGCCGCGTTTTCGTCCCCAGTGACTTTGGCTTCCACTTGCGTGGTGTTTTCGCCCGAAGCCATGGACGATGCGGTGACTACTATGCCTTTGCCCGGCTTCACCTCTACCGTGACGTTGTTTGAATCCGGAGCAAAGAAACTTGCCGCCTTGAGTGCGTGGATAAATTCGGTGCGGGAAACCACGGCTTCGGTTTTGAAGCTTTTCGGAATGATCTGGCGATAATCAGGATAAGCGCCATCGATAAGCCTTGAGATCAATTCGGTTTCATCGAATTTAAACAATACCTGGGATTCGGAAAAATATATTTCCACAGTCCCGTGGCTGACGCTCAAAATTTTGTAAACCTCGGACACGGTACGGGCTGGGATTATCACTTCTTTCGTCCCGCGCGCCGGTTCCAGAAGCTTGGCAGTGCGTTCAGCCAGCCTATAACGATCAGTGGCTGCGACTCGCGCCTTATCTTCCTCAAACCCCATAAAAACGCCGGAAATCTCAGGCTGGGTTTCGTTGGCGGCTGACGCCCAGATGGTCTCTGCAAAAGCACTTCTTAGCTCATCCGCGTCGATTTTGGCAAACGGTTCGTCGGTCACCTGCGGGATCAACGGGAAATCTTCGTGGGATAAACCTTTTATATTCGTGTGGTAATTCTCCGACTCTAGGTTGAGCGTGGTGTTGTCGTGGCTTTCCAGCGTAACTTTTTCAGTTGGCAAATTGTTTATATATTCATTGATTAATTTGGCTGGCACTGTCAACGCCCCGTCTTCTTCGATTTTACCTCCAACCCAAGTATTGACTCCAATTTCGAGATTGGTCGAAGAAAGCTTAATCCGGCCTTGGTCGGTTTTGACCAAAATATTATTCAAAACCTGCAAAGGATTTCCTGCTCCCACTACACGACTAACCACAAACAAACCCTTTTTCAAATTTTCCTTGGTGCATATTAACTTCATATATTCTTAAAAAATAATAATGATAATGTATTCTGTGGGTTTGTGTATAGGTTTAAATTTTGTAATTGTTTGTTGTGTAAAACTCTTGTACAAAAATCTAATCAGTTGTACTTATGCTGTGGGCAACATTCGGATAAGTTTTGGATTCTTCCTTCATTCAAATTTTTACCAACAAGCAGTCTATAATTTATCAACCTCTCGTCAACAACTTATCCGCGGAACTTAGGTCAGATAAAGGCGGTCGCGGATCAACTCAATTTCTTGCTTCAGTGCGGCGCGTTCTTTGAGCACTCGCTCAATCTTGTCTATCGCATGAATCACGGTAGTGTGGTCGCGGCCGCCGAAAAATTCACCGATCGACGGCAGAGACGTTTCCAGCTCTTTTCGGATGATATACATGGCGATTTGCCGCGGGTTGACGTATTCTTTTTTTCGCGACTGTTTCAATAAATCTTCGGGGGAAACATTATAAAAGTCGGACACAATTTCGATGATTTTTTTGGCAGAGACACCCCGTTTTTTCGGCGGAGTGATGACATTGACCAAAATGCTTTTGACCTGGTCAATCGTGGGCCTGGTGTTGTTTAGTTGGCAATAAACCATGAGGCGGTTGAGTGCGCCTTCAAGTTCGCGGATGTTGCTTTGGATGGTTTCGGCGATGTAAGCGAGGATTTCCGGATCCACTGTATAATTTTTTTCTTTGACCTTGGTTTTGAGAATCGCCAGGCGAGTCTCCATGTCCGGCGCTTGGATATCGGCGATCATCCCCCACTCAAATCTGGAGACGAGGCGCTCTTCGATCGCGGGAATTTCCTTCGGCAGGCGGTCGGAAGTCATGACCACCTGCTTGTTGTTTTGGTGCAAAGCGTTGAATGTATGGAAAAATTCTTCCTGTGTGCCTTCGCGGCCGGCTAGGAATTGGATATCGTCAACCAAAAGCATGTCGACTGAGCGGTACATGTTTTTAAACTGGTCGGTTTTGCCTTGCTGAAGCGCAGACACGAAATCATTGGTAAATCGTTCGCTGGTGACGTATAAAACTTTAGCGTTGACGTCTTTTTTCATGATTTCCGCGCCCACAGCCTGCATCAAATGAGTTTTGCCCAAGCCCACGCCGCCGTAAATAAAAAGCGGATTGTAAACTTGTCCCGGTTTTTTCGAAACCGCCAGACTGGCCGCATGTGCCAGCTGGTTATTTGATCCCACGATAAATGTGGTGAATGTATATTTAGGATTTAAAGTTTGATTCTCGGCTTTTCTGGGAGCCGCTGCCACTCTCGCTACTTCTTTGTTGGCTTGCGGAACCACGTAAACCGGACTTACGATTTGATATTTTACTTCTTTGATTTCAGCGGCAATCGCCTTCAGCGTCTTGAGGATATCCTGGTGATATTTATTTTGAAGCCACTCTTTGGTAAAGGCATTTGGAACACCCACGACTATGCCGTAGTCGCTTTTCTCAATGATTGAGGTGTTTTTAAACCAAGTAGTGAAGTTGGCTTTGCTCAAGGTCAGTTCCAAATTACCCAAAATAGCTTGCCAAAGCTGTTGATTCGTCATAGGTTCAATTCTAACAGATAAGTTATCAACATGTAAATATCCAAATTTTAGCTTATATAAGCCAAAAAATAGCTATGGTGTTGGTATGATGTGGATAAGGGGTGCATTAGATGTTGCAAAGCTTCCGTTGCTGATGACAAAACTGCTTTCATATAGTATAATCTTTAGGACAAGTTAAAGAATTTTTATGCAACCAACGTATAATCCGAAGAAGAAACACCGCAAACGAGTCCACGGTTTCCTGCGGCGAATGAGAAGTCTCGGCGGCCGCAAGGTTCTGGCCCAAAGGCGCCAAAAAGGCAGAAAGAAACTTACGGTGTAATGGGCAAACTAGCGCTTCTCAAAACCGAACAAGATTTTTCAAACTTCAGGCAAAGCAAATCTTTTCAAAGCAGACTGCTAAAGATCCGGGTTCATTACTCCTTAAACCAAAACAATCCGCGTTTTGGTTTTATTATCCCTAAGAAAGTTTTGCCCAAAGTTGTGGACCGCAACAAGCTCAAACGAAGAATCAAATTCGTTTTAAGCGCTGAAGTTTCGCGAGTCCAGCCAGCGGACGTTCTGATTTTCCCGCACAAAGATCTGCTTAAATTGAAGTTTGCCGATCTGACAGCGGAAGTCAGGCAATTATTTACCCAAGCCAAGTTATGGAAAAGATAAATACAACCAGTCGCATCCTTGCACTCCCTTTGTTGGTCTTGGTTTTGTTGTATCAGAAAACCTTATCGCCGGACCATGGTATGCTCAAGCCTTGGTTCCCATATGGTTACTGCAAATTTTATCCTTCCTGCTCCGAATATTCAGCCATAGTCCTGCGCAAAGAAGGAATTTTGGGCTTGCCGAAAATAATTAAACGATTAATCAGCTGTAGGCCGGGCCAACAGCCTGCGGTTGATCAGCCATAAATATAAATAATGAATATCGGACATATTTTCAATATAATTTTGGTTTATCCGCTCTTGAATCTTTTGGTATTTTTCTACCACTATATCCCGGACATCGGGGTTGTGATTATTTTGGTGACAGTGGTTGTTCGCCTTCTCCTCCTGCCGTCGTTCCATAGATCGCTCAAGCATCAGCGGGCGCTGTCTGCGCTGCAGCCGAAGATGAACGAGATCAGAGAAAAATATAAAGACGACAAAGAAGCCCAGGCCAAAGCCATGATGGAGCTTTATTCGGTGCACAAAGTTAATCCGCTCAGCTCCTGCTTGCCGCTTTTGATCCAATTACCGATCTTGATTGCGCTGTATCGTGTGTTCATCCAAAGTTTAAATGGCCAGCATCTGGTGGGACTCTATCGTTTTGTCCACGCCCCAAGCAGTATCAATCCGTTCTTTTTGCATTTTCTGAATTTGTCTCATCCCAATATTATCATGGCAGTGCTGGCCGGTGTCCTGCAGTATTACCAGAGCAAAATTTCACTGCCAAAAACCTCGACTGACGATCCGACCACCAAAATGCTGGCTTACCAGACTCTTTATTTCCTTCCCGCGATTACAATTTTGTTCGGTTCCCGTTTCCCTGCCGGCCTGACTCTGTATTGGGTGGTTACGACCTTGTTTGGCATCGGCCAACAGTATTATATTTTACATAAAGAAGCCAAAGAAGCTTTGGAGAAAGCCGTATGAACGAAACTCTGAAAAAAATTATCCTCGATCTTCTGCGTCAGATGACTTTTGACGCGGAAATATATGAACGGCACGAAGAAGGCCGGACGGTTTTCAATATCAAAACCAGAGACGCCCAGCTTCTGATCGGCAAACAGGGCGCAAACCTCGAAGCTCTGCAGCACATTGTCAGAATTCTATTCCGTAAACATGAAGGCGACGACCGGTTTCCTTTTGCCTTGGACGTGGATGATTATAAAGATCAGCGGGTGCTGTATCTCAAAGAATTGGCGCGCAAAGCCGCTCACCATGTCCGCGAAACCCGCAAGCCAGTCAGTTTGGAACCCATGCCGGCCTATGAGCGCCGCGTCGTACACAGTTACCTGTCGCTCTACAACGACATCTCATCCGAAAGTGTGGGCGTGGATCCGCATCGCAAACTAATCATCAAACTCAAAACCAAGCCCAAAGATCCTGACGGCTTCAATTTCGTCGAGAATAGTTAGACGAGATAAAATATTGAAATCACAAACCAAAACAAAAGTGCTAAATCGTTTTTGAAGTAAGGTACGTCCACGAGTCCGTGGATCAGAAAGATTACTAGATAAACACAAGCGGCCAACAATAAAGGCTGCTTGTCCGCCGAAGCTTTAGCGAAGGCGGATTTTTTATATTGTCTGAAAACCAAAAAGATGATCCAGGCAAAACTGATCATGCCTAAAATTCCGGTTTCGAGCCAAAAATTCAAGACAATATTGTGCGGATAATTTACGCCTTGATTAAATACTGCAAAGCCGGCCAGTCCAGTGCCGAGAAGCGGATGCTCGAGAGCTTTTTGGAATCCAAAATTGATTAGGCTGCCATGAGCTTCGCTGGACGGATCTGAAAGCCCGAGACTTATCCGGTGTCTGGTACTGGGAATTACGGCTATCAATATAATCAAACACGCGGCTGCGATAGAAGTTTTTTTGAATCCAAACCGTTTGGCCAAAACCCAAAGCAAACTGATGGCTACCGCGATCCAAGCGCCTCGGGAAAACGTCATCAGCAAAGCCAGTCCGACTATTCCCATTCCCGCCCACTCCACCCATTTATTTTTGAACAGACGATAATCAAAGACAAACAGCGTGAAAAATAATCCAAACAGCGGGGCTAAATACAAAGCCAAGGCGTTTGGGTAATCAAAGAACGAAGTGATGCGTTCGATCTCTCCACCGTTGCCCCAAAACCGGATTGGCAGATTGATAAAACTGTAGTATTGAAGAATTCCAAACAAGGAAATGATAACAGTCGCCCAAAACAGCCAACGCAAGATAATCCGTAATCCGTAATCCGTAATCCGTAATAAATTTATTGCATAAAATACGAGCACCGGTTCGATGATGAAAGCTTTGAGCTGGCCCAGGGCTTCGCGATGATTGGGCGAGATGATCGTGCTGATGATTCCGGCCAGGACGAACAAGCCGATGGCATAGTTGATTTTGCCCAGATTTTTTAACTGACTTAAATCTTTAATCTTTAATCTTAAACCAGTTGCAACTAAAAACACCGCAATCAAGATTTCCAGCAGAGTCGTGGGAATGCCAAAAATATGGAAGCGGACAAGATAACTGGGCGCCAGCGCCAGAACCAAACCTAGAAACTGAGTCATGGCAATTTGGTATTGATGTTGATACGGATCGAGTTTTGGATGGAATTGCCGTTGGGCAGGCGGACGTTGGCAGTCAGCGTCTGCCAGCCGTCTTTGGCTTGGGCCACCGTAAAACTATACGGAGCCTGAGTTTGGTTGCCCAGATATTCCCCGTCCAACATTAAATCCACGGAAGTAGGTGTTACTCCGTTGACATTGACTTGCGCGGTAAATGGCACGGTGTTGATTTCCTGGTTATTGCTGGGAGTTATAAAAGTTATTGTTCCTCCGGCTTCGGACGGATTGACACTGCCGTCATCGAGCTGGGTCGGCGGGTAATTGTAGCCGTGAGCCGTGGCCCAGAGCTCCACCGGCACTTCCCAATTGGGATTGTCCGGCATTTCTGAATGGATCACAGTATAGACTCTCGTCTCCACTTGATCCGGCGGAGTTTGCGCAGTGGCTTTTTTACCGTTAAGTTTGTTGACTTGCACTGCTACGTGCACGTCGTCAAAGTTTTGTGGCAAGCCAAAGCTCGAGAACACTTCGGATTTGGTCGATGGCGTAAATTCCGTAGGCAGTTTGCCTGAGACAGAATCAACCATGATGTGCTGAATACCCGGCGGCTCCAGGAATTGTTCGGGCGGCGTGTTTTTGAGGGCGTTGCGCATAAACTGATTCCAGATCGGGGCCGCAACCACCACACCGTCTGCGCCTTGGCGCATGGGGCTGTAGTCGTTGTTGCCGACCCAGACTCCGGCTGCCAGCGAAGGCGTGTAGCCGAGTGTCCAGCCGTCACGCCAAGCTTGAGTGGTACCGGTTTTGGCCGCCACGACCCGGTCAGGCAAAATCAGGGGCGAATGGTCGCCGAAAACAAACGTCCTGGCTTCGTTGTCAGTCATGATGCTGATGATTTGGTAGGCAATCTGCGGATCCAAAACCTGTTGGCCGGGATTGTCCTGGTACTGTTCCAAAATTTGGCCCTTGCCGTCTTCTACGCGCAGGATCGGGGTTTGGTCATGCTTGACTCCTTCATTGGCAAATGTGGCAAAACCGTTGACATGGTCGATCAGTTTGACTTCGCAGCCGCCCAAAACCAGCGACAGGCCGCAGCGGTCGGTGTTGATGTCAGAAGTAATCCCCATATCCTTGGCCGTGTTGATGGCATCCTGCACGCCAACCAATGCCAAGGTTTTCACAGCCGGAATGTTCAACGATCCAGCCAAAGCTTTGCGGATGTTGACAATACCATGCGACTGGCCGTCGTAATTGTCTGGCGCGTAGTCTTTGCCGCCGTATGTACCGAAGCTGGTTTTGACATCCACGATCATGGTGGCTGGACTCATGCCTTTTTTAAATGCCGTGGCATAGATGTAAGGCTTGATCGAAGATCCAGGCTGGCGTTCACGCAAGGCGACATTGACCTGGCCGTCATGCGCATCGTCGAAATAGTCGCGCGATCCGACCATGGCCAGGATTTGTCCGGTTTTGGGATCTTGGGCCACGAGCGAAGCATTTTGGGCTTTGTTATATTTTTCATTGCGGGCCACACCATCCTTTACTGCTTGCTCGGCAATCTGCTGGAGATTCCAGTCCAGAGTCGTGACCACTTTCAGCCCGCCTTCTTCCAGAGTTTTTTCGCCATATTTTTGGGCCAGCAAATTTTCTACGTACAAAACAAAGTGCGGGGCCAAAATCGCGTCCTTGATTTTGCCAAAAACTACCTTCTCCGCTTTGGCCGAATCTCTTTGGTCTTTTGTGATGTAACCTTGGTCATACATCTGGTCCAGCACCAGGTTTTTGCGTGCGTCGAGCCGGTCGCGGTTGGGGCCATTGGGGTTATAAAAAGTCGGAGCTTGAGGCAAAGCCGCGAGATAAGCTGATTCAGCCAAAGTCAGATCATGCGCGTGCTTACCGAAATAAGTCTGGGCCGCTGCTTCGATGCCGTAGGCGTTTTGGCCGTACGGAATTTCATTGAGGTAAAGCTGGAGGATTTGATCCTTTGAAAATTTCTGTCCGATTTCTATGGCCAGCACCGCTTCCTTGATTTTTCTGGTAAAAGTTTTCTCGCGGGTCAGGATCGCGTTGCGCACAAACTGCTGGGTGATGGTGGAGCCGCCTTGAGAAGTGGTGCCGTGCGTGATGTCGACCCAAACCGAACGCAGGATCCCCCGCCAATCCACACCGGGATTTTTGTAGAAATTTTTATCCTCAATTGCGATCGTGGCCTGCCTGACGTAATTCGGTATATCGTTAAGCTGGATCAGAGTGCGTTTGGTTTCGCCGTGCACTTCATAGAGCAGAGTCGTGCCGTCGCGGGCGTAGATTTTCGTCGACTGTGCCACGATGCGGTTGTTCAATTTGTTCGGGTCAGGCAAGCTCAATGAGACCACGGCAAACGTGATGCTTCCGGCAAGCAGGATGCCGGCGCCGATGTAGAGCACGATCATCAGTAGTTTTCTCTGCAAGCTTTTCTGGGTTCTGAGCTTGTCCCAGAGAAATTTGGGAAATCGCAAAACACTGCCCAAAACATTTTTGAGACCAGGCCTATTGTTGCGATTCCAGCGGGAGTAATATTGAGTCATGCGTGATTTAAATTATACCAAAAAATTGCTATAATTAGAATACTTATGAATAAATCCGATTCAATTGGTGAATTGCTGAGCCGGGGGGTGGCGGAAGCAATCGACCTCAAACATTTGGAAACAGCACTTAAGAGTGGTAAAAAATTGCGCGTTAAATTGGGTATTGATCCGACCAGTCCGAATCTGCATATTGGCCGGGCCGTAGTACTTTGGAAATTGCGGGCATTTCAGGACTTGGGCCATCAGGTCGTTTTGATCGTGGGCGATTTTACCGGATTGATCGGAGATACTTCGGACAAGGACGCGGAACGGCCGATGCTGGATGAAAAAACCGTGAAGGGAAACATGAAATCTTATGCCGAACAGGCTTTCAAAATTTTGGATCGGAAAAAAACCGAGATCCGATATAATTCTGAATGGTTATCTAAACTAGGTTTCAAGGATATAGGCAGCATGGCAGATCAATTTGGGTTGCATGAGTTTGCTGCAAGGGAAAATATTTCGAAGCGGATGAAAGCCGGCAAACGAGTTTCATTACGAGAAATCCTGTATCCTCTAATGCAAGGATACGACTCAGTTGCTATCAAGGCAGACGTGGAACTGGGCGGCACGGACCAGCGTTTTAACCTTTTGGCGGGCCGGACGATCCAACCGTTATACAAACAACAATCGCAAGATATTCTCATGACCAATCTTCTGGAGGGAACCGATGGCCGCAAAATGTCCTCGTCTTGGGGCAATGTCATAAATCTGACCGATGAAGCCAACGACATGTATGGCAAAGTGATGTCTATCAATGATGACTTGATTATCAAATATTTCGAATATGCCACTCAGGTACCGATGGATGAAGTTAAAAAATTGGAGTCAGAACTCAAAGCAGGTGCCAACCCCCGCGATATAAAAAAGCGATTGGCGACCGAGATTGTCTCTCTGTATCACGGCAAATCAGCGGCTTTCCAAGCCTCAAATGAATGGGCCAAAGTTTTTTCCAACAAAGAAAAACCCACGGACATCCGGGAAGTCAGAGTCAGATCAAAAAATATTGTCGAGGCACTGTTGGAAGCCAAATTAGTATCCAGTAAAAGTGAAGCGAAAAGATTGATCGCACAAAAAGGCGTGAAAATCGACGATCAAGCAGCTTCCGAACAAAGCTTGGTTAAATCCGGAAACATGGTTCAGGTCGGAAAAAGAAAATTTATTAAAATCAAATAATGTGCCCGCGCCGAAAATTTTAATTGTAGAGGACGATCTCAACCTTTCTTCTCTGCTGAAGACGACCTTTGAAAGAGATGGTTTTGAAGTGATCCAGGCTTTTGACGGCGCCGAGGCTTATAGTAGCCTTACAAGCATGAAAACTCCGCCGAATATTATCCTGCTCGACATCGTCATGCCGACTATGAATGGTTTCGAATTTATGGACAAGCTCAGGACCACCGCTTCGGACTATAGCCAGCTTCCAGTGATGGCTCTGACCAGTTTGGCGCAAAAAGAAGATTTTGAAAAAATGATGTCCAAAGGCACCGTGGCGTATCTTATCAAAAGCGACTACGAACCGCATCAAATACTTGGCAAAGTCAAAGATATGCTGCGAAGGCTGGCCTAAATTATTCTGACAAAGATCAATATCTTTTTACGATACGATCCCTATATTTTTTCCGCAAATACCAGACAAACAAATAATATAAAGTTACAAAGAAACTTGCACCGGCAATAAGATACTGGACGAATTCGATGATGTTTGTGGTTTTACTTCCCAGCGACTGGCCGAAAAAATACCCCAAACAGAGCAATGTCCAATATTGTGAAATAGCAACCAGCGCCCCATAACCAAAAAACTTTTTTAATTGCATCCGTACTGTACCGGCTACTGCGATAAACATAGCGGCCAGGCCGTATGAAAGTTTGCCGATAAACATCGTCCGCGCCGGATATGTTTCCCATATCTGGCGGACTTTATTTAAATCATTCTCTGAGATATCAAATCTTTTCAGCAACTTTTGAACAATCGTAAACCGGTTGCCGAAATATCCGAAGGCGTAAAATATGCCGTCCATAATCATATCGCGCGCAAAAAAATAAATTCCCAGGAAAAAAATATTGAAGTAGCCAGCGGCGGCAAGCGTGCCGCACACAAAAGCAACCACCGGCCCCTCGATCAGTGAGAGCGGGATCATAATCCAATAGCGATATTCCAGAATCAAGTGCACTAAATTTTGCTGATTCATTTTATTTACCCGAAAATTTTATCCGGCTTAACCCCGCCCACCCGATGGCCACGGCGTCAGCCGCGTCATCGGGCTTAGGGATTTTTTTTAGTTTCAGAAGCGTCATCATCATGCGCTGGACTTGGCCTTTGTCCGCTTTACCGTAGCCGGTGGCCGCGATTTTGACCTGCAGAGGTGTCACTTCTATGATTTTCAATTTATGATCGGCCGCCGTAACCAGAATCACTCCTCTGGCTTGGGAGACGCTCATTGCGGTTTTGACATTGGCTGCAAAAAATAACGACTCCACACACACCGCATCCGGCTTAAATTTTTTGATCAGCTCGCTTAGATCTTGTTTGATTTCGAGAAGGCGCTTGTATTCGGGGTCGCCGATTGTTGTGCTGATACAGCCAACGTGCTTCAAAGATATATCGTTGCCGGTTTGTTCCAGCAGAGCATAGCCAGTCCGGCCGATACCGGGATCAATTCCGAGAATCTTCATAAATAAAAAATTAAAAATCAAATGTCAAAATTGCAACCCAAAGATCAAAAGTATTTTTTAGTTTTGATTTGTACTTTTGACTTCTGCCTTTTTGAATTATAGATTAACATTACTATGGACAGCCACGACGTCGTCATCGTCTTCCAAAGCATCAATCAGTGCTTGAACTTTGACCAAATCAGATTCAGAAAGCTCCACCGACTGCTGAGGCCGCATGATCGGTTCGCTCGATAGAACCTTGAGTCCTTTTGATTCGATAAATTTTTTGGTTTTTTCGAGATCAATCGGCAGAGTATAAATTTCCAATCCTTCTTCAGTTTCTTTGACATCCTCGACACCCTGGTCGATCAATTCCAGCGGCAAATCTTCCAGGCCTTTTTGCTTCTCCACCAGAATCTGGCCTTTGTTCTCAAACATCCAGGCCACTGATCCTTGCTCGCCCATTCTGCCGCCGAGTTTGTTGAAAATATTGCGCACACTTTGCAGAGTCCGGTTGGAATTGTCCGTCACCGCTTCCACGATGAACGCTGACCCTGCTGGCCCATAGCCTTCGTAAGTCACTGATTGAATTGCGTCTTTCCCTTCCCCCTTCCCTCTATTGATTGCTCTTTCTACATTTTCCTTCGGCATCCCAACTTCCTTGGCTTTATCCATTGCCATGCGGAGTTGAAAATTAAATGTCGGATCCGCGCCGCCACCGGTGCGTACCGCGACCGTGATGTTTTTGGCCACTTTCGTAAACGCCTTGCCTTTTTTGGCATCGGTAATCGCTTTGGCCCGTTTAATTGTCGCCCATTTACTATGTCCGCTCATAAGTTATTCTTTGACTATTTTTTCATATGGCGTGCCTTGTGTCCAGGCCATTTCAAATAGCAGCCGCAGGGATTGATGTATTGCCTTGCTTTGAATTACTACAGCAAAAATATTTGGTTCGTAAGAAAAGAACGCTACATTGCCGTCATAGAGAACGTTGTCTGTAAGAAACTGCTCTTTTGGTTTGGTAAACCGCTGTTCGTAATATTCGGTATGTCTTACCCTTTTTGCAAATTCCAAGTCTGCCGCGTCTTGGGTCAGCAATTCCCTGACCTTGGTTTTTTTCTCCAAAGTCTTGACCACGAGCTTATCGATGTAGTCGGGATAGAAGTTTACGAAATCTTTTACAGTCGCAAAAAATTCTACTTCCTTTGCGTTCAGAATTTTATCGTACAAATCCTTAATTGCTTCCTTGCCTTCAAAAAGCAAAACTGAGGGCTTGTTTTTCGGTTCATTGTATACTGCCAGCAAGTTCGGCAAAAATCTTTTAACCAATTCTTGTTTACGATTCAAATCGGAAACAATCTTATCCGGCGATTCCGGTGTGTACAAAACCTTTTTGGCTCTGGGCACCAGTGTGGCCAATCCCTTGCGCTGTAATTCATCCAAAATCAAATAAGTCGTGGGACGCTTGGTTCCCGCTTTATGGGCAATCCCTTCGACAGAAGCCGTACCTAATTCCAACAAAGCCATGTATACCATGGCTTCTTTTTGATTTAGGCCGATTTTCCCGAGAATCTCTTGCATTTCCATATACATAGTATATACGAAAACTATTTTTGGTCAATTATTCTGACAACATATAGTTAAATGCCACAATAACCCCTATTTACAGGCTTAAATAACTATTCAATAAGTCAGAATAATTGACCAATTGGCAAATACATGATATTATTAGCCGTTAAAACAAATAACCCGTTTTCAAATTTCAGGAGGAAACTATGATTACTATCTTTTCGGCGATGGAACAGGCAGAAGCGGAATTCACCCGGCTGGCTATTGTCCGCGAGCTCCAAGACGTGGAGTTTCGCATGGGCAAACTCGAGGATCGATCGAAGAAGCGGAAGCTTCGGTCGAACGAACTCCATGAGCTCGAAGAGTGCGAAATAATGCACGAGCTTGGGAATCGCGTCCTGCGGAAGGTCTGCAAGAAACTTCCGTAAACCAACTTATGAATCGTATCTGGAGTGGCTTCCAGAGAATCTCGTCTAAAAGGAGGTGAAAGTATGGACAAGCCGAACACAGTTCTCGGCGCGCTGGCTAATCTCCAGAATGCGCTTGCCAAGTATGATGCTTGGGAAGCAAAGGAGAAGGCTATGCGGGCTGAAGCTGAGCGCACAGGCGACTGGCGTGCGTACGACGAATGGCTCAAGGCGTGTAAGTAGCCTTACCAATAGTCGTTGAGCGGGGATCTCGAGGAACTAAAACTCTAGCCAAGTTTTAGATAAATCGAGGCGAGACCGTAACAGTAGAAATAGAGCAACTCTATTTCTACTTCGTCCCAAGTTTTCAATCGATTGAAGATTTAGGACGGACAATCAAGTCCGCGACAATTTGCTTGGAGGATATTATGTTTAGAGACTGGGCAAAAATTTGCGAGATTAAAGATGTGAATCTTCGTATGGCACTGGCTTTTATCGAAGACGATGAACTCCTCGATCGTCTGCGACGTGCTTTTCCGGAGTGCTTTTCATCTAAGAGGCCCAAGGAGTTGCGAGTGCCGGCTTCGATACTGCGCCAACGAGCCTGGGAAGCATCTTGTGAGGAAGAAGGCTCTCCAGGATATGCCAATGCGCGTGCATGGGACCAAGAATTCAGTTGGTACAACCTCGATTTCTTGGCAGAAATTGGTATTCCCAGAGGTCCATGGTTCAGCGACAACGGAGGTGAGCCTTCCCTCCAGATGTTCGTAAGCAACTGGTGGGGCAGACCGCGAGATCTGGAATGAAGGTTGCGTGGCACGGACGTGAATACTTGGTCGTGGATCTTTACGGCCCTACGTTTTTAGATAAATTGGACCATGTACTTACGAAGAACGATGTAAAAGACCTGGTGATCGGTTTGATCCCAGCGCGGTTCATCGATCTGAATTCCTAAAAAGAAGAGCAAGTCTGCAATAGGCTTGCTCTTTTCATTTTTTGGCAGTTTGTTCCATCATGGCTGCCATGTCGGATTTCATTTTGTTCACCAGCGGATCCAGATGATCAGCGAAATACTTGGCAGCAGTAAATAGATTTTGTAAATCAACTTTTTTATTTATGATTTGAGGATATAAAATATATAGTTTGGTGGCAGAGAATTCGAGTTCAAATTGCCACTGGGTTTCGATTTGCTGCATCAGATCGGGCGTAAAAATTTCCAAAGCTTCCATTTCGTACCCTTTTTGGACGTACAAGTCAAACTTGTTGTTAAAATCCCCTTCCAAATTAATCTTTTTTTCCTGACTGATCCAATCCAGTGCGTTTAGAATCGAATGTATCCTAAGAGTGATGTGAGGAACCGGACTTTGGAAGTCGATTGAGAAAATTGTCTTTAGATAAGTTTGGGAATTTTTGCCAGAACCAACTGTGAACTGATAGTCGAATAGATTTATGGGGCAAGTTCGGTAGGTGCCGTTGATTTCATTGAATACTTTTTTGGAATTCCCGATGGAAAAAATATGCGCGTCTTTGCCGATCAGAGTACCATGGCTTTGATAATCGTATCCGTTGGATTTGGCAAACTGCTCCATGAACAATTGTTCTACTTTTTTGCCTATGTAACCATAAAGGAAGAATGGTGGTAAAATTGCCAAAACAATTAGAATTAGGCCATTATTATCGGCGAGGGTGATATAAAAACCGACAATGACCATGATCGAAGAAAACACCAAAGTTGCAATCGCGGTATTTTTGAAGCGCGTTTTGAGCAGGAGCCAAGTGCTTTGTTGCACGTCATCGATCTCATCCAGTACCAAGTCCGTATTTGTGTCGTTGAGTAAACTCATGGTGCTATATCAGCGTTGTCGTGGCCACCTTGTCGCCGCTATCGAGTGTCATGAGCCTGACACCTTGGGTGGCGCGGCCGAGGGTTGAGATTTTGCCCACTGGCGTGCGGAGGGTTTGGCCTTGTTTGGAAATTATCACCAGGTCATGCTCTTCGGATTTGTCGATGACGTGGAGGGAGACGATGCGCCCGGTCTTGGGCGTGACTTTCAGCGTCTTAATGCCGCTGCCGCCGCGGTGTTGTTTTTTGTAGAATTTAAGATCAGTTTTTTTGCCCAAGCCGTTTTCCGTGACGATCAGCAATTGAACGTTATCTGTATTATCGCGTTTGGATACCAAATCCATGCTGATCAGCAGATCGTCTTTTTTGAGCCTCATGCCTTTGACGCCGGCCGCGGTGCGGCCCATGGCGCGTACGTCTTTTTCGTCGAAGCGGATGGCCTGGCCGTTTTGCGTGGACAGGATTACGTCATCAGCGCCTGTGGAATATTTGACCCAGCGCAGTTCGTCGCCGGTTTTAATTTTGATCGCGATCAGGCCGCTTCTACGGACTTTGGCGAATTCTTCGATCGGCGTTTTTTTGATCAGGCCTTTTTTCGTAGCTAAAACCAGGAATTTGCCTGGTGTTTTTTTGGAAATTGTCAGCACGCTTGAGACCATTTCGTCGCTGGGCAGTTCCAGGAAATTGACCAGAGCCTGGCCGCGTGCAACCCTCGATGCTTCCGGCAGTTCGTAGACTTTGGTGGCAAAGACCCGGCCTTTGTTGGTGAAAAACAGGATGTCGTCGTGGGTGTTGGTCGTGTTGATCCATTCAACCACGTCTTCTTCCTTCGTCGTCATGCCGATCACACCTTTGCCGCCACGGCCCTGGGTTTTGTAAGTGTCAGGCGGCAGGCGTTTGACGTAGCCGGATTTAGTGATGATGACGATAGCGCTTTGTTCCGGGATCAGGTCTTCGATTTTGAATTCGCCGATTGGCTGTTTGACCAGCGTGGTTTTGCGCTCGTTGCCGTATTTGTCCTTCAATTCCAGCAGTTCGGTTTTGATGATACCGCGGATTTTCTTTTCGCTTTTCAGCAATGATTCCAATTCTTCGATCAGCACGTATTTTTCTTTCAATTCATCCGTAATTTTTTTGCGTTCCAGTCCGGCCAACGCCCGCAGCTGCATTTGCAAAATTGCCGTGGATTGTTTGTCAGACAATTTAAACTTGCTCATCAAAGCCGCGTGGGCTTCTTCGGTAGTGTCGGATTTTCTGATTGTGGAAATTACCGCATCGATGTGATCCAGTGCTTTTTTCAACCCTTCGAGGATGTGGGCGCGGTCTTTGGCTTTTTCCAAATCAAATTTCGTGCGCCGCACCACGACTTCCTGCCGATGCTTGATGTAATATTCCAGAATATTTTTCAAATTCAAAACCTGCGGCTCGATGCCGTCCACCAGCGCCAGCATGTTGACGTGGAAGGTGTCTTGCAGAGACGAGTATTTGAAAAGTTGATTGAGAATTTTATTAGGCAAGCCTTCCTTTTTTAGTTCAATCACGATCCGCACGCCGTCTTTGTCTGACTCGTCGCGTAAATCGCGGATGCCTTCGATTCTTTTGTCTTTGACCAGATCCGCAAACTGCTCGAGGAGAGTAGCTTTGTTTACGCGGTAAGGAATTTCACTGATGATGATTTTGTGCTGGCCTTTTTCTTCGATAATCTCGGTGCGAGCCCTCATCACGATCGGGCCTTTGCCAGTGGCATAGACTTGTTTGATCGTATTCCAGTCATAGATAAACCCGCCGGTTGGAAAATCCGGGCCTTTGATAAACTCCATCAAATCTTCGGCAGTGGTCGACGGCTCGTCGATAAGTTTGATCGTCGCATCCACGACTTCACCGAGGTTGTGCGGCGGGATGTCGGTGGCCATGCCTACGGCAATGCCCAGCGTGCCGTTGAGCAAGAGGTTGGGCGCTTTGGCCGGCAAAACTTTTGGTTCTTTTCTGGTAGCGTCATAATTGTCCATCCAGTCCACGGTATCTTTGTCGAGGTCAGCCAAAATCTCTTCCGCCAAAGCCATCATCCGCGCTTCGGTATAACGCATGGCGGCTGGTGCGTCTCCGTCCATACTGCCGAAATTTCCCTGGCCATCGATCAGCGGATAGCGCATGGCAAATTCCTGCGCCATGCGAACCATGGAGTCGTATACGGCGATATCGCCGTGTGGGTGGTATTTGCCCAAGACTTCCCCGACTACAGTCGCGGATTTGCGGAATTTGACGTTGGAGCGCAGGCCCAGCTCACTCATAGCGTACAAAATGCGCCTATGCACCGGCTTGAGGCCATCGCGGACGTCAGGCAGGGCTCTTGCCACGATCACGCTCATGGCGTAATCCAAATAAGACTCCTCCATCTCGCGTTCGATGGGGCGGAGGTTGACCTTGCCGATATTATTGATTTGTTTAATTTCTTCTTTGGCCATGATTTAATTTCTTATTTGGGCGGATTTGGTTAATTCTGAAAAATTCAATTCCATAGTTTGCATAAAAAGATTCGACGGATTTTGATCCAGAAACATCTGATTGAAAGTCAATGTCGCCTTGTCGGCATTTATGCTTGGGAAAGTCAGGATACCAAAATTCTGCGTGTGCGACAAGATTTTTTGGACGAACGCATTCCCTTGCCGGTCGGTGATTTGCTGCGGCTGGAATTGTTTGCCATTGGCAGTCATGGTGATGTCAGCAAGTTTCGAAACATTCAAAATGTCGGTCGTGGTGTTGTTGAAATTAAAATAGATTTTCAGAAAATTATTGTTAATTTCAATTCTTTCAATTTGCGCAAACTTCAGCGCAGTTTCCGCGGCCGCGGAAGATTTGGTGTCGATCTTAATCAAATTTTTGCCGTCAATGCCGGAAATTGTACTCTTGATGTTGAGGACGAAAATGACGACAACCAGGCCGCCAACCGCGATCAGCGTTGTCCAAAGGATTTTCAGTCTGGTTTGGTATGGCTTTTCCTGCAGCCAGCTGATCAGATTTTTCATCTTTGAGGGGTCAACACAATTAATGACGTCTGTTCGCCGGCCAGGTCTTTCTTTTTCAAAGTCAGTTTATCCTGCTCCTCGTGCTTGCCGCCCATTTCCTGCAAAAATTTATCGAGTTTGTCCAAATTCAGGCTTAAGCCGGGAGTTTTGTAGCTGTGCGGGATGACGATGAAGGGCTCGAGCTTTGTGGCGATCTTGGCCGCGTTTTCAAAGTCGAGAATTTCTTTACCACCCACAGGCACCAGTACGATGTCCGCGCCTTCCAGACTTTCCTTTTGTTCATCCGTCAGCTGGGATTGTTTGATGGGACCTAAGAAAGCAATTCTAATGCCTTCCAGTTCAATGCTGTAAATTGTCGCTGGTCCGAGATCTTTGTTTTCCGCCGCAGTGCCGATGATAAACACTTCCTTGATGTCATACTCGCCGGGTCCGGTGACCATAAACGGCTCGCCGGAAATTGAGGAAAAATTGTTGCACCAATCAAGGTTGGGGTTTGAACAGACTACTACATCCGCCGCCCCGCGCACTGCCGTCAGCCCGGTTGAGGAGCCGAAAGGATCAGTGATAATCGTAATGTCCTTGCCTGTAATTTTGAAGCTTCCTAAGCCAAACCAAGTGATAGTCATGTCGTAGGTAAATTACCAATAAAAATGGGCCTTCTATAGCCTTTAATCTCTACTCTTATTATACCAAATTTAAGCCTTGATTTCAATGCTGTTTTGCTCTATAATCTTAAGGCTAAAAAGGAGCTTAGGAAGTCGCAGCGCGAACAACCTAAACTAATATATTTATGGCAAATGCTACAGCAACTACAGATGTGAAGACCATGCAGGAGCTGTTGGAAATGGAAGGCGTCGAGATTAAGGTTCCGAAAATCGGCGACGTTTTGGAAGCCAAGGTTCTGTCAGTCGGCAAAAACGAAGTTTACGTCGACATTGAAGGGATTGGCCTCGGTGTCGTGCGCGGCCGGGAATTGTATGACGAATCGGTCCGGATTTCTACTCTGAAAGTCGGCGATACTGTCATCGCTTCAGTGGTGGAACCGGAAAACAAAGAAGGCAATATCGAATTGTCCTTCCGAGCTGCCGGCCAAGAGCGCGTTTGGCAGACTTTGGCTGACCGCCTCAAATCCCGCGAAATCATCAAGACCAAGATTCTGGAAGCCAACAAAGGCGGATTGATGGTGGAAGTCAACGGTGTCATCGGTTTCTTGCCCGTGTCCCAGCTTTCGAGCGAGCACTATCCCCGCGTCGAAGACGGCGATAAGAATAAAATTTTGGAAGTCCTGAAAAGTTACGTCGGCAAAATTTTCGACGTTCAGATCATCACCGCTGATGCGCAGGATGAGAAATTGATCGTATCCGAAAAAGCCGTAGGCGAAGAAGCCATGCGGTCCAAAATTTCCAAACTGCAGATCGGCACTGTGGTGGAAGGCGAAGTTTCCGGCATCGTGGATTTCGGCATCTTCCTTAAATTCGGCGAAGGACTGGAAGGTCTGGTTCACATTTCCGAATTGGCCTGGACGCGCATCGAACATCCGAAGGATTTGTACAAAGTCGGCCAGAAAGTCCAAGCCCAGGTAATTTCCATTGACCGCGACCGCATCTCTTTGTCCATCAAGCGCCTGCAAGTGGATCCGTGGGTTGAAGCTATCAAAAAATACCAAGTCGGCCAGATTGTCCGCGGCAAAGTCACGAAAGTCACGACCTTCGGCGCTTTCGTGGAACTCGATCCCGAAATCTACGGCCTCGTGCATTCAGTGGAATTGTCCAACGAAGAAGTGGCAGACCCCAGCCAAGTCGTTTCTGTGGGCGATGAGAAAGAATTCAAAATCATTTCCATCGAACCACAAGAGCACCGCTTGGGATTGTCCCTGAGGGCAGTGGTAAGCCCACCCGCTGAAGAAAAAAAAGAAGTATAAATTAAAAGAGCCAGGCGAATCGCTTGGCTCTTTATTTTCTCTATATACTAAATACTATTCCCTAAATACTTTTCTCTATCGCGGCTAGATCGTCATAGACGCTTTGAGCGTTGTAAACCCAATGCTGGGCGGCCGGCTGTTTGTATAGGCCGTTCATCCGCTGAAAACTCATTTGGGAATATTTAACTGGTGAATGCAAAGGGTATTGGTTGAGAAACCGGTCCATTGCCAGAATTCCGTCCCCGAGGTTATTGCCAAAATCCCAAAGACTGGATCCGCCCACGCCCCAGCAATTGGCATAATTCACCGGGTAATTGCGGCAGAGAGAGCTTTCGGCGTTGGCCAAGGCCACGATCTGTTTCCAGTTTTTTACGCTGATCAGTACAGTGGTGTATTTGGCCAGCGGCGAGCCTTGAGATTCCAGGTATTTTTCTACCTTACTGGCCAGCACCCCCCTCTTTACCAGTTGCTGTCTTACTTTTTCGCGTCTGAATTTGTCAGTCAGAGACAAGCTGATAGAATCCAGCAAATCCTGATAGCTTTTGTCATTCAGATCAAACACCAGCGGCGGCACTTTGCGGATAGGAGGAATTCTGATCGTGACCGCATACGTTTTTTGCGGTACGAGATTCAATATCAGCGACAGCAAAAAGATAATCAAAAAGAATTTTTGTTTGAGTTTCAGTGTCTGATAACTTGCCTTTAAGTGGGCTAAAGTAAGTATGCGGACTATATCCATATGCATCTGAAACCATAACAAAAAATTGACCATAGGTCAATCTTAAGGTGTGGATACCTTGTGTAAAAATTATTTGGTGCTCAGGGAGGGAATCGAACCCTCAATCCCTTGCGGGCCTGGGATTTTAAGTCCCATGCGTATGCCAGTTCCGCCACCTGAGCTTAGTGGAGGCGTCAACCGGAGTTGAACCGGTGTAAAAGGTTTTGCAGACCTCTGCCTAACCGCTCGGCCATGACGCCTTGATTGTCTCGGCAAGCCTCGAGCAAAAAATAGTATGGCCTCGCGGTCGGGGTTGCTTTTTGCAACCCGCCAATTCCTGCGCTTGCTCGGAATTGGCCTCTCGGCCATGACGCCTTGGTAACTCAAACATTATAAATCTAATTCAGGTTTTTTAAAACCCCCTCTTGATTTAGAGGGGGTTTGGAAATTATTTTAGTTTTGTAATGGCAGCTGGTTTACTTCAGCCAAAATTTTATTGACTGCGAATACCCAGTTGGCGTTTGGGTGGCCGACATAGCGGTTCACGATTTCTTCCGGAGTATCAGCGCCACGAGCCACATACTTTTCGGTCAGGAATCGGTTGACATCGGCAAACCCTTCGGTGAAAGAAGCATAATGTCTCATGTTCCAGGCACCGCCCACGCCCCAGCAGTTGTTGTAAATTTGCTTTTTACACAAAGTTGATTCTCCGTTTGAGATGGCTAGCACCAGCTTCCAATTTTCATATTTCAGAATATCGGCGGCGTAAGGAGCAAGCGGCGAACCTTTCTTGTTCAGGTAATCCTGCAAGATAGGAGCATTGATCACGATCGGATCAACCACGACTGGAGGAGGAGTGGCGGGAGGAGGAGGGTTTTGCAGATTCTGAATGGTTTGTACATTCGGAATTGAGGGAACATTTTTTATTTCAAAGACGAGTCGAGTGTTTTGTATTTGGGTTGAGGCTGATACAGATGACGGGAATACCATCGTTGCTACTACTGCTACCAATAAGACCCAGACAAAACGGCTTGTCATTGAATATGCTTTCCGCATCGATCCGATCATTGTTTTTTGCCGCTGCCGGGATTTTGGCCTGGCAACTGCTTTTTACAAAGCAGGCAGAGAACAACATTCAGACGATTTGGTTAGACCTTTATTAAAAAAGAACTTGCTGTTGCGAAACGCACATAGTTGACATTTGAAGCAATTTATGGCTTAAAGTGCCATTTATGCTTGAAATGCTTGTATGTTGCCTGCCCCCACCTGGCGCGAGGCCAGGATGGGGTACGCAACTGTATATGTTAGCATAAAATCAGCATTTTGTCAATGCTAGGGCTTTGATGAGCAGATGTAAAAAAGACGCTGAACGGGGTCAATTGGACATAAAAAACCGCTCACAGCGTGAGACGGTTAATCTTGAACCAAGACAGGGATTAAAAGTTTTCCCCATCCTCGGACCTCGGTTCTGACGATGTCCCCTTGTCTTCGGAATCGGTCGAAGCATTCGTAGCAAATCAGAGTATCAGCAAGTTTTTTGGCGGTCTCTCGCGATTTGCTATAACAGCAAATTGGACAAATCAGCAGACCGCGTTGCCATATCCTAGAAGTCTTTAGGTGAGGGTTCGCCAGGTCGTAGACATAGGCCCGATCTTTCCACCACTCCAAACTTTTTTTTCTGTCGACGTTTTCCCATGGCTCGGGTTCGATCAACGGCGCATCTACAAAAGACTTGATGATATACCCACCAAGATGTCTACGCCATTTCAAAGTAAGAGTAAGACATCCAGGGCCGTAAGCCGGCGCAGAGTTTGTTACGAAACGACTCAGCTGATCTGCCGATCGGTGAACGGCAGCATAGAATACGGAGTGGCGATTTGGTGTTCTAACTACCCAAGAAGCCACTTGGTCATTGATTGGAACAGGAATAATTAACATACGAGCACCGCGAGCTCGTTTGGTCGCCAATTTCTCTTCGACGAGTTTCCAGTATTTCTTGTGGACACAAGTATTCTGTACGACCTCCCCGCTTGCCAGTTTCCAAGTAGAAGACATACTCCCCCTTTATGTTGCATTTTGAGAACAGTTAAGTTTAACGTGGAGACTTAGTTGGTGTCAACGATAAAAAAACCGGCAAAGATGGATATTGAGTCCAATCTTTACCGGAATATCTAAGCTGTCTCTGACGGAAGTTTGCCGGTATTGCGTAGCGCCGCAAGCTGTTCCGCCATTCCCAGCTTGTTTGGGGTAGAGCTGGCTGACGGGAGCGAGACCTTCTCTCTTGTCGCGATTGCGGTCTTTATCGCGTGGGCGACCTTCGGAGCGAACCGTCCGAACACTGTAGTGAGGATAGTGACGAAAATTGGCTTGTTGTCTTTCGCCAGAGCCTCGAGAATCTGGGGCGGCGTTGCCTTCTCCATTCCGAAGTAGTCCTGGATGTTGAGGTAAACTTTTAGCGGATCTTCCTTCGGGCGGACGAGGCTCACCTTGTCGATCTGCACGTTGACTAGTCGACTGTTCCCCGGAACGAGCTTCATCGTACAGACGTAAAAGAATCGGTTCACGCTGACGCCGAACTTGTGTTGTTGAATCGAATAGAGCGCTCGGCCATCGGGACGGATCGGTTGCGTATTGTCCGGGTCGCAAAGCCCATCCTTGAGACGAGCCACGACGGACACGTTCGTGTCGTCGTTCAGGCCGGAGATGCGAACTGTGAGAGTGGCCTGTTCTGAAGGTTCTTGCACGCTGAGAGTTGTGGCCTCTTCTTCGGTCAGATCGGCACAGAGGTTCACATAGTCCGGTCCTGATCTGGTCTTCGTGATCACGAGCTCACGGTGTCGCCAGTTCTTGCCTTCCGGATTGAACTCGCTCGATGGCCATTTGACCGTGGCCTCCGTCTCGTTTGTGGGCATGAGGAGCCATAGCTCCAAGCCCGTGTTGGTTGATCTTTCGATCGGGAATTCCGAAAACGTCCCAGAGGCAGTTTCGGACATGGTGCGCTCCTCCTTCGAAAACCATTTCCACTTGGATTGGAAATGAAGACGGTTCCCCGTCTCACGGTTGCCTTTATGGCACTGCTCCCGCAGTCTCTTCCGAAACCGCAAGAGCAATACCGTAAAGATTCTATTAACAAGAAATTCTAGCATATCTTAGTTAAAATGTCAATTGCTGACGCTATTATGCTAGAATTGACCTAGAGGCGTAATTGGCCTATAATTTATAGGATTTTCGCATGCACGGGTGGCGAAATTGGTACACGCACTACCTTGAGGTGGTAGCGCCCGCAAGGGCTTGGAGGTTCGAGTCCTCTCCCGTGCACCACGGTCGCTTAGCTCAGCTGGTTAGAGCGTCTCGTTTACACCGAGAAGGTCAAAGGTTCGAATCCTTTAGCGACCACCAAAAAATTGCTATAATGTAAATCCTTTTGTGTTGCCGGGCTAGCTCATCGGTAGAGCGCTGCCCTGAAGAGGCAGGCGTGCCCAGTTCGACTCTGGGGCCCGGCACCAGTAATTCCAAAACCAATTTTCAATTATGAGTCTTGAAAATTGATCATTGATAATTTAATTCAAGCGGGTATGGTTCAGTGGTAGAACATTGCCTTGCCAAGGCAGAGATGCGGGTTCGATTCCCGCTACCCGCTCCAAAAGAAAAAATCCGATCTGATTCGATCGGATTTTTTCTTGTTCAAATTATTTTATTTCCGCAAGAAAGCTTCTTTGGGCGAAAGTTTTGAGGCTCGCCGCGCCGGGATAAATCCGGCCAGCAAGCCGATGAAGGAAGAGGAAGCCAGGACCATGATGATAAACCAGGTCGGAGTGTAGAAAAGCTTGATGCTCTGTCCGCCTAGCCGATGAGCCAAAATATTCAGGCCAAAGTTAAATAAGACACCGGCCAGCATACCCAAGGCAATGCCGGCCACGCCCCCGGTAAATCCCATGATCGCTGATTCCATGAGAAACAGATTGCGCACGTCGCTGTCCATGGCACCCAAGGATTTCATAACACCGACTTCATAAGTTCTTTCCAGGAAACTCACGATCATGGTGTTGAACATACCCACGGCCGACACAGTCAGCGCCGCGACGCCGAAAACTCCGAGGACAATCGTAATGATATTCAAAATTTTCTGCGCTTGATTGACCAAATCCAGCCGCGCGGAAATAATCATGCCTTTGTTGATAAGGTAGTCGCGCAGGGGCGCTACACTGTTTAAATCTTTGGCTTTGATGTATGTTTCTTTGTAAATCTGCGGGGTTTGAGGCAGATATTTTGGCGAGATGTAAGCGGCCGGAGGCTCCGTGTCGTCGTTGATGAGGCCGGTAATCGATAGGGCGCTGGGGCTTTGTATGTCCTCAGTCTTACCATCCGGTTTTTGGTATGCAGCTTTCAGAGAAATAGTTTTTCCCAAAGATTTGTCGTCGACGGTCAGAGACAGCAGTTTGGTTGCTTGGGAAGTCAAAACTACACCCGGCTTTTCATCAGAGTAAATTTTTCCCACGCCAGGCTGAACACCCGAAAGCCGAAAGTAATCCGGCTCAGTTATCCGTATCAAGACGCCGGTGCCAGTAATGTTGCCGGATTTGATTTCGCCGGAAAATTCCGCCAAAGGCACGACTTCCGCTACGTTCGGAATTTTGCCGAGCTTTTGAACTTCATCAGCAGTCAGCGGAACCGCGGATTCGTTTGGATAAGATGCCTGCAGAGTGATCAGTGAATCTTGTGTTGTGATAAGTTTGCCCAGAAGAATAAACTGCAGTCCGTACCCAAGCGAAATTAAAAACACCACAGTGGAAATTCCGATGGAAGTGCCGAGAATGGTCAGAAGCGCTCGCGTTGGTTTGACCGTAAAAACCCTGGTAGAGAGTTTTATAAGATCAAAGAAGCCTAAATTGTGCTGCGAACTGGGGAATTCGTCCATTTTATTTTTTTAAACTGGCATTGTTTCTGGAATTTCCTGCTGCAGAGCCAAGTCTAATTTTTCGGCAATACTCTGGCTGGTATGCAGGGATAGTCCCACGCCAAATTGGCTTTTGGGCAGATTTAAGATTTTTTCAAAATGGGAAGTGGTGATGATGTTCCGCAGTCGCTCGTAAAGAATTTCATCGAACCGGAGAGTCTGCACTTCGTTGACCTGGCCTCTGTAGCCTTGCAGAAGCCAGTTGCGCATGTTTATGAGATCATTCATCAGAGGAGAAGACGGGTTGTGTTCCAGATCGAGGTTGATGTCGTTGATTTTTTTGCGCTGGCTTAAAATATCTTCGACGTAATTGCTGATCTTGTCTGCTTTCTGCCGCCATAAACCGATCCCCCCTTTTTTGAAGGGCATGTCCAGAATATTTTTGAAATCAAAAACACCGATGCGGTTGTTGAGACGCTGCGAGAGATAAAATTGGAACCGAGACATTTCTTCTTTGGAGTAGCCTCTCAGCAGAAGATGGGAGAGGGATTGAGTCAGAGCCTCGGTGGGAGAAAGTGTAACGCCGATGTGGCCAAATAATTCTTTGGATACGGATTCTTTGAAAGTTTCAGCGCTGATTTCTTCGACTTTTATAATTTCTCCATCCTTCAGATAAAAGATTTTTCGCACATCCTTGAGACTCCAGGCTTCGTGCGTGACCATGATCACGGTCCGGTTGTCTTTTTCGTGCATCTCTTTGAAAAACTCAAGGACGATTTTGGAATTTTCCGAATCCAGGTTTCCCAAAGGCTCGTCCGCAATAATAATCGGCGGATTGTTGGCCAGTGCCCGCGCAATACCTACTCGCTGCTGCTGGCCGCCAGACAGTTCGTGCGGCAGTCTCGGTGCGAGGTTCTGAATACCGAGCCGCCCCAGCAGTCTCAATGCTTCCTTCTCTCTTTTTTTCGCATCAATGCCAAGAAAAGTCATGGGCAGAGCGACGTTGTTCATGACAGTGAGCGTGGGGATTAAATTGAACTGCTGGAAAACGATGCCAACGCCGATTTGGCGGTAGATCGCCAGCTCTTTTTTGTTGAATTTGCCGATATCGCGGCCGTTGATGATGATTTTGCCTTTTTGCGAAGGTTCAATTCCGGCGATCAGATAAAGAATGCTGGTTTTGCCCGAACCGGACGGCCCGAAAAACGCCACGTACTCGCCGGTCTTGATTTCCACATTGACGTTTTTCAAAGCCTGCAGTTCATAGGCCTTGCCAATGTTGTACCGGAAATTTACATTCTCCATTTTTATGATCGGCGGGTCAAGAGGCATAGGAAGTGAGGTTAGCTTGCACGAATTGGATTATGTCCTGTGGCAGATTTTCGCCTTTTACGAGATAAGCATCGGCTCCCAGTTCCTTGGCGGTTTTTTTGTATTCCGCGTTGTCGAAAGCGGAAAAGATCACGACTCTGGCAGAGCGCAGCTGCGGGTTGGATTTGATGTATTTCAGAAAATTAAATCCCGCATCGGGCGAAGTTACGATATGGCCGTCGATTTTGGCCGGCATGACCAAGCCTAAGAATATAATGTCCGGGTGAAGAGTATGGTCTTTGAGTATGTCGTATGCCTGCTCGAAAGTTTCAGCCATCAGCAGGTCGAATTTATATTCCAGTCCGTGCAGCCAAAACACCTCCCGAAAATAAATGCGGGTTAATTCATTGTCATCCACTAAAAGCAATTTTTGTTTCTTTGTTCCGTTTTCCATGTTTTCTTAATTATAACAAAATCCCGCCCTTTTGGACAAAAGAGCGGGATTGAGCCAATTTTATTTTATTTGACGCAGGAATTTGAAGGCATCTTCGAAGTTTTTGAATATTACGTCAAGAATTGATTCAGATTGCCGCGGGATGACTATTGTTTTGACGGGCAGAAGGTTTAGATTGCCGGCCGCGTCTTTGGATCCGACCTGGATCCGGTACAAGCCCCCGGGTTTGAGAGTTGTCAGGACCACGGCATGATCAAGTACGAAGCTGTTGGTGATTTCCACTTTGTTGGCCAGCTCTTTTTTGCCTTCAATGCTGGTAGCACTTTCTTCGAAATAGACGATCGATGTAGATGGCTCGTCAGTTTTCCAGCTGACGATAGTTTGGGCGCGGTCGGTCTGGCCCGGGATAATCGCGGTGTCGATTTTCAATGACAGAATTTGTGGCGGAGTCACGTCCTGGCTGGTGGTGACTCTGGCCGCGGCTGTGGTTTGGACTTTGTTGCCCTTGCTGTTAAAGCCGAAAACGCTGACTTCATAGGCTGTTCCCGGAGTTAGGTTGTCCACCAGAATTTCGTGAGACGTTGCTTGCTCGTTGATTATTTTTTGGCTCAATGCTCCGGTTTTGGTATCGCGGTATTGGACGATTGAACTCGTAGGTTCATCGGTATGCCAGATAACTTTCAGAGAACTGTTGCCAATGTCAGTAATCGCGGCCTTGATGTCCAGAGCTTTCGTGACAAATGTAAAGTCACCGCTTTGGCCAACCAGCTGAGGCAGGCTGAATCCTTTGGCGCGGTAGTGATAAACAGTGTTGGGCCTGAGTCCTTGCAGGACTAGTTCGTGCGAGAGGACTTTGTTGGCGGTATCGGAAACTTCCACAGTGTAAGGATTGTTGGGGTCCTTTGCAGAATTATATTCATCTTCGGTAGCGTAGCCGACCACGGAGTAGGTTTTGATATTTGAGCGCCAGGTAACTTTGGCTGAATTGTCCGTGACTTCGCTGATCTGAGGTTTTTCGATAAACGGCGGAGCCAAGCTTGGCAGTGCTGATTCAATCGCATTTTCAACTTCCTGCTGGAACTGGGCAACATTGGCCAGAGTGGGGGTGGCATCACTGAAGTACAGAGTTTTAAATTTGCCGCTGTCTGACGTGCTGATATTGCCGCCTTTGTCCACGGCCTTAACTTGGAAGAAATAATTGGTGCCCATTTTCAGTCCATCCAATTTTATCGATTGTGCTTGGGCATAATTGGCTGAGCCGGCGGTCAGCGTGAATTGTCCGTCCGCGGTACCGTAATTGACGAAGCCGACTGAGTCCTCATCCGTATTAAAAGTAATAGTCGCGCCGAAAGCAGCCGTGTTGGCGACTTTGACGTTGGAAATCTGCGGCGGCGTGGTATCGGGAGCTGGATAGTTAGTTCCCCCTCCCCCGCCTCCTCCGCCCACCACTTGGACAATAGTTGTCACACCAGTGACGAGATTCGATTCAGGAGAAACAGCTTCGTTGCCGGCCGCATCTTTTGATCGGACATCGAAATAATATCTTGTGTTTTCCGCCAGATTATTCAGAGAAACAATGTGAAAAATAGTCAGGGTTGTATCAAGCGTCGTGGTGGTTGTATAAGTTCCCGAAACGGTTCCGTAATCCGCTTGAGTCGTTGATGGTTCATCAGTTTGCCAGACAATCACTCCCGCGGTTGGCGCTAAAACCGGAGTCGATATATTCGTGATCACCGGCGGCTTGGTGTCAGCGGTAGTTCTAAAATTATAGTAATTGTTACCGTTTGTATCTTTGGTGTAGTTGCTTGATGCGTCAGTTGATTCAACAAAAAAGTAATAGGTAGTGCCGGCGGTAAGTCCGGTCAGATTTACGATATGCTGAAATGTCCCGCTTCCGCCCACCAAAGTGGCGCTCCCTACTCGAGTGGGGCTGGATAAGCTAGCGCTGGTTGAATAAGTGACAAAGGAGTCTGAGTTAGTGTTTGTATTCCAGAAAATTTGGGCCGTTTTATCCGTAATTGTTGTTTCTGTGACATTAGATATTTTGGGACCTGCGATAGTGGTGAAACTGTAGCCGGCGCCAGTATTGTCATCGGTGGCAAGATTGCTGAATATGTCCGCGGATTTTACCCGGAATAAATAATTAGTGCCCGGAGTCAGTCCGGTCAGCGTCACCGAGTGCGACAAGACAAAAGACGGGATGGATTGAGTGGAACCGAAAGCTGTCGAGGGGGCTATGGAAAAATCCACACGAGAATCCGACAATTCATCCGTGGTCCAAGTAATTTTCGCGTAGGTCGACTGAGTTTCAGCCACGGTGATAGCGGTAATGACGGGAGGCGTGTTGTCCGTGCCCCCGTTGCCGTTGGCCGTGTCCGAGACTACGCTTCCAAAATTGCCGCTGTCCGTGTCGGTATCTACTATTCGAACTTTATAATAATATGTTGTTCCGAGAGTCAGTCCGGCATCGACATAATAATTTGTATTGATGTTGGTGATACTGGCCAAAGAGCTGTAAGAAGAGCCGTTCGTGGAGCGAAAAATTTCATACTTAGAAAAAGTTGCTCCAGCCGCAGAAGTGTAGACATCCCAGGAAATAAATTCTCTGTAATTAGTCGCCGCCATGTCGGAGACGTCCTTAATATACATATGTCCCGGCGTAGATGGAGCTTTGGCAGTGGCGGAAGTGAGGTTCCCGGCAGTGTCACGGATTTGAAGATAGGCGCTCGTATATGAGGGTGCTCCAGTAAAATTCCATGTCGGGTTGACGTTAATTGAATTTCCTCCCACGGTCTGCCACTGGCCAGATGATGCATTCAATCCGTCTGCTGACAAATCACTGTTGTTTGAAAAGCGATATTGCAAATTAGTATCATCCGTGGCAGTCAGCGTCAATTTGCTCTGCGTCCCATCGATAGTAAATGCGGACACTGCCGGAGCTTTTGTATCCAAAGTAAAGTTGGCTGAAACTGCCTGAGCAATGTTGTTGGCTCCCTCATTGTCATTGGCTGTGACCCGGACTTGGGCAGTGGTCAGGTAATTGGCCGGAATTTGTGCCTGCGCATTCCAGGTTGCGGTATACACGGTATAGTTGGTTCCGTCTACAGCTTTGTTGGTCAAGTCAGAAGCTCCAAGGTTACCGGAAGTTATGGCCAACCAGCCGCCGCCGATGTTGTATTCAAAAGAAGGAGTTATGAATCCGGGATTTGCGGTGCCGGACAAAGTGTCAGTGTCGCGGACGCTATAATTAATCAAAACTTTGCCAAAAGTCGAACTGGCTGAATTTGTATCTTGCGACGCTGAGACTCCGCCTGCCGCCGCACTCGGATAATTTGGATTGAAATCAGGCGCGGCATTGACCACGTAGCTGATGGTGATGTCATCAAAGGTTGGCGTGGCAGAGCCGTCAGTTGTAAAGAAAACTTTGTATTGGAACCATTGGTCGTCGTTGCCATTTCGCAGCGGATGACTGCTGGACAGAGTAACATTGTTGTCCGTGGAATTAAAATAAGTGGTGCCGCTGCAGTCCATATATCCGCACCAAGCCGACCATGTCCCAGGCGCGCCGCTGTTGTTAGGAGCGCTCCGGACTTGAAGTTTGACGATCAAACTGCCGGATGTTCCCGTAGTCGACCAAGCAACTTTTGATATTATATTGCGCGAATCCGAAGTGTTATAAGGCGACGAAGTTAAGTCCGAGGAAGTCTGAAAGCCGGTATAAGATATAGAGATATTCTGCACTGTGGCATTGCCAGTGAGTACGATTTTGAATCGCAAGTCAGATGCCATGGAAGAAAAAACAAATTGTGAGCCAGGTGTCACTTGGCTGAAGCTTGAACCATTATTTGTTAAATAATAGGTCACCGTGCCGCTGCCTGGTGTGTCATTCTTGGTTAATGTCGCAGCGCGGATATTGTTGGTTGTGGTATCCACGGTTAAGGATTGAGCGGTAACACTGGAGGGTGCAGCCGGATTGAGAGTGATCGTGAACCCTTCCCAGTAGTCAATGCTAACTCCCGGAGTACTTGCGCCACTGAAAGCCGGAGGATTTTCTGAACCCGAGGCGGATAATAACCGCGAAGCCAACATGCCGGTGTTGCCCGCGGCATTATTGGAGCGTAAGGTGTAATTAGCCGGAGCGCTCCATCCACTAGAGCCGGAACCAGTTCCCCAAAATGCGCCGCCCGCCACAGCCATGGCTCTATTTGATACAGCAACCACAGCCGGCGGATCAGGATTGTGCCCGCCCCCACTATCTGTACCTGTGGCTCCATTTGCTGATTGGGCATCAATCGGACTGCTGTTGCTGACACCGGAAAACCCAATAATAAAACATTCATTGTTATAGCCACTGCTTAGGGTAAATGCCGTCGAAGCGGCCGATCCTCCGCGCACGATATAATCAACGGCGTAAGAAAATCCAGCCGCGTTTGATTGAGGCGTTCCGCCGCTATATAGAGAAGTCCAGCCCGTAGGCAGGCTGGGAGCACTGCTTCGGGCATCTGCTATGACCAAAGCGATAAGAACGTCTCCGGATGCTGTGCCAGCTGGTTCTCCTGGATTGCAGGTTGCGCTTGATCCGGCGGCATGAGTCCCATTTCGAAAAGCAATATTTGAAAAAGTAGGGTTGCTTAATTGTCCTGAACCGTCCCAAGTCGCAGTCGTGTTGGCGGCATCTTTGTTGGTTGTGGTGGTAAAGTTATCAGTGAAGCTATTGGTGTAGCTGCCGGCTTTAACTGTACCGGCAGTCGATGTATCAGCGTTGGTTTGCGCCGAAAATTTGGTCCAGCCGGATTGATTTCCCGGATGAGAAGCGTTGGACGAATCAGCGCCGCCGGACCAGTCGGTCTGGAAAAAAGTAAAGCTTGCCGCTTCGCTAAATTTAGAACTTGCAAAAAATAAAGTGGAAATTATTGCAGCCAAAATAATTAAAGCCAGGGTTGTCCGCCACCGCGGTTCATATACTTCAAACCAGTCGATTACAAATTTGGGAATTGCCAAAACCCAACGCAGGATTTTTTTGAATAATTCACGGGTACCTGTTTTTTTGTTGTTAACTTTGGCGATTTCCGCATCAAAAAAAACCCACCTCTTGTCAGGGTTTTGAGGTTTTTGGATGGGAATATTATCAATGACCGGTAAGCCCGGCTTTTTCCGAGGCATTTTTCTTATATTTCTTTGTTTTTTTGATTTTGGTTTCACTAAGTTTCTCCGCTTTTCCATTTAGAAGCGGCTAAACTTTTTCAAACTTTTGTATTGTTATTATAGCATATCTTATGGAAAAAGTAAAGCCTTGTATTAATAAAAAAACCCAAAGCATTGCTTTGGGTTTTGGACTGCGCCATTTTCTTTATTGTGCCACATCTCCTACAGTATGTAGAGCAAGGTCAGAGTCAGGGACAGTGACTACTTGGTCAAATCTGAAGCCAAAGTCAGTAAATAGCTGTTCGGTGGTAAAGGGTCTGAGGACATTGTCAAAGACCATGTAAACAGTAGCAGTAGAACCCTTGACCAGGGTCCCGTTGGGCAGGGTAGCCAGGGGGCCATCAGGGTAGACCTCAGAGTCAGGAATAGTGATGGCATCCTTGATTGAGCCATTCCAAAGATTAAACATCTGGATGGTAGTGTATCCCCTCTTTTGTCCTGAGGAGTTTAAGAAGTAGACGGCTGGGGAAGAGGCATACTTAAACAGAGTACCCAGTGGTCTAGTGAAAGGATCGGTACTGGTAGGAATACTGTTGACCAGGTTGGGATCATTGATGGTGTAGACTTGGTCAAACCTGTAGCCATTGGAAGTAAATTCAGCAATAGAGGCAAAAGGTCTCTTGGAAGATCCTGCCATAAGATAGATGGTAGAATCTGCAGATGATTTGATCAATGTTCCTGACCTAAGTCCTAGGACTGGGCCTGTGGTAAAGGTTACGGTATTGGGTAGAGTAGCAATCGGTCTTGCTCCAGGGACCTGGTTTCTGAAGACCGTGAAGTCTGTAATGGGATTAGCTACATTACTGGATCCCAGGATATATACAGTTGGATCAGTGGGATACTTGAAGATTAGTCCTGACGGATACTGGTGTGTTCCTATGGGGGTGGGAGTAGGAGTTGGAGATGGTGTTGGTGTGGGAGGAGGATTGTTGCCACCACCCCCAGCTCCACCGCCTGGAGGTACTGGAGCGGCTTGGGTAGTAGCAGATACTGCAACTGATAGGGCGGAGGTATTGTTGGTTGCATCATAAGCCAGGACTGCATAGGAATAATTGGTGGAAGCGGCTAAACCTGTATCAGAGTAAGAGGTCAAAGTAATAGCTGTGGCAACTTGGGTGCCGTTTCTAAATACCCGATAGCCTGCTACGCCGACGTTATCCGTAGATGCTGTCCAAGTCAGGTTGATCTGGGATGATGAAGGCGAAGAAGTCGATAGTTGGCCTGGGACTGTCGGAGGAATAGTATCAGTAGGTGGAGTAATAACATTGTTGACAGTAACAGTAATAGCAGATGAGGTAGTACTGTTC
>Ga0210400_10000286_pt1 | contig 59590 bp, 52 predicted proteins | sample IncBWH26MmetaG_FD_155456 | JGI IMG/M metagenome (GOLD analysis project Ga0210400, IMG submission 155456) | Forest soil microbial communities from Barre Woods Harvard Forest LTER site, Petersham, Massachusetts, United States - Inc-BW-H-26-M | ecosystem: Environmental > Terrestrial > Soil >...
TCCTCTCACTCAGGAAAATTCCCTCGGCGTGGTGGCGAAGGGCACGGTGGCGAAAGTCGGCGAAGAATGCTTTCGACTCATCAAACCACTGGTGAACGGCGAGATAGTCCTCGGCTTGGCCCCCAAACTTCCTGGCGCTGCTCTGCGCGTGCTTGAGTGGATGCGCCATGGCTAGACCTCATAGGTCGTCGTTGAGTAGTCCTCGAAGCGATCGTTGCGCTCAACGGTGATTGTGCGTTTGCGCACGTCCAAGACCACATCCCCGAACCCACCGGCATCGTTTTCGTAACCGTACGGCACCAGCACTTCGAAGTGGTCTTGCAGTTCGGAGGCGTCATGAGCGACATGCTCGTATTCTTCGTAGGCGTAGACATCGGAATCGTAGCACTTGACGTCTTCCGTTATTCCGTCATCGCCCGATCCATCGAAGTGCGCAGCGACGAAAGTAATACCCGCAGCGGCCAGGCGGTCACATTGCGCGAGGATCGCAGCTTTGGCGGCGGCTTGGTGTTGTTTTAGCTGTTCTTCGAACGTTAAATGGTCTTCCACGGCATCTCCTACCTTTCTGCCCAGTTCGGAAATGGATTGCGGTTTGACTTGCGAAAGTCATGGATCAGGTCGCGGATCCGGAGGCGCCTTCGATATGACGTCTCGATCAGACGGTTCAACCCACTGACGTCGTATTCGTACCATTCCTCTGGTACCTGAGCTGCGTATCGCCAGAGTTCCTCAGGGTCCATTTGCTCCGCGCGCGTGAGCGCCGGCTCGAACGAATCCCATGCCGTTACGGTTTCGTACACGCGCGACCGCGCATACGTGCCACGCAACGGAGCGTCGGGGAAGTTCCATTCGCCTGCGTTGAAGCAAAATCCCTGGTCTATGAATACCGCCGTGTATTTGCGGCTTCGTGATGCTTCGTGCTTGAAAATAGCTTGGCGTCCGTCGCTGTTACACGTCCATTTGTCGAGAACCAGGACGCGCGCGAAATCCCGGACGTTGACGACGTGCACAAGCTCATTGTCGGGAAGATATTCGCAAATGCTGGCTTCGACCGTCTCTCCCGCATAAAGGGAGGCAAGCTGCCGGCCGCTGCTGCACGGAATGCTCGCTCCTCCCAGCTCGACGCGCAGTTCATCGCTATTTTCGATAAGCCGGTCCGACACATCGATCACTTCGACGCGGGGCATCGGCAATCCAAGCCGAAGTCCAAGATTTGTTGCCAACATTTCATTTGCCAGAACTCTGACGTGTTGAGGGTTGTTCATGAACTTGGTGACATAGTGGGCACCGTCTGAGGCTCGGAGAAGATGCGATTGCGCTCCTCCACGCATTCTGCGAAGGTGCTGGACTGCGGAGACACAAGTGTCCATTTGGGAACCTCCGGGTTTGAGTTGGGGTGCGAAGCGGGATTTCAGCAGCCGATCGAAAAGGGCGGGTTCCTGAGGTGAGCGAGCTATTTCAGGGTGGCAATCTCCCCTGAGCAGAAGACCAGGGTTAGTTCATTCGAGAATCGCTCTTTTTCCCGAATGATAGTCTTCCCGTCTTCTTCCTCTTCAGACTTGTCTATGAGCTTGACCGACTGCCAGTGGGCGATGTGCCGTGCTTCACCATCGCCGAAGATTCCGTTGAGCATTCCGGCCGTGCAGAGCAGGCCGACGTGCCCTCCGTGCAGGGGTGTTAGCGGGCGGCCAGTCACGTCTGCTTGTTGCGCGAAAAGAACGGCTGAGGCTTGGCGATAGGCCGACGATTTCGGGAGTAGGTCTTCTATCAGGTCCAAGGGAAGCCCGCGGTGAACCAAACGGACGGGTCCGCTCGGCGGCGCGGCGTACACGTGGTCAGGTTCTGAAGGTAGCGGTGGAAGCTCTTCCAGTTTTCTTTCGAGGGAGCCTAGCCATAGCTGCGCCTGAATGATCTCGCTGTCCGGCAAGCGATCCCTCTCCTGCCGAGTACGACGTACTCCCAGGAGGACGACTTGCTTATAGCGGGCACATTCGGTTTCCGTGAGGCGATATACGCGCGCGTCTCGGAAGTCCCTTGAAAGCAGCGCAGCGCAATCGGCGATTCGCTTGGCAGGAACAACGAACACCAGGATGCCGCCGCGTATCAGCCACCGGTGCACATGCTCCAAGAAGAGCTTCTCCATGCGCTGCGATTGCTCTTCGCCAATCTCGAAGTCATACGGCGGGTTCAAGTAGACAAGCGAGAAGGATTCCACGGGGCACTGCACGTCGAAGCAGTTCCCGTGGATCACCTCGATTCCTTCAGTACGCGCCTGTTCCGCTCGGCCAGCGTCCAGTTCTACGCCGTATCGCAAGACCTTTTTGTGAGAAGCGATTTCAGCGAACGCGGCGCCATCCCCCACGCAAGGGTCCAACGCGCAACAAGGCTTGTCCGGGAATACTAAGAATCTACGGATTCGCTCCGCTTCTCGAGTTGGAAGAGGATAAAAACCCAGACGTTCGCGTCCGGCAAGACGCATGGCAGCCTCCATCGTGGCGGATTTAGTTCAGAGGGTGGCTTCAGATGAGGTAAGGTCGAAAGATACGAACCCATGGAGTTGTCTTGATACGTAGCTCGCCTGGCACCGGAACATGAGTCTGCTCGGGAGAGCCGTATTTTGACTGTGTCGACGGTCAGCCCTTACTCGCCCGGTTTCCGCCGAGAGTTGCTCTCACACGTTCATCGAGAGTGAAGCTGAAGGGTTTTGGGGATTCAAACTCAAGCATCGCCGAGTCGAACCGTTCGATGAAGTCCACCGCTGCTGTTGGCGTCACATAAGTCCGTTTCGCGCCTGCGCTCGTGACGATAATGATTTCGCGGACCCAGACCTCAGTTGCCTTGAACACGCGCTTAATGGCACGGGCAACCGGGCAGTGAAAGCAATTACTTTGCACACCTTCGTCGATATCTCGCTGAGTTACTCGTATATGCATCTGAGTGACCACCTTCGCAAGCTCGAAAGCCCGCCGGATCATTGGTTCTCGCCTGTCGTTACCGCTCGGATTTCCTGGTCGGGCACATAAGACGGCGACCTTCAGGCTAATTCCGGAAGCCCTTCAAGCCATTTCTAGCCCCCCCTAAGTTGTTGTAACCGAGGGGCTTGAATGAAAATGGCCCACTTATTTGGCATGGCACTCGAGGGGTGCTAGAGTCCGCGGCGAAATGGATGCCGCCGGTTCAGTCAAAGCAGACGCACTACCCAACCTGTGCCAACGGAAGGTCGTTAAGACAAATCCAAAAGGTACGAAGACGGAGTGCCTTTTTGCTGGTGGCACTTCCCTCTTGGTCTCGAATTTCTTGGCGTCTTTCATTCGCGCCGGTGACGAACTGCTTTTCCCTTTGGGGCATGAAGCAGCCGCCGCTGGCACACAAATCTACATTCGCAAGACCCGTCCTGAGGAGAGAAGGTGGGACGTTTTCCAGGCCGAGATCGGTTACGCGACGCAACCCCGAAAAGATAAGCGCAGTAACCTCTTCGTTTGCGCTGAAGTTCCTGACTCTCAGTTGGGCATTTCCGCCATCAACCTTCGTTGTGAGGCACTGAGGGATTATTTTTATGCGGGCAATCGCCGGCGTGGGTGGGACCGGCAGCCGTCATTCTACGAACTCCTACGGGTCAATCCGAAGGTATCGCCTGCGGAGTTGCGGCTCGCCTTCAAACTTCGCACACTCGAAGTCCGCACAACCCACGCGCTAACTGGCGACCTTCGTGTGTTAGAGCGCGCCTTCAACATCCTCGCGCGTCCGGAGCTGCGCGCTTGCTACGACGCCCTCCTAAGCGACTCAACATCACCCGCACTCTTCCCCTATGGCGGATTTGGTTCCCTGCTAGTTGCAGGTGATATCTCGCGCGACGGATCGACGTTTTACGCCTCGCGCATCCTTTCGTTTCTCCCGGAGCAGAAGTTCAAACACTTCCGAGCACCATTGCGAAAGGTTGCTTATTACAATGACCGCGCAATCTACCGAGATTCTCGCCGAAAACTGGAAGTACTCTTCGACCAAACATCGTTACCGTTGCTGTGGGATTCAAGTTGGAATCAGTGGAAGCATCTTCTGGGCACTAAGATCGGCCTCAAGGCGACCTTCATTCAGAGCGGCAAATATCAACAGCGCGCCGGGGCATGGCATCTGGCGCAGTGGGAGATCGCACTCCCGAGCCGCATCGAAGTCGCACTGCCCTCAAGTATTGCTGAACAGGTCGCCGAGGCTCGTAAGACCCACCATCGCTGCGGTGAATTTTCCGAAGCCCTCGACCTGATTCGCATCCGCATCGAATCCGCGCCTGTGGAGAGAGCCGATCTACAAAAGCTCTGCGCTGAGTTGGGAATCCCTGCCGATTTCGATATATCGCTAATTACATGGAAGCCGGATTACGACGCTTTCTATTACAAGCAGCTCTCGAAGCGAGCTCGTCGCCTGTACCTGTTTCAGTCGGAATATGTCTTCGATCTGGAGAGGACGGTGGTCATAGAGACGCCTCAGTTGGGTCACGCCACTTACTTGTTCTCGAAGCCCATTAACATGACGACCTTTCTTGCATTATACGGAAGTGTTACGAAGGACGACATTCGCCACAACCGGAGCAACGTGGCCGAAAGGCTCGGTTTTTTGGGCCGACTCATTCACGGTCTTGACCCCAGGGGCTGGTTGAAAGAATTGAAACTGCGCTTCGGCGAAGCGGTCGACTACGCCGCGGCGGAACTCTCCGATTGAGGGACTGGAACCGCTTTCGCTGAAACCGCCCTCATAGTAGCACCGACGGCGATCTATCTGTTCCAAGCACGAGGATACACGCGTCATGGAACGGCGGTGACGCCGTTACGCCGCGAGTTGTGCTGCCAGGCGGCACCCGCCATTTTGCTAGGTAGGCCGAGTGGGCCAGCTAAGGACCCCGCTGCGAAAGCTAAGTGATTGCGGCACCGCGTCTTAGCTTAGAATTTATCTCGTTCGCAACGAGGAGGCCGGGGGTTCGAATCCCCTCTCGTCCACCATCTTTTCATTTCAATAACTTAAACTACTTTTGTGACCTCCTGCAGTGGTTCGGGTAGTCCCAACTGAGCTAGGAAGCGTGAATCCAAGCGCTATCCGCTCGGCCCCGGTGCAGAGCGGACTTCGGCCTCCGCGGAAGCCCACCCGAGTTTGCTCCTTGTTCAGAAGTTCAACTTTAGGGCGACTTGCGAAACGCGCCCAGGCTGTGACTTCAGAATGTGCCCAAACGTTTGGACATCGTCCCGGTTGCCGTCCACCGAGGACGCACCATCAAACTGAGCATGGTTGAAGGTGTTGAAGGTCTCGAAGCGGAATTCCATCGAGGTGGACTCCGTGAGTCGAGTCAACTTGCGCAGAGCCATATCGTAGTTGTTGATCCCCGGACCGTAGAAGAAACGCCGCGAGGAAGTCCCAGACGTGCCCAGCGCGTTCGGACTGAAGAGCGTGGTGTTGAAGGCCAACGGGCTTTTGCGGGGGTCGTGGTTGATATTCAGTGGACCGAGACTTGGATTGTAGTCGGGCAGGTCGATGCTCACGCTGTTGACGCCGTTGTTCTGTACCTGGACCAGAGCATTATCACCAAAGCTTTGAAATGTAACTGGCAACCCCGTCGAAAAACGCGTTACCCCGGAAATGGCCCATCCCTGGGCCAGGCGGTTGGATGTACGGAATAGCTTGCCAAACGGGAGCTCGTAGTTGTAGCTGAAGACGAAGTTGTGTTTGAGGTCGAACGCCGAGATAGCGTATTCCTTGCGAAAATCGAATGGATTGACCTGCTCTTGAATGCTGGAGGCCCAGTCCATCGATTTGCCGTAGGTGTAGCTGGCCAGCAATGTGAGAGGACCCGCTGTTCGTTTGAGGAACGCTTGGAGGCTGTTGTAGTTGGCATTACCCATGTTTTGGTAAACGGCATCCGTGCCGATCGTATTCGGGTACGGCGACCGTGTTCCGTTGACAATCATCCCGTCAGCGCGTGTGTACAGGAGGTTCTCGCCGAAAGGACCGCAAGTGAGAGTTCCCGGTGCCACGTCTTGCGGCTGGCTCAGGCTGAGGCACAGCGCCGGGTTTCCGGGGCTCACGCTGTGAACGGCAAGCAGATGGCGGCTGAGGGAGCCGATGTAACCGACGCTCAACAACATGTTCGAGCCGAGTTGCCGCTCGATGGTCAAGTTCGCTGACATCGTGTATGGAGTCTTGTTGCCTCGAAACACGCTACCGGCCCCGCTGATCGGAGTGTAGCGCGACCAATCTATGTTGGTATCTGGATTCGTGAGCGAGACAGTGTAGGGCGGAACGTTTACCGGAAACTGCTGGACAAAGTTCGTGCCGGTCAGCGCACCGACAAAGGGTGTCGTCATCACTGGAGACTCCGGACTTGTGTAGGTCAGCCCATACGGCGGATTCCCCGTCGGATAAGCGATCGTAAGACCCTCGACAGCGGTGAAAAAGCGGCCAGCGCCTAAACGGATGCTGGTTTTTCCGGGGCCGCCGGTCAATTTGCCCAGGAATCCACTGGAGAAGTTGGGTGAGTAAGCAATGCCGAGCCTAGGCGAGAAATTATCCAAGGGCGACAGCCCAATGGCCGGGCGAACGTGGCCGCCATTCGGCAGAGGATCCCCCGGCACGAGATAGCCAAGAGGGGCACCTGGAAACGTCGTCGATTGAACGCCTTCGACGAAGGTCGTGATTTGGTTGTGCTTCTCGGCCCATGGCGTGATGTAATCCCAGCGAAGGCCGTAATTGATAGTGACGTTGGGCCGGATTCGCCAGCTATCCTGCGCAAACACGCCACCGTCGGCAGCGCTCTCATAAAATGCGGGGGAGGACTGCTGCGAGTAAAAATCGGGAAGCCCAAGCAGGAAATCAGCGAAGCCGTTTCCAGTGGACTGAGTGCCACTGCCGAAAAACGAAAACGTACCATTCGCGACCAAATCCGGATTCTGCTTGATCTTGTACCAGGTGTACTGAAAGCCGGTTTTGATCGTGTGCTTGCCCATGACCTTGGAAGCCGTGTCGCTGGCCTGGAATGTATTGTTCACCTGCGCTACGAAGAAGGGCTCGGTCCCCGTTGTGAACGAGTTGAAGTACAGCGTTTCCACTCCAGCGAATTTCGGCGCTCCTTGAATGATGCCCTCGCCGCCCGCGGTAATCCCCTGGTCGGCAAGCGTTGTGCCCACGCCCCCTTTGGGGACGCCTAGGTTGTTGTTCAAGCGAGTCGCGCTGAACCGCGCTTCATTGACGAGTGTTGAGCCCAATGCCTTTGTGTTGCTGATGACGAAGAGTTGATCCAAACCACTGGAAGTGGCGTCAAAGGCTCCGCCTTTGGGATTTGGAACCGTTGCTCCGCCGAAGCCGGACGGATATGGGTTGTCGAGATTGTATTTGTCGTAGAAATAGTAGAAGGAGAAATCTCCCGATTTGTCGGTGTTCCAATCGATGCGCCCCGCCGCCTTCTCATCGTGGATCGTCAGAGCTTCGCCAGAAGACTCGAAACTATTAGTGCCGATATTGGGCGATGGAACGTATTGCAGCATTCTTGTCGCAGGAACCGCGAATGCCCTTTGCGGTATCACAGCTCCCGGAAAGACGCATGTGCTCTGCGTACAGCCGGACGTATAGAAGGCCTCGTTCTTGGTGACTTGGTATCCGAGTTCGTGGGTCAGCGTCCGCGCCAGGAAGTCCCCTTGGACCGTGCCCGGCAGGGGATTCGGATTGGCCGGCGTGATCAAATCTGAGAAGTCCCCAGTTCGATTGGCCAGGGAAGGCACAGCCACCTGCCCCGTGTCCTGGCCTTGCCTTGTGTGCTGTCCTTGGTAATCGCCAAAGAAGAAGAGCCTGTTCCGTTTGATTGGCCCTCCGAAAGTTCCACCGTATTGATTCTGCTGAAATATCGAGCGCTTTTTGGAGAAGTAGCTTTTCGCATCGAGGTTCGTATTGCGCAGGAACTCGAATGCGGAGCCGTGGAAGCCGTTCCCGCCAGATTTGGTCACGACGTTGATCAATCCGCCGCTATAGTTTCCGTATTCCGCGTCGGTGTTGCTGGTCAGGATACGAAATTCGGCGATGGAATCGAGGTTCGGAATGATCCCAGCCTGCTGGCCGATGCCTTCCTGCACATTCGCTCCGTTGAGGGAAAACCCGTTGGCGTCCTCGCGCTGACCGTTGATAGAGAACTGGCCGGTATTGGTTGCCCCTGCAACAGGAACCGTGCCAAAACCCCCGCCGGAGGTGCTGTTCCCGGCGCCGCTGGTGGTGATAGGCGTTACGCCAACTTGCAGGGCGAAAAGGTCGGTGTAGGTGCGGCCGTTCAGGGGAATCTCCGTCACCTTCTTGCTTCCCAGGACTTGCCCAAGTTGCGTATCTGTCGTTTCAACCTGCGCGGCATCTTCTGTGACCACGATCGATTGGTCCTGTTCTTTCACTTGCAGGGTGACGTCCAGCACCAACGCGCTGTTGATATCGATGGCGACGCCGGTCTTTCTGTAAGCCTTGAACCCATCCGAGGTCACATCGATCTGGTATTGTCCAACGGCTAAAACTGGAAATGTAAACACGCCATCCTGGTCCGTTGTGACGGTGAGCCTAACTCCCGTTTGTGTATTGGTGACGACCACAACGGCGCCGGGTATGACCGAGCCCGTTTGGTCCTTTACAGCACCGGTAATTTTCCCTCCTACTTCCGCAGGTGCCGCGGAAACAAAAGTAATCAGCAGAACTACTAGGATCAGAAACTTTTCTCCTGCACCATACATGACCTTCTCCTTTGGTGGTTTATTTGCGAATTGCGAACACCCAGCGTTTGCGAACGACCAGCGCTCTTGAACGTCGATGGCCAGGTTCGTCCTGGTTCAAATGCGCTCCCACGTTGTTTCGTCCTCCTTTTAATCGTGTTCTGCGACAATTTCCCAGCTAACACCGCTTACATCGGGTTCCAGACTCAATCGGCTGACAATCTGTTCGAGCAGCAGGTTCTGCCTGCCCGTGCTTGTCAGAATGGCTTGCACCTCGACTTTGTCGGTCTGCTCCACGTCGTCGCTCTTTAGAGACTTGAGGAGCAGAGGCTGTCCTCCCAGGGAATGAAGCAAGAGCGCGCGCAAGTGGCCTTCCTGAGCGGTCCTGGCGGTAATCCGAAATAGATAGGTAATGTCGGCGTCAGCTGTTCCCGCCCCGCGGTTGAGCGCTTTTCCGATCGGACGCAAACAAATATTCGCGGCGATGACGGCAACAGCGCCGGTGATCGCGGAGCCGTACATGCCGTAACCCGCAAGCGTTCCAATGGCCGCCGAACACCACAACGTTGCGGCAGTATTCAGTCCCGTGATGTTCAGCCCGTTTCGCAGGATGACGCCGGCTCCCAAGAAGCCGATGCCCGAAACAACCTGCCCAGCGATGCGAAAGCTATCGTCGGCCGGTCGGGCTGTGAGTGCCGTAAGCATGACAAACATGCCCGCGCCCGCGGCTACGAGGGCGTTCGTACGCAGGCCAGCCATGCGTTGCCGCCATTGGCGTTCGGCCCCAATGAAGGCCCCGAGGATCAAGGCCAGTCCCAAACGAATTGCAAATTGATGCCAAAGCATTTTTCAAGCTCCTTTCGCTCCTTTTAGTCCGCTGCTCGCGCACACCTCCATCGCGGCTTCGATTTGGAAGGCTAACGTGGTCATTCCTTCGTTGGCCGAAGCAAGGAATCGCTGCGTGCGAATTCCGGGCTGTGTTGTCGGGTGGGATCGATACAGAGAACTGGAAGGTTCCCACTCGCTCGGGCTATGGTTTAGGCCGCGGGAAGCGAGTGAGCTTACGTCCTATCGCATTGCTCGCTGAGCGCGGCGCTCCAGGAAATTCGGACGGCCTGGAGGTTCTGGTTCTTGTGCGACTATGTCCATATATACTTAGGTGTTGTCTCCTACCCTACTCGGGTAGGACTTAAATACCATACCCCAATATGGTAGTCAAGCAAAAATGTCGCACACTTGTGATTGACACGGCGTCACACCGCCAAAATTACCTTGAGCGGCTCGCACAAGGTATCCTGAGGCAACTATGATCAAATTCCTCGCACAATTATTCCGTGGACTTCACTACATTGTCGGCGTTTCCGCGCCTCCGCCCGGTACCAGCGAGCGCAGGTTCGTATTCGCGTGGCTTGGCGGCATCGCCACCATTGTGGCCTTTTTCATGATCTTGGTCTTCTACATCATCCCTATTCTGTACTTCAGGCATTGAGCGGCCCATGGCAGCAGCCCCAAGCAAAGCGATTATCGTGGGGCATAGGGATGCAACTACCTTTCAAGCGCAGCACGGTCCCAGTGGCCAAGGGTTGCGGCGGCTTCGTAGATGCTTTGGCAAAATTGGAGCAATGAGGCGGTGGGTGACTCCGTCTTGCGCACATCGTCGTACATCAGAAGGAATTCGCCGAGTTGCCGGTCGTAAAAGGCGGCATCCGGACGGACGCTCTGCTCTTTGAATCCCTGCGGCTCGGGAACTGCGTAGGAGTAGAACGCCGCGCCTTGGATGGTGCCGCCGCCGGGCCAAAAGCCAACACTGCTCGCTTCGTGGGAATAGGCCTCTCGCGTCATGGCGTCGACGCCGGGCCGCTCCGGTGCCCGGCGGCCAGAAAACCGGGTGACTGCAAGATCGAAGCTTCCCCAGAAGAAGTGCACCGGGCTGGATTTGCCGATGAATGTGGCCCTGAACTGGTTAAAAACCGTGTCCACGGACAGCAGGATGCGCCAGAATTTCTCGACCGATGCGCGGTCGTATGAGGCGTGCACGCGATCCTGATCAAAAGCAATCGGATCGGCAATTTCAACCGGCATTCTCCAGATTTTGAGTTCGATCTGCGCCGAGCGAAGCAATTCCATGAATTCCTGGTAGAACTCGGCCACTGGGCGCGGCTCCAGAGGAAGTGTCCTCAGTAGTCCGTCACTCGTCTCCAGCACCAGCTGATGCCGTATGAAGTCAAACCAGAGTTCGAATGCTCGTTGGCCATAGGGGATACGAGATGTCGTCAAACCGCGAGCCGTCACGTAAAACGGGACATTCCACCAGTGGTTCACGACCGGTGTCAGACGCAGCCGGACCTTGCCAACTATTTGAGTCCACATGTGCAGTGTTGCATAGGTATCTTTCCAGGAGCTCAAAGGCAGAGCGGGCCAGCATTCGGGCTGATCGGCGAGGACATGAACCATAACTGAAGTTCCTACGTGAACCTGCGTTCTGGGAACTGCTGTGGGGCCTTCACCGACCTATGTCCAGCCGTACATCTTTGAATGCCGCTCAGAATCGGAAAGCACGCAAGGCCCCCGTAGCGTTGACTCTATCGAGATGCTATCTCCCGCACCAATCTCCATCGCCTGCGCGCGGCGCCTTGGCTCGGCTCGACAGATGACAATTCGGCTAGTCAATTCTACGGTTGTTGCTGCCAGCCTCCGCCGAGTGCCCTATACAGTTGCACGAGACTCTGGTATTCGTTGCCGCGCGCCTGGGCCAAAGTGAGCTCCGCGGCAAAGAGCGATCTTTGGCCATCCAGTACTTCGAGGTAAGTCGTAGTTCCGCCCTGGTAACGCATGGTGGAGAGGCGGACGGATTCCTGCAAGTCAGCAACGGTGTCCTGCTGGCGAACGCGGACCTCGTGGAATTTCTGATAGCCAATCAGCGAATCGGAGACGTCCCCGAAGGCGCGCTGAATGCTTTGCCGGTACGCGATCAAAAGCTGCTGGTGCTGCGATTCGGCCAGGCGAAGGTTCCCGCGAAGGGCGCCCCCTGTGAAGATGGGCTGACTTACCTGGGCGCCGTAAGACCAGATTCCGAGTTGTGAACTCATAAGGCCGGAGAATGCGCTGCTCCGTCCAAAAGCGCCGCCGCCTGAGCCGGTCAGGGAGATCTGCGGAAAGAATTGAGCCTTGGCGACGCCGATTTCGGCGTTTGCCGCGACTAGATTCTGCTCGGCTTCGCGAATATCGGGCCGGCGTTCGATTAGCGATGAAGGCAAGCCCGGCGGCACTTCGGGAGGAAGATATTGCTCAACCAGAGGGCTTCCGCGTGGCACGGCTTGCGGGTAGTTGCCAAGCAGAATGCTGATGGCATTTTCTTCCTGCGCGATCTGTCGCTCCAGGTCGGGAATCTGGGCATTAGCCGTATCGAGAACCTGCTGAGCCTGAAGGACATCGAGTTTCGTGGCCACGCCGCGTTCGAGGCGCAGCCTGGTCAGCTTGACCGAATCTATTTGCGTACTGACCGTGTCATGGGTGATCTGAAGCTGCAGGTCGAGTTGCAGGAGAGCGAAATAGTCGCTCGCCACGTCGCTGACGAGCGTTAAAATGACCGTCTGCCGGGCGTCCTCTGTTGCAAGGAGCTCGGCGCGTGCGGCCTCGGTGGCGCGGCGCAGCTTACCGAAGAAATCCAACTGGAATGCCGCGTCAGCAGTAAGGGTTAGAAAATTTGATTTGGTTTGGAAGTTATGTTCTTTCCCCCCGCTGAAATCGCCGTTCCCTTGGACCTGCGGAAAGAGAGCGGAACGCGTCACGGCCACCTGAGCGCGTCCTGCGTTGATGCGCTCCGTCGCGATTTGCAAGTCATAGTTTTGCTTTATCGCCGTACGGATGAGTTCCTGAAGCTGCGGGTCCTGGAACACCTGCCACCAAGGAAGATCAGCATAAGACGCCGTCTGAGCCCGGACCTGCGGATTTTCGCTCAGTTCACGGTAGGCCGTTGGTGGCTGGACAGCAGGTCGATGGTAGTTCGGACCGACCTTGCATCCGGCGAGTAAGGTCGAGGCCAACGCGGCGGCCATGCACCCCGCGCTTGCTTTCTTCCACTGCATTCTTGCCCTTGCCTTGTGCCTGTCCGCTTGGAGGGCCATGTCAGTCCGCCTCCGCTGGAGCCGGCCCCGCTGGCAAGGCGCCCGGAGCGTGCTCCCTGCCGGCGCCTGACCATTTCTCCACCAGGTAGAAGATCGCAGGCACGAAGAAGATTCCGATCGCACTCGCGGCCAGCATTCCCCCGATCACGGTAGTCCCCATGATTTGCCGTGCGACCGAGCCCGCGCCCGTTGCCGTCCACAGAGGCACGCAACCGAGAATGAACGCAAACGACGTCATCAAAATCGGCCGGAGACGTAGTCTGGCTCCTTCGAGGGCGGCATCCACCAGAGGCTTCCCGTGCTCGAACTGCTCCTTGGCGAACTCGACGATCAAAATGGCGTTCTTGGCGGCTAAGCCGATGAGCATGACAAGCCCAATTTGCGAGTACACGTCGTTCTCGATCTGGACCATGTAAGGCGGCAGAAATATGCCGAGCAGCACGCGGCGCAACCACAGGATCGCAAAGGCTCCAAAGATTGCTACGGGCGTGCTCAACAGCACGCTGAACGGCAGTGACCAGCTCTCATACAGCGCCGCCAGAATCAGGAAGACGAACAATAGCGAAAGCCCAAAAATCACCGAAGCGGGCACACCCTCCCGCGCTTTCTGTTCCTGAAAGGACATGCCCAAGTAGTCGAAGCCCATCTCGCGCGGCATCGTTTGCTTGAAAACGTCTTCAAGCGCCGCCGTGGCCTGGTCCGCGCTGAAGCCCGGCGCCGCGCTGCCATTGATTTGCGCCGAACGGTACTCGTTGAAACGCATGGTAAACTCCGGTCCGAGCCGGGGTTTTACGCTAGTTAGCGTGGAAAGCGGGACGTTCTCCCCTTTGCTGTTGCGAACGTAGAACTGTCCGAGGTTTTCCGCGTTGGCGCGGTCTTCGCCTTCCGCCTCGATATAGACCTGCCACTGGCGCCCAAACCGATTGAAATAATTGATGAAATAACCGCCCATAAAAGCTTGAATCGTGCGGTAGACATCGTTGAGGGGCACACCCTGCTTCAGAACCTTGTCGCGGTCCACCTCGACGAACTTCTGTGGCACGCTGGGCAGGAAGGTAGTGCTCAAGCCAGCGAGTTCGGGGCGCTTACGGGCCGCTTCAAAGAAGGCAGCCAGATTCTTGGCCAGGAACTGCACATCATTCCCGGCGCGATCCTCGAGGACGAAAGTGAATCCACCTGAGGTGCCGACGCCGGGAATGGCGGGCGGGGAAAAACTGAAGGCAATGGCCGCGGGCAACCGGCTTAATTCCTGATTGAGGTGCGCCTTAATGGCTTGAAATTGTTCGGCGCGTGTCGTGCGCTCATCCCAAGGCTTGAGCGTGACAAAAAAGAACGCGTTGTAACTGGTGCGCACAAAGCTGAGCAAACTAAAACCGACGACGCTGGTCGAGTATCGAACTCCCGGTGTATTTGCCAGGATTTTTTCAACGTCAGCCGCGACGGCCGTCGTGCGTTCCAACGAAGCTCCGTTCGGGAGCTGGAGATTGATGTAGGCATAGCCTTGGTCTTCGTCCGGAAGGAAGCTCGACGGTACCCGGTTGGCAAAAAAGCCACCCGCCAAGCCAAAGGCCACGAGCAACACCACCACGACGACGGTCTTTCGGAGGAGTGCCGCGCTCCAGCGGACGTAGCCCTCGGTTGCATGCTCGAACGAGCGGTTAAACCAATCGAAAAATCGCCTGAGCAATCCCCGGCTCTGTGTCCGTGGCCGGAGCAACAGTGCGGAAAGCGCGGGGCTGAGCGTAAGCGCGTTGAAAGCAGACAGGAGCACCGAAATCGCGATGGTGACCGCGAATTGCTGGTAAAGCCGGCCGGTGATGCCAGGAATAAAGGCTGTCGGCACAAATACCGCGGAGAGAACCAGAGCGATGCCAACAACGGGGCCGGAGAGCTCTTCCATTGCTTTCAAGGCCGCGTTCTTCGGCGTCATGCCTTCCTCGATGTGCCGTTCCACACCTTCGACCACGACGATGGCGTCGTCCACCACGAGGCCGATCGCCAGCACCAGACCAAACAGAGAAAGCGTATTGATGGAGAAACCGAACAAGGGGAATAACACGAACGTGCCGACCAGCGAGACCGGCACGGCCAGCAGCGGGATCAGCGTAGCGCGCCAGCCCTGCAAGAAAAGGTAGACCACCAGGATCACCAGTGCGATGGCGATCAAAAGAGTCACGACGATTTCCCTAATGCCTTCCGTGACCGCGCGCGTCGTGTCAAGTGCGATGGCGTAATCCATGTCTTCCGGGAAGCGCTGCTTCATCTCGGCCATCAGCTTCTTGATCCCTGCGGCTGCGTCAACCGCGTTCGAACCCGGCAGTTGGTAGGCAGCAATAATGGCGCTCGGTTTCCCATTCAGGCGGCCTGCGACGCTGTAGTCCTGGGAACCCAGTTCGATCCGGGCGACATCTCGGACACGCACGGTCCCGCCGTCGGGAGTTTCGCGCACGACGATCTGTCCAAATTCTTCCGGGGACACAAGGCGGCCCTGCGCGAGGACCGAGTAGGTAAATTCCTGTCCCTTGGGCGCCGGTTCGCCGCCGGCCTTGCCAGCCGGGTTCACTGTGTTCTGGGCCTGAATAGCGCTGACGATTTCGGGAACGGTGATGCCCAGCTTCGCCAACGTGTCGGGCTTCACCCAAAGCCGCATAGCATATTGGCCCGCACCGAATATTTGAACGTTGCCGATACCCGGCGAGCGCGTGAACGGATCGTTGATATTGATGTACGCGTAATTGGCCAGAAACTTGGCGTCATACGTTCCATGCGGCGAGTACAAGGCAACTAACATGAGAGGGGCGGTTACCGACTTTCGGACGGTAATTCCGTAATTGTTGACGTCCACCGGAAGCTGGGAAGCGGCTTGCGTTTCGCGCGACTGAGTGAGAATAAAATCCGTGTTCGGATCGGTTTTTATGTCGAAGTCCACGATCAGGGTCGTGTTCGAATTGCCGGTGGCATTCAGCGAATACATATAATTCATGTTGTCCACGCCGCTCATCTGCTGTTCGATGGGCGTGGCAACCGCCTGTTCGAGGGTTTGCGCGTCCGCGCCGACGTAGGTGGCCAGGACCTGAACCTCCGGCGGAGCGATGTTGGGGAACTGCGCGATAGGCAGACTAAGGATCGTGATGGCGCCTACAATCACCATGACGATGGAAATCACCATAGCGACGATGGGACGGTTGATAAAGAACTTTGACATCGCGTTACCTTCCCTTGCTCTCCGAGGTAAACGGCTTGGGGTTCACTTGCGTGCCCGGACGCGCCTTCTGCACGCCCTCGGCAACCACACGTTCGCCTTGCTTGAGCCCTTCCTCAACAATCCACTCCGTACCGATACGGTCGCCAACCGTGACCGTTCGAATGCTCACTTTGTCGTCGGCACCTACAACGGCAACCTGATAACCGCCTTGGAGCTCTGACACCGCGCGCTGAGGAACCAGCAGTGAACCCTGTTGGAGCCGGATGACAGCGCGAACTTTGCCATAACCGCCGGGCCGCAGAATATTGTTTGGATTGCGAAACAACCCGGCGATCCGAATTGCGCCCGTGCCTTCGTTGACTTGGCGGTCGGCGAAGTAGAAAGTGCCCTCGTACGGATACGTTGAGCCGTCCGCCAAAATCAGTTGGAGGCGCAGATCCTTGTCCGCCGCCAGACGGCTGGACTCCGTTGGGAAGCGTTTTCGCCATTCGAGGTACTGAGGCTCGCCCACAGTGAAATAAACCTTGATGGGATCGACCGTAGAGACGGAGGTCACCGGCCCGCTGCTTAGATTAACCAGGGCGCCCACCTGAAGTTGCGCTTGCCCCGCGATGCCGTCAATGGGTGCGCAGAGGCGGGTAAAATCGAGATTGATCTTGGCCGTTTCAACGGCGGCCTCAGCCGATTTAATTTGAGCTCGCGCCGTTGCCACCGTAGCCTTCGCCGCCATGTCGTTCTGGACGGCGTTGTCCAAATCCTGCTGGCTAGCGGCTTGCTCTTTCGCCAGGGGCGTGTAGCGGTTGACGTCGAGTTCGGTCCTACCTTGTACCGCCTGGGCATTGGCAAGCGCAGCCTTGGCCTGCGCCAACTGCCCTTCGGCCTGGTCGAGGGCCGCCTGAAAAGGCCGCGGGTCAATCTCGAAGAGTAGCTGACCTTTCTTGACGAATGCGCCTTCCTGGTAGCCCTGCCTCATTATGTAGCCCGTGACCTGTGCCCTGACGTCTGCATTGGTAAGCCCGTCGAGCGTTCCGATCCATTCGCCATAAATCGGAACATCCTTCTGCTCAACTTGCACGACCTCAACGTCGGGCGAAGCACCCGGCGGCGCTCCGGAGACGTGCTTTGGGCGCACCGCTCCGATAATCACTCCGATGACGGCCAGGCATAACGCTCCACCTATCCAGAACTTGTATTTCGAAATTCTGTCCATGGTACCCTCCAGCAGTGAAACCTTTCCCCGAAATCGAGATTTCCTGTGTCTGCGTCTCGCGAAATTTGAATAAGCTGATGCTCCAACTGAGGAGGAGGATACACCAATCTTTCAAAAACTGGTGAGAGCGCTCAGGCTGCCTGGACGGTTCCTGCGGGGAAGCGCTTGACCGCGAGAACCCCAAGGATAACGAATATCAGCAGGACCACCGCTTGCGTCACGAGAAACGGCGGTTCCGATGGCGTGGGCGCCAGGGCCTTGAGCGCCGCAACCTTCATGAATGACGAGGCGTCATTGTTTTTTTTATATGCCTCTTATGTCAAGCCCAAGGAGGGCGCGAACTCTCAATTGCCCGCGCGAAGTTCAGCCAGTGTCCTCCGCAATGGGAGGTGAGAACAGGACTGAATGTTTGAGCTAACGAAATCTCTAATCTGGATCGCCCGTTTCTCCAGTTCCCGCTTGGAGAGTATTGGCGGCATTGATGACGTACTCTTGATGATCGACGGTGAACACCCTTCGGCCGTATATCTTCACTTCAACGGACGTCTCGTCACGGTAAGGAAGCCAAAACCCATCAATTCTTTGGTATTGCCGGACAAAGTCAGCTCGCTTGATCCAAAAGGAAGGTTTCTTAGCGGGGTGGCCAGCGATTTTCACAATCGCGAAGTCCTGGGCGTCGACCCATAATTTCCCCTCAAAGAGATACTTCTCTTTGCTTTTCGGAGCGGCCTCGAGAACAAAGCAATGATACGGGCCAACTTCCTCTTCCCCGGCCAGCGTAAACGTATAGTTTGCGGTCGTGATCGCGCTGTTGTGATGCTCGCGGCCGGACGATGTCTCGCTCTCGCTCTGGATCAGGCGATCGAACACCAGGTGCCGCACGATTCCTGATCCTTTTTCAGAAGTCTTGCTGAACGTTTTCTTGTCGGGCGCCCGATACTCCACGCGGACCACCGCCTGCGCCGCCAATTTCCCCTCCAGGTTCCTGATCTCATACGTTCGGACTACCGAGTACCGCTGAAGCTGCTCGTTTCGAATGCGGTTCCGCTCCAGCATTTTTGCGATGACCTCGTCACCCGTCAGACCACTAAGCGCACTGTACGTCGATCGGGCTCCCTCTGCCGCGATCTGGCTGGCGGTGCTATGGTCTTGCGCAATCGACCCTGCCGAAGTCGCTCCCAAAACGAAAGCGATCGCGGCCAGTCTTTCAACTCGTCCAACATGAATTACCATGACCAGAAGCTGCTCCTTCCCCTATGTGTTCCCTTCCCTTGTTCCGCGCTGCCCAATCACTCACCGAAACTGAGGAGGAAACCATCCACTCGCCGCTGAAAGCCCGTGAACTTGCCGAAGAAAGGCGAAGTCACATTGTCGTATACGTCATGAAAATTCCCGTGATTTGTGAGATTGATCGAATAGAGCCCGACCCGCACTTTGTGCCGCCGCCCACGTTCTGTGAAAGGCATGTGCAGATGAAAATCCCGATAAGCCTGCGCGTCGAGTGAAAAGAACGTCGGGAAGCGCACGCCATTGGGCACTCCGGCGTAATTCTGAACCACGTCGACGTTGGAGTAAGGAAAGCCTGTGTGGACGTCAACAACGGGAGTCACGGTCAATGCCAAAGGAAGATGGAACACTCCCCAACTGACCACGCGATGCGGCACGTCCGAGGACAAAATGCCGGAAACATTGGGACGGATCACGGGTTGCTCGAATGGAAGGAAAATGTTCGACGCCGTATTCAGATCACCGCGTGCCCGGCTCCAAATGTAGGAAACATTCAGGTCCGCATGCCGAACAGGCTGGAAGTGCAACGTGGCCTCAAATTCATGATAGTTCGCTGTGCCCGTATTGAAGAGGCCTAGCAGACCATCGCCCCCGAAAACACCCGGCACGGGATTCACAATGAACAAATCGCGCGTCTGGCTATAAAGCCAGCTAACCCGAAGGGTCGCCGTTGAGCACAATTGCCGGTCGATTTCGATGTTTCCTACGAAACTGCGGGGACTGGAGTAGGGTGCGGACCGCACGCGTGAAGAGAGGGGGCCGGAGCCATTTCCGATGAAGGCATTGAGGTAAGGGGTAGGCAATCCGACGAGTTGGCCCGTTCCGTCAAAAAAGTTTATCGTTCGCTGAGGGTTGTGAATGAAGTCTGCTTCCAGCAGGGAAACGCGGTCGTAGAAGAACCCTGCTCCAGCGCGAAAGACTGTCTTCTTGTTTCTTCCCGGGGCGTAGGCCACGCCGATGCGCGGCGCGAAGGCCGCAGTCCTCCCCACAGTCTCGCTCGTGATTCGCCCTCCTAAATCGATTGCCAGCTGGTCGTTCACCATCCATCGGTCCTGGACGAATTCTTCCACATCCGTCGCCGAAGCGCTCCGCGGTCCATTGGTTGTGAAACTAATCTCCTCGGCCAGCGTGCCGTCTTGTCTCAGAAGTTGAACGGGGTGCGACAGGCTATTTCCGTCATAAGATCTGTGTGTCACGTCCGCGCCAATTTTCAACTCATGTCGGCCAATCCACTTTTTAGGCGCGAACTGAAATGTTGGATACGCTTGGAACTGATTGGCAGTCCTGGTCCAGGAGTCAAAAAAATTCCCGCCCCAAGCCTCGGGATTGATCAGCATGTCCTCTAATCCCTGACCATGAGCGTTGCTATCAAACCTTGTGTAGCGCAAGGCGATCCTGAGCAATGCTCCCGAGGGAAAGCTGCGAAGGTCCGAGATCCCAGCCGAGACGCCCTTTTGGTCGTAATCCGAAGACGCGGTCTGCGGTACGAGCGCCGTGATATTGGCAAACTGTGTGCGCATTGGAAAAACATTGATGTCCGCGCTTAGCACGTGCTGAGGAGACAGAATGGCCTGAATGCGAGTAAAGGAATTGAACCCCTGAGTTTTGATTTCATTTCTTGGCCAGGCCAATCCGCGCACCGGATCTCTTCTGACGTCATACTCGAAGACTTCAGAAAAGTTCACCTTGCCAGCGCTGATGGGACCTCCGAAAGAAACCCGAGGCGTCGCTTGCGAGACGCCGACGAAGTGATCGTTCTTGCCGCGCAGGCTCACGTTGAAGTCTTTGACTTTGTAAAACCAGTCGCTCGGCGGCGGGATGGTTTCGATCCTTGTCAGCCCTCCGGAAAAACCTCCGTTTTCGGCGCTGAAGGGCGTCTTGTCGACATTGACCGCCTGAATAGCGTCGATCGGTACGGGGATTGAGAAGGACCCAGTGACGGGATCTACCGTCTTCGCAGAATCTACCTCTAACATTCCTTGATTCTCGGACGTGCCCCTGATGCTCAGTTTCCCATCCAGGCCGCGGATCACGCCCGGAACGAGAGGCAGCGCCTCCCGGAACTTCTGCTGTGCCAGGGGCAATGTTTCCAGTTGCTCGTTATTGACGGTGGTGGCCGGGGAAGAATTCTCGGTAGAAACGGTGGCGGCCTGCTCCTTGACCTCCACCTTTTCCACTACCGTGTCTAAGGTGAGGGCAATGTCGGCCACGAAGAATTGATTCACGTTCAGAGAAATCGTTTCAGCAAACGGGTTGAAACCCTTTTGACTGACGCTAAGTGTATATGTGGAGCCATGTAACTGCGTGAACTCGTAATGTCCCGTGGCGTCCGTGAGCGTCGCCAGGGGCTGAGAATCCTGAGAGCTCTCGCTGAGCTCCACGCGGATGCCTTCGAGGGAACTTGGACCTGCCTGCTGGCCGAGTACCTTCACCACGCCTTGAATCGTTCCGTTCGGTGATTGCGCTGGTTCACGCTGCGTCGTCTGCGCGCGTGCCGCACCAGGGGCTACGCTCAGGGCGGCAAGCAGCAAAACGCCTGGCAGGCGGTTGCGATTGGAGGTCTCCAACGATCTATGAAACACCAAGAGACGCATGCAGCCAATTCCCTTCCGCTCTCCCTATTCCGGACCGCCCGCCACGGCCCTTCCGGAGCGACGAAGCGCCGCCCGTCGGACCCGCGCGATGAACTCTCCAGGATCCTTCCTTATAAAACCCTGTGATGCTTGGGAAAGGGAGAACGGCACAAAAAAATCAAGGAGCTGATATTTGACTCGCTAGCGAGATAATCTACGAGGGGATTGCGGGCACATATCACTTCATTTCAAACACCACTCTTGCACACACGACAAGCAGCCAGAAGTCTTTCCGGTCTCGGCGACAAGTCCCGGCTATTTTCCGGGCGGGGCAAGCGGCGTCATTGACGGGACATTTTTGCTACAAGGGCCGGAACGGCGCGGCGCGGAATCAAACGCTGCGCGAAAACGCTGAGCTTGTTTACAAAACCGGGAATCACCAGTCCGCCACCACGCGCCAACGACTCCAACGCCTCGTGTACAACATCCTCGGGTGACTGGTAGATGAAGCCAAACTTTCGATTGCCGTTCGCGGCTTCCCCCGAGTGGCCGTCGGCAAGAATCCGGCCCGGGCAGAGCGTGACGACACTCACTCTGCTCGATCGGAGTTCTTCCTGAAGTCCCAACGAGAAACTTGTAAGAAAGGATTTTGTCGCCGCATAGAGACTCGCATAGGGAATCGGTTGAAAGCCCGCCGTGGAGGAAACGTTGATGATTCCAGCCTGGGGATGTTCCATCAACGCGGGTAAGAGTGAATACGTGAGTTCGACGACGGCAGCGTTGTTCAGGGCCAGCATTTCCACCTGGCGCTGCAGGGATAGGTTCCGGAACTCTCCGCGGACGCCGAAGCCCGCATTGTTGACAAGTAGGTTTACTGGAAGATTTCGATCGCGTATTTGCTGAGCGAGATGCGGGCCCGCGGCAGGCGAAGCAAGGTCACATTCGAGTACTTCGGTGGAAACGGAGTGGGAGAGCTTCAACTCACTGGCCACACCTTCCAGCCTATCTCTCGACCTGGCAACGAGAATCACATTCTGCTTGCGGGCGGCCAACTCATGCGCAAAGACTTTTCCGAGTCCTTGGGAAGCGCCGGTGACGAGGGCAAAGCTGGAATTCCTCATGTCCGCACACTCGGTATGCTTAACCCATCCTCGATCGCGCTGAAAGCTGGCGCAATCATACCTGTCCGATTGCACCCCTTATCTTTAGATATCCGGACCTCAAGAAAAGATACAAATTTTAATGCGACATCATCGGTAGCTCTTGGAAGTGCAGCTGACGATACCGGACGCTGTGGCAATCCTTAAGATTTTTTGTGTCTCTTTGCCAGGATCGAGAATCAAAGTGCGCGTAGGTAAAGTGCAAATACACGTTCGTTGGCCGTCCGGCGCTGCTCGCCTGGCGGTCAAAAACTTACGGAGGTTGCATGTCCGACTTGCAGCAGTTCCCTACTTTGCCCAATCAGGCTTTCCGGCTTGATGTCCCTCTACACGAACTTTTGCAACAACCTTCGCACGATCCGTCCCCGCGCCGGCCGGAGTTGAGGAAAGCCGAAACGTTGCCAGAAGTCGTCTTTCCTCAATACCCAGATTTGTTTCACGATCTCGATGAGCAGGATATTGCCGCGCACGAATCAGTAGTCCGCACGGGCAAGCGCCATTGGCCCGCGTCCAAGGTCATGAGCACTATGCGCGGCTGGATGTTTCCGTATATCAAGTCGCGCGTCCTGCCGGGTGACTTCCAACCGATCATCGCCTACCTCTTCACCGAGTGGAAGTGCAACCTCGATTGCCATTACTGCTGGTCCTACGACAATCGCGTGAAAGGCATGACCGAGGACACGGCCCGCCGCGCCATCGACTGGTTGCACTCGACGCCCTGCCGCGTGCTTGCCCCTACAGGCGGCGAGCCGCTGTTGCGTCCCGATTTTGTCCACAAGGTCGTCCACTACGCAGCAAAGAAAGATTTCTGGGTTTATCTTGCGACAAACGGGCGCCTTCTTCGGCCGGAAGTAACCGACCGATTGGCCGATGCAGGCATCGCCACCATCAATTTTGCCGTCGATACGATAAAGGAAAAGCCCGGCCTGCCCAAGGCGTTGGAGCACGTGCGATCCTATTTCGACTATCTCGTCAAACTCCAGTACCGCTACGGATACACGGTATTCTTCAACACCAACATCTGCCGCACAAACATCGATGACGTGAAGGAGCTCGCCAAGATCGCGCATGACAACGGCATCTCCATCACCTTCCACATCAACGAAGCGCCGATGATGGAGCAAGATCATTTCAAACATTTGCATGAGAACGACACCTACATTCGCCCGCAAGACTTCCCGGTCGTCGACGATCTCCTGGACTGGCTCATCGACAAACAGCGCCAGGGCTGGAAGATGGTCGATTCCATTCCCCGGCTGCAGAACATGAAGGGCTTCATGCGCGGCGTCGGCGAACACTGGGGCTGCCGGGCCGGACAGAATTGGTTGATCGTCCGCACGGATGGAACTCTCGCCCCGTGCTTCCCCATGTACAACGCGAAATACGATTGGGGCACGGTTGAAAATCAGAAGTTCGACCTCAAGCAACTCGCGGAGATGAAGCAAGGCTGCGAGCCGCAATGTTTTTCAACGCTCGGCTACAACGTCGCCTATTGCTACAGCGCCGCTCGCATCATGAAGTGGCTGATGAAACAGGCTCGGAATGGTTTTCAGGGAGTGACCGGCAGTTTCGAGTAAGCCGGAACACAGTAGCAAACTGCTGCAAGGAGCGGGATTCGTTCCCCAGGAGGTGTATTGTGTCCGCAGGACTGGCGCCGGCCTTAACAAGCCATCGCCCGATCGAGGTTTCTTTCGAAACCTACAAACGCGAACAATCCCGTATTGCGCGCCGACGGCTTTATCCGCTGGCGGCTTTCTACACAACGTACTCGCTGATCGTGACTTTGCTCGTTTTGCGCAGCGGGCACCCATGGGCCGGGGTGGTTTTCTACCTGGCGGGCATCCCGGTGTGGAGCTTGGTGGAGTATCTCTTTCATCGTTACGTCCTCCACGGCCGCTTTCCTCCTGGCGAAGGCTTGATTCGCCGCTTCCTTCACGAGCGGCTCGACCCTCTTCATTGGGAACACCATGAGAGGCCTTTTGACGGCTGGCATATCAGCGGCGAGCTCAAGGACATCTTGCCTCTTTTTTTTGTCGCCGCGCCCTTCAGTTTCCTCTTTCCCGTCTACACACTCCCCGCCCTCCTCGCGGGCGTCGTGCAAAGCTATGTTGGCGAAGAGTGGCTCCACTATTTCCTGCATTTCGGAAAGTTTCGCAATCCCTTGTTCCGCCATCTCAAGCGATATCACCTGTATCATCACAGCCCCCGCGGAATAAAACTCGGTTACGGCATCACCAGTGGGGCTTGGGACGTTGTATTCCATACGCAGTACCCCGGACCGGTTCGCAAGTCACTCCGCCACAATAGTCGTGACCCTCGCATCAGGAAGATGACGCGATCCGAAGCCTCAAGACTTTTCCTCGAGAGGTTCAAGAATTGATGACTTCTAACCCGACAGCAATGAGCGACGAAGAGGCGGACAATTCGCAGCGAAGCCTTCCAAAGTCAACGTCCGTGCTCGGCCAACGTGGTACCGCAACGGGAGAAATAAATATCTCCGCTAATCAGGTCTTGGTGGCGCTGGCGGCTGGCTTTTGCTTGATGGGCCCGCTTGTATGGGCTTTCGTGAGGTATTGGCTATTCGCCCTGTGAGGAGTGGGCGTAGCGAATCTCCTGCCCACCGGCAGGTTCCGCGGATTCGACCATAGACTCGTGCAAAAGAACGTCGCTTGGTTTAACGCCCTTTCGCATCTTCCCCTCTCAGCACGAGACACGTCGACGCCGCCTTGGCAATGAGCTGCCCGCGCTCATCTGAAATCTCGCACTCGATGTAGCCCACGGTGCGCCCGCGTCGCACCACTTTGCCTTCGGCCCTCAACTGGGCTTCCCAGACGGGCCGGAAGAAATTGATCTTCAATTCCACCGTTGTAAAGGATTCCTCCGCCGCAAGCGTGCTCGCAAACGCGATTCCCATCGCGGCGTCCGCTATGTCGCAAAGAACACCGCCGTGGAGCGTGCCCATGGGATTTGCGTGCTGCGGTCCGGCCGCCAACGTGACCGTAGCGCGTCCATCGGCAATGTCTTTCGCTTCAAATCCAATCAGCCGCGCAATCGGCACGTCGTTCGTCTTCGCACGTGTCCTGAAGTCGGTTTTCAACGGAATCTCCGGAGCGCTCATGACTTTTTCTCCCGGCTCTTCGTTCCCTTCGCGCGAACGCTCGTTTCGAAATACTGCTCCAGATGACGGCAGGCCAAATCAAGGGCGTCGTCTCTCCGTTGCAGTCGGCTCACCATCAGGCCGCCTTCCAGTGAATTCACAATCAGCGTGGCCAATTCCGCAGAATCGACCGCAGGGCGGACCTCGCCCTTTCGCTTCCCTTCCTCGGCAATGGATTGAAGCCGGCCGAGCCAGTAATCAAGCGCCCCGCGGGCTTTCCTCCGCAACTGTGGGTGCCCATCATCCGAATCAATGGCCGTGTTCAGCAGCGGACATCCCCCCGGTACAAGTCCAGCGCGCCGGTCCCGAAAGTTCCGGACAAGCAGTTTCAGGCGATCCACGGTATTCGGCACCTCCTGCGTTCCCGCAAATCGCGTATCGATCGCCAGCTTCCAGGCATAGTCGAAGGCTTCCGCGGCAAGTTGCTGCTTGCTCTCAAAGTGCCGGTAAATCCCTCCTTTTTCCAGCCCCGTCGCGCGCATGAGGTCGGATAGGGCAGCACCATCATAGCCCCGCTGATTGAAAATCGGCGCCGCCTTGCGAATGATTTCCCGCCGGGTTTGCTCGCCCTTTTGCATGTCAGCCCTCCCGCCAGCCCTGCGACCAACTGGTCTCTAATCCCATTTTATCACATATTGGCTGCGACCGACCGGTCTCTTATCGCATCAAAAAGAACCAGGAACCCGCATGAGCGCTGCCGCGGCTACCATCCCCGTTCCCCATCTGGCCACAACGCGGCCCGCAGTCAACCCCTGGATTGTCGCCATCGTCGTCACCCTCGCCACCTTCATGGAGCTCCTCGATACCGCTATCGCCAACGTCGCCTTGCCCCACATCGCCGGCGGCCTCGCCGTCAGCTACGACGAAAGCACCTGGGTGCTGACCAGCTATCTCGTATCCAACGCTGTCGTGCTGCCGCTTTCCGCATGGCTTAGTCGCGCGTTTGGACGCAAGCGCTACTACATGACTTGCGTGTTCCTCTTCACCGTAAGTTCTTTGTTGTGCGGATTGGCGCCCAGCTTGGGGCTGCTGATTTTCTTCCGCGTCTTGCAGGGCGTTGGAGGCGGCGGCCTTGCGCCCGTCGAGCAAGCCATTCTCGTAGACACCTTTCCTCCGAACAAGCGGCCCGCCGCATTTGCCCTCTACAGCATGGCCATCGTCACGGCGCCCGCCATAGGTCCTCCCTTAGGCGGCTGGATCACCGATAGCTGGAGTTGGCGCTGGGTTTTCTTCATCAACATTCCCATTGGAATACTGTCGTTGATCCTTACGAAGCGTTTGGTATCGGACCCGCCTGAGTTCACCCGTCAGGTGCAAGCGGCCCGACGCGCCGGCAAGCTCAAGATTGACGGCCTGGGGATTGCGCTCGTCGCCCTGGGTTTCGCGTGCCTCGAAGTCGTACTGGACCGCGGCCAAACGGAAGACTGGTTCGAGAGCAATTTCATCCTGATTTTCCTCGCTGTGGCGATTGTCGCTCTAATCATCGCCGCTGTCTGGGAGTGGCGGCACCCCGATCCCGTGGTCGAGATACGGCTTCTCGGCGAGCGCAACTTCGCCATCGCCAACTTCTTTTATTTTCTCTTCGGCTTCACGCTTTTCGGATCAACCGTGCTGATTCCGCAAATGCTCCAAAGCCTCTACGGCTACACGGCCACCGACGCGGGCCTCGTCCTTGGCCCGGGAGCGATGGTGATCGTCGTCTTGGCGCCAGTCATGGTAAGGCTTCTCCCGAAAGTTGGCGTGAAGTCCATGATCGCCGTAGGCTACTGCATTTTCGCTCTCAGCATGTGGTATTTCGCGAGTTTCGATCTCGGCACCGACTATAAGCATGAGGCATTCGCTCGCATGCTTCAGGGCCTGGGCATCGCGCCGCTCTTCATTCCCGTGAGCCAGCTCGCTTATTCATTCCTGCCAAAAGAGAAGAACAACAAGGCTTCTAGTTTGACGAATCTCTTTCGAAACCAGGGAGCCAGCTTTGGCATCGCCTTTACCACCACGGTGGTGGCGCGCCGCACCCAATTCCATCATTCCGTGCTGGTCGCCCACGCCACCCCACTGGACGCACGCTACCAAGCCGTGCTGAAAAACCTGTCCGCTTATTTCGCGCAGCATGGCTTCTCCGCGGCCGACGCATCTGTCCACGCGCACGCGCTATTCGGCCGCATCTTGGATCAACAGGCTTCTTTCCTGGCGTCCCTCGACTGCTTCTGGCTGCTGGGCTGCGCCTGCTTGCTTGGAGCGCCTTTGGTTTTCTTCACGCGCAATTTCAGGTCGGCTGGCCCCGGCTCCTCACATTAAGAGCCCGACGATAAGCCCAGGGTGGGTAATGGATACGAAGCGGATCGAGAACATATCGAAAGCGCTGGCCGACAAAACACGGTTGCGGATATTCGCGGCTATCGCGGCGCAAGATAATCTCGCCAGCAGAGACCTGGCGGCCTTGCGAGGCGTTACTCCCGCCACAATCTCACACCACCTGAGGATTTTGCGGCAGGCGGAGTTGATCGAGTGCCGCAAAGAAGGGCAGTTCGTGCGCAGCCGGACGATCACTGCGACAATTGCCGAATACACGGAATCGTTAGTCATCCTCTCAAAGACTATGCGCTTGGGGCGAAACGTTGGAAGGAAATAAAGCGGCCGTTCGCGCGGAGATCGGATCGGCCTCTATTGCAGCCGATCGGAAGCCCTCAGCTTTTTCAATGCCATGGCCGCCGAATGCGATTTGCCCCACTCGCACATGGCTTCGAGCAATGGCATTAGAGATTTTCCAAGAGCAGTAGCGTCGTAGACCACTCGCGGCGGCGAGTCCGCATAGACCGTGCGTTCGACGATTCCCGTGTTCTGCAAATCGCGGAGCTGCTGGGAGAGCGTTCGTTGCGTGATTCCCCTAATTGTGCGCTTTAGTTCAGAAAATCGTTTGGCGCCCAGGAAAAGTTGCTCCAGAACGGCGGCTTTCCAGCGTCCGCCGACGATACGCGCGGTCGTTTCCACCGGGCAGAGTTCAGGACGCTTGATCATAATGCAGTTTCACATTGTATACCACGTATCCCATGCGTGCAACGTATCCCTATGTAACCTCGCTGGGCTGCCGTTCATCTATCTTAGCCACGGCGAACTTAGGGCCGGATTTCGAACCAGCACCGTAGTCTTCGGCGCCACTCGCCGCAGCCCGGAATCAAAAAACGCAGGCAAAGACTTGGGGGAAACTCATGCAACTGGATCCAACGAAGGTACGGAGCGCTAAGAACCACGCCGCAGTGACAGCGCCGCTGATGCTGGCCATCGCCCTGATGACTCTCGCCGCAGTGATTGCCGGGTGTTCTAGTTCAGCTCAACCCAAGGCTCCGGCCCCGGTGGAAGTAAGCGTAGCCGAAGTGATCTGCAAGCCGCTAGGCGACAGCGACGAATTCACCGGCCGACTGGAAGCGGTCAACGCCGTCCAGCTTCGCCCGCGCGTTTCCGGCTACCTGCAAAGCGTCCATTTCTCGGAAGGCGCGATTGTTCGCCAGGGCGACCTCTTGTTTCAAATCGATCCCCGCCCTTTCCAGGCGGAGGTCGACCGCCTGAAAGGTGACCTTTCGCAAGCAAAAGCGCAGCGCTCCCGCGCGCAAAGCGATTTTGAACGTGCCGAACGCCTTCACAACAATGATGGCATGTCAGCCGAAGAGTACGACCGGCGCGCCGCCGTCCGCAACGAAGCCGAAGCCCGCATCGCCTCCACCGAGGCGGCGCTCCGCGGCGCGGAACTGAATCTTGAATTCACCCGTGTTACTGCTCCCATTACCGGCCGAGTAGGGCGGGCGGAGATCACCGAAGGAAATTTGGTCGAAGGCGGAGCCGGACAGATTAAGCCGCTGACCACTCTGGTTTCTCTCGATCCGATCTACGTCTATTTCGATGTGGACGAACAGACCTACCTCAAGTATGCGCGGCTCACGCAAACTCACGGGACAGCCTCACACGATCTGCGCAGCGCGGCACTCCTGGGACTGGCGGACGAAGACGGATTTCCCCATGTCGGCCAGGTCAGCTTTGTGGACAACCAGGTTAGCTCCTCAACAGGAACGATTCGCTTGCGGGCTACTTTTACCAACAAAAATCTGGCTCTAACGCCAGGGCTTTTCGCAAGGATTCGCCTGCAAGGCGGCAGCGCGCAGAATGGCTGCCTGGCCAAAGACGAAGCCGTCGTTACAGACTTGAATCAAAAGTATGTCTTTGTGCTGGGCAAAAACAACACGCTCGCCTATCGCCCCGTGAAACTTGGCCCGATGGCCGAGGGATTGCGTGTCGTTCGCGAAGGCTTGCACGAGGGCGACGTCATCGTCGTGAACGGCCTCCTGCGCGTTCGTCCCGGCGCTACGGTCACGCCAAGAAAGGTTCCCATGGCGAGCCAGCCTCACTCTTCGAACGAGGCATCCGGCCAATCCGCCCTTGTGGGCCGTGAAGAGAAGTCGCCCGAGCCGAAAGCACAGGAATAATCCAGGATCGCTATGAATATCTCTAGTTTCTTCATCAAGCGCCCGATCTTCGCCGCGGTAATCTCCATCATCATTTTTGTGATCGGAGCGCTTGCCTATTTTCGGCTTCCCCTCAGCGAGTATCCACAAGTCGTCCCACCCACCGTCGTCGTGCGCACGACCTACCCCGGCGCAAATCCCACTGTCATTGCGGACACCGTCGCCGCGCCGCTCGAACAACAGATCAATGGCGTTGAAGGCATGCTCTACATGTTTTCGCAAGCCACCGCCGACGGCGTGATGACTTTGACCATCACCTTCGGACTGGGAACCGACCTCGACAAAGCCCAGGTGCAAGTGCAGAACCGCGTTTCACAGGCTCTGCCCCGTTTGCCGCCGGAAGTCCAGCGCCTCGGTGTAACCACGGAAAAAACCTCCCCGGATTTGCTGATGGTTGTGCACCTCGTGTCCCCGGACAACCGTTATGACATGTTGTATCTGGCGAATCTTGCCATTCTCCAGGTGAAGGACGAGTTAGGTCGGCTCCCCGGCGTCGGCAATGTTCAGGTCTTCGGCGCTGGCGATTTCAGCATGCGCGTATGGCTCAACCCAAACAAATTGGCCTCGCACAACTTGACGGCCTCCGACGTAGTCCAGGCAATTCGCGAGCAGAACGTGCAGGTCGCGGCAGGCGTCCTTGGCGCTCCGCCGACGAACACAGGAAGCACTGCTTTTCAATTGCTTGTAAACACCCAGGGGCGTCTCACCACCGAGGAAGAATTTGGCAACATCATTGTGCGTGCCGCTAAGGACGGGCAGATTACACGCATCCGCGACCTCGGCCGTGTGGAACTCGGCTCCAGCACTTACGCGCTCCGAAGTCTCTTGGACAACAAACCTGCCGCGGCTCTGCCCATTTCACAGCGGCCTGGTTCGAACGCACTCGAAACCTCTCAGCAGGTGCGCGACACCATGGCACGCCTCAAGAAATCGTTCCCCGAGGGCGTGGATTACAAAATCGTCTACGACCCGACCGTTTTCGTGCGCGAATCGATTCAAGCGGTAGGCCACACGTTTATCGAAGCGCTAATCCTGGTCGTCCTGGTCGTACTCGTCTTCCTCCAGACTTGGAGAGCGTCCATCATTCCCCTGCTGGCGCTTCCCGTTTCGCTGGTCGGTACATTTTCGATCATGCTGGCGCTCGGTTTTTCGCTCAATACCTTGTCCCTGTTTGGTCTGGTTCTGGCGATTGGCATCGTGGTGGACGATGCCATCGTCGTTGTCGAAAACGTCGAACGCAATATCGCCTTGGGACATGAACCGCAGGAAGCTACGCGTCGCGCGATGGCGGAAGTCAGCGGACCGATCGTGGCCATTGCCTTGGTGCTATGCGCCGTTTTCGTTCCCACGGCGTTCATCGTGGGGCTCTCGGGCGAGTTCTACAAGCAGTTCGCCCTTACCATTGCCATCTCCACCGTGATTTCAGCGTTCAACTCGCTCACCCTGAGTCCGGCGCTCGCCGCGCTTCTGCTCAAGTCCCACGATGCCAAAAAGGATGGCTTCACCCGCGCCATCGATTTCGTGTTTGGGTGGTTCTTCAAGCTATTCAACCGCCTCTTTGGCCGTGCTTCGGGCGGATATGGAAAGCTTGTAACCCACACACTGCGTTCGACTGCGATTGCCGTCGCCATCTACGCGGGCTTGATCGCGCTGACTATTCTCGGCTTCTCGCGTGTGCCCACCGGATTTGTTCCCACCCAGGACAAGGGATATCTCGTGTGTCTTGCGCAGTTGCCGAATGGCGCCACACTCGATCGCACCGAAGATGTAATTCGCAGGATGTCCGACATCGCGTTGAAACATCCGGGGGTTCAGAGCGCCGTTGCATTTCCCGGCCTCTCGATCAACGGCTTCACTAACAGCCCCAATTCCGGAATTGTCTTCACTACCTTGAAGCCTTCGGACGAGCGAAGGTCTCCCGAGCTTTCCGCGAACGCCATCGCCGCGAATCTGAACAAACAATTTGGGTCCATCCAGGAAGCCTTTATCGCCGTGTTCCCTCCGCCTCCCGTTCAAGGAATAGGTACCGTGGCCGGGTTCAAACTCTACATTGAAGATCGTTCGAGCGCCGGTTTGCAGTCACTGTACAACGAGACTACTTCCACCCTGCAGAAAGGCAACCACACACCCGAGCTGACCGGCGTGTTTTCCAGCTTCGATATCAACGTGCCGCAAATCGATTCTCATGTCGACCGCGAGAAGGCCAAGACCTACGGCATTCCCCTCAGCGATGTGTTTGACACCTTGCAGGTTTACCTGGGCTCGCTTTATGTCAACGACTTCAACCGCTTTGGCAGAACCTACCAGGTAAATGTGCAGGCGGAGTCGCCCTACCGCCTACAGCCGGAAGATATCCGTCTCCTCAGGACCAGAAACTCGGCCGGGGAGATGATCCCGCTGGGCTCAGTGGTCACCGTCAAGCCGACTTACGGACCCGACCGCGTCATGCGTTACAACGGATTCCCCGCCGCCGAAATCAATGGCGCGGCCGCACCGGGATTCAGCACCGGCCAATCCGAGAGTGCCATCGCCAAGGTGCTTAACGAACAATTGCCAAACGGAATGAAATACGAGTGGACCGAGCTCACCTACCAGAAGATTCTCGCGGGCAATACCATGGTTTACATTTTCCCGCTTTCCGTTTTCCTCGTGTACCTCGTGCTCGCCGCTCAGTACGAAAGTTGGTCCCTGCCCCTCGTAATCATCCTGATTGTTCCCATGACGCTGTTTTCCGCCATCGCCGGTGTCTGGCTGCTCAACGGCGACAATAACGTCTTCACCCAGATCAGTTTGATTGTGCTCGTCGGCCTAGCCTGCAAGAACGCCATCCTCATCGTCGAATTCGCCAGGGAAAAGCAGCTTCAGGACGGCATGAACCGGGTCGACGCCGTTCTGGAAGCGTGCCGCTTGCGTTTGCGGCCGATTCTAATGACTTCTCTTGCCTTCACGATGGGCGTCATTCCTCTGGCCCTTTCTACAGGAGCCGGCTCCGAAATGCGCCGTGCCATTGGCGTTGCCGTATTTTTCGGCATGCTTGGCGTCACCGCCTTTGGCTTGGTGCTGACTCCCGTCTTCTACGTCCTGATTCAGAGACTGGTCGAAGGGCGTGAGAGAAAGAAACTGCTCGCGAACTCGGACTTGTCGCCCGCAACTTCGGTGGAGGCATAAACCTTTGCTGACACGCTCTCAAAAAAACCTTCCGTTGCTCGTCATGGTGCTGATGACAAGCGGATGCGCCGTTGGTCCGCACTACAAATCCCCGCAACCCGCGGCGGTCAAATACCACGCGGCAGACACGAAGCTGGAAACGGATGCGCCGTTCGATTCGCGTTGGTGGAAGCAGTTTGAAGATCCCGTCCTCGATTCGTTGGTAGACCGGACACTAGCGTCCAACAACAGCATTCGAATCTCCCGCGCCAGGCTCGCCGAGTCGCGCGCTGTCTTCGATGAAAGAAAGCGGGACCGTTATCCTACGGTGCCCGTCACCGCCTCCTATCAATACAGCAAACAACAAATTCCCGGCTTCGGAGACCAGCGTCGTACCGTCAATACGTTTACCACCGGGTTCGATGCTTTCTGGGAAGCCGACTTGTTCGGACGCGTGAGCCACGGAGTCGCCGCCGCTCGCGCCGAGAACCAGGCCTTCGAAGCTGACCTTCACGATGTGCAGGTTAGCGTCGTTGCAGAACTCGCCCGCAACTATTTCGAGCTTCGCGGCGCGCAATGGCGCCTCGCCGTAGCCGAGCGCAGTCTCACGAACCAGCGCGAGACCCTGCGCCTCACGCAACTCCGCCGCGACGCAGGTGTAGGCGAGGAACAGGACGTCGCCAGTGCCGCTGCCCGCGTCGCCGTCATTGAGTCCACCATCCCCTCATTTGAATTTGACGTGTCCAGCGCGGAATACCGCTTGGCGGTGCTCACAGGGACGCGCCCCGGTGAACTCAACGCGGACCTGGCTCCGCGCGACTATCCGGCAATCGCCAAGGCCCTCCCCATCGGCAACCCGGGCGAACTTCTGCAGCGCCGGCCCGATGTCCGCGCCGCGGAACGAAGGCTGGCCGCAGCCACCGAGCGTCAAGGAGTTGCCGCCGCGAGCCTCTTTCCTCAGGTCAGCGTTTCCGGATTCCTTGGCTTTCTCGCTGGCCGCGGCAGCCTCTTTTTCACCGGAGACTCGCGAGCATGGTCCGTATCGCCTGGCCTGTCGTGGTCCGCGTTCGATTTAGGCCGTGCCCGCGCCCGCGTCCGTGGTTCAAACGCCGCCACTGAAGAGTCTCTTGCCTTTTACGAAGAAACCGTGCTCCGCGCTCTGGAAGAAACGGAAAACGCACTCGCGAATTACCATGCGCAGCAGGCGCGCCTCATCAAATTGAACGATCAAGCTCGCGAGAGCAAGCGTGCCGCCGACATTGCCCGTCTGCGCTATCGCGAAGGAGTCGTTGATTTTCTCTCATTGCTCGATGCCGAGCGGACCCAGTTGCAAGCCGAAGACGCCGTCGCCGAAAGCGAGAAGGATGTCTACGTCGCGGTAATCGCCCTTTATAAAGCTCTGGGAGGAGTGCCCAGCTAACCGCGATTTTAGCCGTTGCGGGAACGTAACGAAAATCGGGGAAATCTGGACAAATTGGATGCGCATTCTTCTGTAGCTCGTGAGTTACCCCGCACAGGCATCCAATTCACATTCCCGAAATACCCCCGTAACATGCCCTGCTCGACACTTTGGGTATGTCCAAAACCGCTGTGCTGGTGCACGAATGCGGTAACCCCCTCGCCACCACGGACCTCTTCCGTGTAGGGATGGCCCAAACGCTCGAAGACGTCATCGAATGCCAGCGCCTGCGCTATCAGGTTTTTAATTGCGAGCTTGGCGAGGGACTGGACAGCTCCGCGCGGACCGGCCTCGACCGCGACCGCTTCGATTTTATCTGCGACCACCTCATGGTCCACGATGCCGCCACCGGCAGGCTCGCCGGCACCTACCGCATGCAGAGCGGCTATCGCGCCAAGGGCAACCTCGGCTATTACGGCGAGGAATTCTTCAATTTCAGCCCGTTCGATAATCTGCGCGCCGAAGTTCTCGAGCTTGGCCGGGCCTGCGTCCACGAGGACTACCGCAACACCAACGTCCTGCACATGCTGTGGCGAGGAATCGCGCGATATGCAGAAAGCTGCGGCGCGCGTTACCTGATTGGCTGCAGTTCCCTCGCCTCGCAAGACGAAGATCAGGGCATGGCGCTCTATGAGTCGTTGAAGGAAAAATATCTCGTCGAGCCTTCGCTGCGTACCCATCCAGTGGAAGGCCGCCGCTGCAAGTCGAGCGGTTCGGGCATCGCTCCTCCGCGCCCGCCGCGACTCTTCCGCGCCTACCTGGAAATTTCCGCGCGCGTTTGCGGCCCGCCCGCCATCGACAGCGAATTCAAGACCATCGATTTTCTGACCCTGGTGGATTTGCGAAAGCTGCCCGATCGCGTCAGAATGCGCTTCTTCTGACCGGACCGTGCCCGCACGCCTCTGGCTACAAAAGAGACAACGCCGCCTCGAGCGCACGCTGCGCGTGGTCCTGCTTGACAAGTTTTCCGCGCGCAAAATCGCGCGTCCCGCCTCCCTTGCCGCCAACTTTTTCGAGCACCTGCTTGAGAACAGCACTCATGTCTTTGCCGGCCGATGGATGCTGCGCAAACAGCAAGTGTCCGCCTTCCGCCGCAGCCAGCAGCGCCACCACTTTTTCCGATTTAGCAATCTCAGTGGCAAAAAACCCGAGATAATCCGCCGGTACGCCTTCGAAAACGCGTGGCACCACGCGAAACCCATTCTTCCCAGCCTTCGTACTTTGCAAAGCCAGCTTCGCTTCCGCCTCCGCAAGCCGCTGCTGCATCCCGCGAACATTCTTGAAATGCGCGTCGCGTTCGGCCAGCGCGCGCGACGCAGCCGAGACCACGTCTTCAGGAGCGCATCCTAATTCTTCCGCGGTCCGCCGCACCGCCTGAAAATCCTGGCGCGCGAAGCGTTCCGCCCGCCGCCCGCACACAAACTCCACGCGCCAATCCTGCCGCACCTTGGAGCATCGCCGCACCAGCACGAGTCCGATCTGCCCGGTCCGCTTGACGTGCGTCCCCCCGCACGGCTGCAAGTCCGCCGCCTCGATTTCGATGGCCCGCAGGATGCCTTCTCGCTCGACTTCCTTTCGCACCCCCAGCTTCGCAAACTCGTCCGCCGTGCCGTAGCGCACGTTCACCGGCCGGTCTTCAAATACAATCTGATTGGCGGCGCGCTCCGCCCCTTCGAGGAATTCCGCAGTCGGTTCCACGCCGCGTAAGTCAATGGTGCAGATCTCGCCCCCAAGATGAAAGGAAACCGTTGGCAATCCGAAACGTTCCTGAAACATGGCAGACAGCAGATGCTGCCCGGTGTGCTGCTGCATGTGGTCGAAGCGCCGCGGCCAGTTGACGCAGCCGTTCACCTCCGGATCGGCTGGCTTGCGATCCACCAGGTGCAGTATCTCGTCGCCTTCATCGCGCACGTCCAGCACATTGGCGTCGCCAATCTTCCCTAAATCGTGCGGCTGGCCGCCCGAAGTAGGATAGAACGCCGTTCGGTCCAGAATCAGCCCCCACACCTTGCCCGTGATTCCGGATTTCACATCGGGCGGCAGCACCTCGCAGTGCATCACTCGCGCCGTGAATTCCTTTTCAAAAGCGTCATCGTAATAAAGCCTTCTCGTACCCACGTTTTCACTCCAATGGCGCGCCCTCAAGCGCGCGCTCCCAGGCCACGGCGTATTTGTAACCAGTTCCTGTATTGAAGAGCACCACGGTTTCCTCTGGCTGGATCCAGCCGGAGGCCGCCAGCTTCCTAGCCGCGATCACCGTTGCCGCCCCCTCAGGCGAAGCGTAAATGCCTTCAAGCGAAGCCAGTTCCCGCGCCGCCTGCAAAATTTCTTCATCGCTCACCGTCAGCGCCGTCCCTTTCGTCTGCCGAAGCATGCTCAAAATCATCAAATCCCCCAGCGGCCCGGGCACGCGCAATCCGGAAGCGACCGTAGCGGCATTTTGGAAAAACTCGGCCGAATCCCGGTGCGCCTCCCACGCTCGCACAATCGGCGCGCATCCCTCCGCCTGCACCGCCACCATGCGCGGCCGCGCCGCGCCGATCCACCCCATCTCCCGCATCTCATCAAAGGCTTTGCACATCCCAATTAGACCCACGCCGCCGCCCGTGGGATACAGAATCACGTCCGGCAGCTTCCCCCCGAACTGCTCCCACAACTCGTATCCCATGGTCTTCTTGCCCTCGACACGATAAGGCTCCTTGAGCGTCGAAACGTCATACCACCCTTCGCGGTCCTTGCGCTCCGCAATGTATTTCCCGCAATCAGAAATCAAGCCATTCAGCTTGACCACCTTAGCGCCAAAAGCCTGGCACTCCATTACGTTGGCCACAGGCGTGTCCGCCGGCATCACGATCACCGCGGCGAGCCCGGCCGCCGCCGCGTAAGCCGCCAGCGCCCCGCCCGCATTCCCCGCCGTAGGCGCCGCCAATGCCTTCGCCCCAAGCTGCTTGGCCCGCGACACCGCCGTAGTCATTCCGCGCGCCTTAAACGATCCGGTAGGATTCAATCCCTCATCCTTGATGTACAGCCACCGCAAGCCTCCCCGTCCACGACGCCCCTCCCCAGACAAGATGGCCGCGCCGAGCCGCTTCGCATGCACCAGCGCCGTCATCCCTTCGCCCAGCGAAACCGCGGGATCATTCGGCAACACTTCCGCGTAGCGCCAGAGCGTGCGCGGCCGCGATTTCAAGCTCTCAAGCGTCAGCGTAGCCGCCGCCCGCCGCAGGTCATACCGCGCCAAAAGCGGCTTCCCGCACGTACATACGTGCTGCTCAACCGAAGCATCATACTTCTTCCCGCAAGCCGAACATTCCAGCTCAACCACATTCAAAGTTTTCCCCATCACCGTAAAAGTCTAGCACACCCCTATTTGCCTGCTCTTTTACGGACTCTGCCTCGAAAAACCGCCCGGGGTGGGGAGCCCCTTCGATTTCGCGGTACAATTGAGGAATGGCCGTGCGACTCATTGCGCTGGATATTGACGGCACACTGCTGGATAGCCGCTGGCACCTTCCGGAAGCCAACCGCGCAGCCATCGCCGAGGCGACGCGCCGGGGCATCGAGGTGGCGCTGGTCACCGGGCGGCGCTATGACTTTGCCATGCCGGTGGCCCGCAAGCTGGATTCTCCCTTGACCATGATCGTCAACAATGGCGCGCTCATCCGCTCGAAAGAAGGCCGAACGCACGTACGTCATCTCCTGCCAAAGCAAACGGCGGCGCAGGTCTTGCATCTTACCCGCGAGTGGCGCGAATGCGCGGCAGTCATTTTCGACCGGGAGCGCGAGAATCAATTGATGCTGGAAGTGCTGGACACGGGCGATTCCATGCGCTACGCATACTACTCGCGGAACTTGGAATTCATTGGGCTGGCCAAGCCGCTGGAAGGCTGCCTGACGGAAGATCCCATCCAGGTCATGCTTTCCGGCAAAGTCGCGCCGATGCGCGAAGCGGAAGCCCGCTTGCGCGACGCGGATTTCGCGCAAGAATTCCGCCTGGCCGTAACTTCTTACGAGACCAAGGATTTCGCGATGATTGATCTCATCAATCCAGCGTGCTCGAAAGGCTCCTCCCTTGCGGAATGGGCGGCGCTGCGTGGATTCGCGCGCGAAGAAGTGATGGCCATTGGCGACAACCACAACGACCTGGAAATGCTCTCGTTCGCCGGAGTTCCCGTGGTGATGGGAAACAGCGTGCCGGCGCTAAAGATCTTCGGCTGGCATGAAACCGGCACAAACGACGAAAACGGTGTGGCTCTGGCGATCGAGCAATTTGCGCTGCGGGAGGCTGCCCCGTGCGTTTAAAGCGCGCATTTTGTGCCCCTGACCGTGCTGCGGGACGTTGCGCACTCTTGCTCCTGCTCGTAGTTCTGGCGGCGCCGGCGCTGCGAGCGGAATACTTTGTCCTGCGCAGCGGCCAGCGCCTGAAGGTGACCGGCTACCAACTCCTTGGAGACAAATACCGTCTGCAACTCAGCGGCGGATTCGTGGACATAGCTGCCGCCGATGTCGTGACCATCGAGCCGGAAGACGTTTTTACGCCTGTCCCGCCAACTGTGGCTCCGCAACCGCTCTACCGCGACCTGGTGGAAGCGGCGGCGAAACGCTACAACGTGGATGCCGATCTCATCACCAGCGTCATCGCCGTGGAATCCAACTTCGATCCAAAAGCGGTGTCGCGCAAGAACGCGCGCGGGCTGATGCAGCTCTTGCCGGAAACGGCGGCGCAACTCGGTGTTAAGAACATAGACGACCCGGCCGAAAACATCGACGCGGGAACCCACTACCTGCGCGACTTGCTGCAAAAGTACAACAACGATCTGGCGCTGGCCCTCGCCGCCTACAACGCCGGGCCAGACAAGGTCCAGCTATACGGCCGCGTGCCACCCTACGCGGAAACGATTTCCTACGTGCGCCGCGTCAAGACCGGCTACGCAACGAGCAAATCCAAAGCGGCAAAAACCTCCGCTCCTGCGCCGGCGGCCACTGCGACGGCAGCGACTTCCGCACCCCGCACAAGCCAGCCTCAATAGGAACTTCGGAGCGAGCCGTTAGGATGGAGCCTAACGAGGTAGGGTCATGCGAGGCATGGGGCGGCTCGCCTCGGAATACGGCACCTGCAAGAGCAACGCGGAAGAATCTTCCGTTGCGCTTGAAATTTCAGTTGCCGGCGGCGGATGAAGCGGCGGTGGGGGCGTAGTAGCCGTTGCGGGTGCGCGCGAGCAGCTTGCCGCGCCCGCGCGGGGGAATCACCTGCACCTGGATGGCGCGGAAAGTGCCATCGCGATTGGTGTTGGTGGGATAGTAAGCCAGAATATATTGGTTGCGAATGTCGTGCGCGACTTGCTCGCAGATGTTGTGCACGTCGTCGACATTTTCCGGAAAGAACGCCAGGCCGCCGGAGGCCGCCGCGATTTGCTCAAGGGCTTTACGCGCGTGCTTGGCTTCCTTCTTGCTTTCCTGGCTGAGCAACCCGATCGTGTAAATCACCGTGTCGGTCTTCTGCACTTCCCGAATCATTTTCTCGAGCGAATTGCGGCTGGCGTTGTCTTCGCCGTCGGTGACCACGAGAAGCACCTTCTTATCCTTGGACGCTTTCTTGAGGTGATCGAGGGAGCCGAGGATGGCGTCGCGCAGCGCGGTGCTGCCGCGCGAATCGATGCGTTCCAGGGCTTCTTTCAACTCGGGAACGCTGTTGGTGAAATCCTTGTCGAGGTCGAGATAGAAGTCGTCGTTGAAATTGACGACGAAGGCTTCGTCCTGGGGATTGCTGGCCTGCACCAGGGTGAGCGCGGCTTCGTTGACGCGCGGACGCTTGTCGCGCATGCTGCCGCTATTGTCGATCACTAGCCCCATGCTGACGGGCACGTCCTCGCGCTTGAAGACGGAAAGTTTCTGCTCGACTTTGTCTTCGAAGACACGGAAATTTTCCGGCTTGAGGCCGTCGGCGAAACGCTGGCGGTCATCGACCACGGTGGTGTGCAAGACCACCAGATTCACGGTGAAGATCAGCTTCGAGCCTTGCTTGCCAGCGTTGGCATCCTGGCCCGGCGGTGGCGGCGGAGCCGGATTGGGAACAGGAAGCTGGGCGAAAGCGGGGCCAGCGAAAAGCGCGGCGGCGCACACCAAGCACGTCAAGATAGAGAGATAGCGCATAGAAGAAAAACGACGCCGGAACAAATCAGTGGCTGGGGGCGTAATAGCCGGTCTTGGAATAGACGCTGAGCGGCGGAAGTCCCTTGGGCGCGCGCAATTTGATCTTGAGCTTGCGCCAGCGAGCGTCGTGAGCCTTGTTGCTTGGTCGATAGCCGAGGACATATTGATTTCGCAGCTCCATGCCGATTTTTGAAGCGATATCCGGTAACTCGTCCAGCTTCTCCACCGCGAATACGCGGCCACCGGTCATTTCGGTAACTTCACTAAGCAGCGACGGGCCGCTCAATTCTTCCGGTGACCGGTTACGATACCCAAGCGGGTCAAAGATGCCGATGGCATAGAGCTGGGTATCGGCTTCCCGCACCAATCGCTTGATATCGCTCTCGTTGTACCTACTATGATTATCGCCTCCATCGGATAGGATGAGCAAGGCGCGTTTGGCGTTGTGTGCACCCCTCATCTGGCTAAGGCCGAGATAGATGGCGTCGAGCAAGGCGGTGCGGCCTTTGGGGGCCGTGAGCATCATGCGGCTCTGCAAGTCTTCCACGCTGTTGGTGAAGGAGCTGGTCAATTCGGCGCGCTCGTTGAAGCTGACAAGGAAAAATTCGTCCTGCGGATTAGCGGTCTTGAAGAATTGCACGGCGGCTTCGCGCGCCTTGCCGACTTTGTTGGACATGCTGCCGCTGTAATCAAAAATGACCCCGATGGAGATGGGTACGTCTTCGGCTGAGAAGTTGACGACCTCCTGCTCGATATTATCTTCAAAGACTCGGAAATTGTCCGGCTCCAGGCCGGTGACCAGGCGGTTATAGGGATCGGTGACGGTGACGTTGACCAGCGCCAGGTCCACGTCAAAATGAATTGTTCCGCCGGGCTTGAAAGACATACCCGCGGTATTCTTGCGCACGTCGTCTTTTTGCGTTTCCTTGGGTTCCTCGCGCTTGGGTTCCTCGCGCTTGGCTTCGTCCTTGGGCCTGTTTTCGTCGGGAGTGGATTGCGCGGCGGCAGGGAGGAAGGCTACCAACATCACCAGGCAAACGACCAGCGGGAAGCGGATCGAAAAAGACAGAACGCGAAAACCATGTAAATCGCGTTTCACGGCACCCCCGTCATCCCGGCCTACCGGGATGGCCGCGCGGTTTAGACTACCAGGAATTCTACCACTCAGATTCTCGAACACAAGCGTAATTGCGTGATGTTCACAATTGAACAGTTTGACGGGACGGCCAGACTGCGGAGCGTGTGGTAGCATCTCGAAGCTGATTCTCGCTGCTTCTTTTAGACCGAGTTTAGCGAACTATTATTCCCGGCAAGCGGCGAACGAGAGGAATCGAGCTTGGCCAAGGTGGTGGTGGTCATTCCCGCGAGATATGGATCGACGCGCCTGCCCGGGAAACCGCTGGTATTGCTCGCGGGGAAGTCGATGATCCAGCGCGTGTACGAGCGCGCAAAGATGGCGCAGCGAGCCGACCGTGTGATTGTGGCGACGGATGATGAACGCATTGTGAAAGCCGTGCAGGAATTTGGCGGCGAGGCCAGAATGACGCGGGGCGAGCACCGCACCGGAACCGAACGTGTCGCGGAAGTGGCCGCGCGAGAAGCGGGCGATGTATTCGTGAACGTGCAGGGAGACGAGCCGCTTCTCGACCCGGAAGCGATCGATGTGGCGGTCAATTCCCTGCTCGAAGAACCGCCGGCTTCGATAAGCACGGTGGCGACGCCCATCAAGGCGCCGGGGGACATCATGGACCCAAACGTGGTGAAGACGGTGCTGGACTTCGACGGGAACGCGATTTATTTCTCGCGCGCGCCGATTCCCTGGGTGCGGGATACGGCGAGCAAGATGGTGGTGCGGCATCTGAAACATCTCGGGCTATACGTTTTTCAGCGCGAAGCCTTGCTGGAATATCCGACGCTGCCGGTGGGCGAGTTGGAACGAATCGAGCAGCTCGAGCAATTACGGTGGATGGAAAATGGATGGAAGATCCGCGTGGCGGAAGTGGAACACGACGCGGTGAGCGTGGACGTTCCCGAGGACGTGGCGCGCGTGGAAAAACTCCTGCAAAAATAAAACTGCCCGGCGGGGGCTCCGCCGGGCGGCATGGTTTATCGATGCGCAGGCGCTACGGCTGCCTCGCGACGGATCCCAAGACTACGTGGTTGGAATCCGTCCCGATCAGCAGAATGCTGCTGTTGTTGATGAGGTAGGCGTGGAAATTAAAGGTCTGACCTCCCGCCTGCAGGGACACGGTGTTGGCCGTCGAGCCGCCCCCGGTGCCGGTTCCTGTTAACGTGAAAGTGCCAGCCACGCCGGCATCCGTGACGATTTGATTGCTGCTATTGCCGAGTTCAGTGTAATCAACGACGCCGGTGATGTTATTGGAGGTAGCGCTGGTAAGCGCGAACTGTGAGTTGAAATCCTCTTCGAATCCATTTCTTGCGTTGACGCCTGACCAGTTGGCAATGAAGTTCCCGGCCAAAGAAGCCGCGGTGAACGTGCTGCTTTGCGGGAATAGGGAGCCATCGCCGACAACGCCTGAGCTGGTGTCCTGAAGGAATCCGCCGGTCGCGGAAGTCAGATAAAAGACGTAGCTGAAAACGCTACCGCTGGCGACGTCCGTGAAGCCGAGTGTGCCGCGGCCAGTGCCCGAGGCATCGATCGTGAAGGTCACGTTCGAAATGCCGCTGGTTCCGCCAAACGTGGAAGCGGCTGCAGAAAAGTTCTCGTCCATGAACAGGTTGGTAATGGCGCCGCCGTTTACATCGAAGCGTCCTGCCCGAGCCAGGGGTCCCGTGAAGGCGTTGCTGGTTGCCGATCCGCCGATGTCGAAGACGAAGCTCCCGGCGATTCCGCTGGTCTGAGTCGGGACCGCGTTCTGCGCCGTGGCGAAACCAGAAGTCAATCCAGAGCCATCCTCTTCAAGTACAGCCAGATTGCCTCCGTCCACGACATAAAACTCGAAGGCACGTCCGTTCATGACGGCCTGCCCTCTGCCGAAGGCGCTATTGGCGGCGTCGAGAGTGATGGCAGTGGGAGAAATCGGGGTCTGCGGAGCAAGGGATCCACCATCGTTCTCGTCAAACATGCCACCGTTAATGATGTTGGTTGTGTTGGTTGTGAATTGGCCGACAAGAGACAGCCCCACACCGCCTGAATCAACGCCCGAGAAATCGAAGGCATACGCTGGGCTGAACGTCGTGGTGACGGTCTGGGCGCGGAAGGAGCCACTGCAAGTGGCGTTGCCGTCCGTTTCCACCATCAATCCTGCTGAGGGGGAACTCAATGTAATGCTAAAAGTGAGCGCCCCGGAGGAATCGTGCAGCGTAAGGGTCCCGCGTCCATTGGCGAGCACGGTGTAGGTCGATTGTGGCGCCGCATCAAACACGACCGGCGTAGAGGGGCCGGTGAAGTTGACCGTACCGCCGTCGTTTACGTCCTCGATGCCCGCAATGATGTTGCCCATGCCATCCGCGTTGAAGCTGCCAACGCGCGAAATGGAGTTCCCGTTGATGTCAGTTCCGCTCATTTGGAATGTGTACGAACCTTTGAGACTTGCCGCGGAAAAATTGCCAGCGGGCGGGGGTGGCGGTGGTCCCCCGACGCCCCCGCTGCATGCAGCAGTGAAAGCAGCAAGAGCTAAAGCTGAAAAAAGGACAAGCCGGTTCATCGCACACCTGCCGGCTGGGCTACAGCGTTCCCGGTCTTATTTGGTACGGTCGTGTTGACCAACGGCATGCCACTTTTCGACCGCAACGTAACCGATTGCGAGCCTTTTTGGAGGGTACGAACCGCGAAGATCGTTCCGTGATTGAAAGGCAGGTTTTCGCCCACAACCCGAACGCTGTCACCAACGGATAGAGAGATGTGATTTGCATCAAGGACCTTGCTATTGCCGAGATGCGCTTCCACGGTGCCGTTCGCAGTCTGGAGCAGCACGTGCGCGCCGAAAGGAGCGAACGAAGATGCCGAAGAGTATTCCACTACCATGCCTTGCAGCGCGGATTCCCGCGCCACGTCATAAGCGGGCATCCTGCCGTGCGATAGGATGACTGCGCTTTTTTCCTGTGCGCCGGCACTGGCAGAGAGGAAAAGCGCGCCGGCGAATAAAATGCCGAATGTGCTGAGTCGTAGATGTGCTTTCATTTCCCTTTCCATTTTGCGAGAGTCCCACTCGGAACCTTCTGCGTCGCGGGGACTAAACCCCGACCGGGCCGGGGCAGGCCGTAAAGCGACTCCGAAGCGCAAAGCTAAAGGCTCATTTTATTAGATGGCAAAACTCCGCGCCGTGGTTTCCGTTTGCTGCGCAAGATTTCCTAAGACGCAACATTTTGCGGAACCACAAACGCCGCCACATACAATATTCCCCACTGAGTGCAAACCCGTTCCCGGGAAAAAAGTTGCGCGTGCGCAGCTAGAAAAATTTGCGATTTTGCGGTGAAAAGAGTTCGATTTGACAGTTCCGGGAGTTGCGGCCATAATTGTATGTACGTCAATCCTGTGGAGGGCATACAAGCCCGGCAAAGCGACGCGGGCTATAAGGATGGCGCCAAAATATATATTTGTAACCGGCGGTGTGGTTTCCTCACTTGGAAAGGGCGTTGCTGCCTCCTCTATCGGTTGTCTCCTCGAAAGTCGCGGTTTCAAAGTCACCCTGCAGAAATGCGATCCGTACCTGAACGTCGATCCGGGCACGATGAGCCCGTTTCAGCACGGCGAAGTGTTTGTGACCGAAGACGGCGCGGAGACGGACCTCGACCTGGGGCACTACGAGCGGTTCACGCACGCCAAGCTTTCCCGCGACAATAATTGGACTACGGGGCGCATCTACGAAACGATCTTGACTAAGGAGCGCCGCGGGGATTATCTCGGCAAAACCGTGCAAGTGATCCCGCACGTGACCGACGAGATCAAGGCGACCATCAAGAAGGTTTCTGAAGGCGTGGACGTCGTGATCGTGGAAATTGGCGGCACCGTCGGCGACATCGAGTCGCTTCCCTTCCTCGAAGCCATCCGCCAGATGCGGCTCGAGATGGGCGCGGAGAACACGCTCTTCGTGCACGTCACGTTGGTGCCTTTCATTGCCGCGGCCGGCGAGCTGAAAACCAAGCCGACGCAGCATAGCGTGAAGGAAATGCTGAGCATCGGGATTCAGCCGGACATTTTGCTTTGCCGCAGCGATCATCACATCCCGTCGGAACTGAAGAAGAAAATCGCGCTGTTCTGCAACGTCGTGGAATCCTGCGTGATTTCGATGGAGGATGTCGACACGATTTACGCGGTGCCCGCGGAACTGAGCAAGGAAGGGCTGGATGGGCAGATCCTGCGGCTGCTGAAACTGGAATCAAGACCTTCGGATATGAAACCGTGGATTGACCTAGTGCACCGGATGCATCATCCGGCGGGCGAAGCCAGAATCGCGGTGGTCGGCAAATACGTGCAGCTCGAAGACGCGTACAAGAGTTTGCGGGAAGCTTTGCTGCACGGCGGGCTGGCGCACAATCACAAAACGGTTCTCGAATGGATTGAAGCCGAAGAGATTGATTCGCCGGCGAGGGCGGCGGCGCGCTTGCACGGCTACGATGGAATCCTTGTTCCCGGAGGCTTTGGCAAGCGCGGCATTCAGGGAATGATTCACACGATTCAATACGCGCGCGAACACAAGGTGCCGTTCTTTGGAATTTGCCTGGGAATGCAATGCGCGACGATCGAATACGCGCGCGACGTAGCCGGAATGAAGCAGGCGGACAGCACGGAATTTGACCCGCAATCGCCGCACCGGGTCATTTATAAATTGCGCGAATTGCTGGGCGTGGATGAAATGGGCGGGACCATGAGATTGGGCGCGTGGCCCTGCAAGCTGGAGCCAGGGTCCTTCGCGCACAAGGCTTACGGCAAGTTGGAGATCAGCGAGCGCCACCGCCACCGGTATGAATTCAACCGCGATTACGAAAAAACGCTGGTCGCTGCTGGCCTGCGCATCACCGGCCGCACGCCTGACGAAAATTATGTGGAAATCGTCGAGGCGCCGGACCATCCGTGGTTCCTCGGCTGCCAGTTCCACCCGGAATTCAAATCCAAGCCGCTGGAGCCACACCCGCTGTTTGCAGCGTTCATTGGCGCGGCGCTGGAAAACAAGAAACAGAAGCTCCGCCCCGCCGCTTCGGTGAGCGAACCGCAGCACGCACCGGCCCTCCGTGCGGCTCCACGCGCGTCAGCATAATTCATCTTTTTATTTTGCTGTTTCCGGCACGGTCAAGTCTTCCGCCGCCACGATTTGCCATTTGCCATTTCGGCGTACCCAGGTGTCGGTCCAGACATATCGCCCGCGCAGCGGCTTTTCCGTCCGGCGGACCCACGATTCGCTTCCCTGTGCGACCGCCGTGTCCCCATAAAACCGCACTTTCACTTCATTGACATGATTGGAGATGAATTCTTTAGGTGACTCGCGCGTGTCGGCGATTTCTTTGGCTTTGTCGTAGAAGCCGCCATCTGGGTCGACGCCCAAGAAATCGTCCGCGACAATCCGTTCGACCAAGGCGGTGTCCCCGTTAGCAGAGGACTCAGCCCAGAGCCGCTCGCTTTCCTTAATATACCGCTCCGCTCCTGCCGTGCCGCTCTCCTGGGCCCGAGCTGCGTACATGATGACAAGCAAGCCGCCTGCTGCAAGAATTGCTACTCCGATTTTCATGCATCCCTCCAAAATTGCGGTGCGACCGTAAATTGAGGATGCCATCTTCAGTGTGTTTTCTCGCTTCGTCCAGCGAATTTTCTTTGCGACCGGGCCTATGGGTGAATCGCGATACTCAGTGGCCAGGGTAGTTTGATTTTTCCTGCAGGCGCAGATTGATTTCGCAGTGGCAGACGCCGTCACTGCTGCGCGAAAGCGGTCTGATGGTTGCAAATTTCCCGCGGGCCTGAGACTCGTTTTTCATCGATTCCGTCAAATACGAATCGCCCTCGAAACGCAACTCCTCGGTCCATTGCACCGGATAACCCGCTCCCCACAAATTGAAATGCACGTGCGCCGGGATGTGCATTCCCGGGTATCGTCCCGGCCGAATGGTGTGCAATTCGAAGCGTCCCTCGGCGTCCGTCTTCATATAGCCCTTCAGGCGCGGATGGCCGACTTTGCCGTCCGGCGAATAGTAGCCATCCTTATCGGTGTTGTAGGCATACACTATGACTCCCGCGACGGTGTGCTGGCCGTCCGGAGCGAACACCCGGCCTTCAACAACGAGCGGCTCGCCCGGCTCGGATCCCGCTACGATCGTGGCCGTCCACTTGGCGTCCGGCGGCTCCGGAGGCGGCGGATTCTGCCCCTCCGCAAGTGCTGGCATTAGAAAATAACTCGTAGCCCCTGCTAGTCCCCATCCCGCCAAGGTTTGCAGAAATTCGCGGCGGCGACAGTCTTGTAGTTTCATCGCTTTGCTCCTTTCCTCGGAGAGACGTATCGCCGACCCCGACTGTTAACAAGCGGTTGACGGGGCGAGGTTACTAAAGCGGCGGCAGCAGTTCGCGTTTTGGCAACGCCTCCGGCCTCTGTGCTATCTTCAAAGTTCGTCATGACGGCAGGCAAAGAAATCAGTCTGGGCTCCTTGCGCCTCGGTGGCGGCAATCCCCTGTTTCTGATCGCGGGGCCGTGCGTGATTGAAAGCCAAATTCACGCGCTGGTGATGGCGGAGAAGATTGCCAAGATCGCGGCCGAGGCGGGCGTCCCATACATTTTCAAAGCTTCCTACGATAAGGCCAACCGCTCGTCGCTGAAGGCTTTCCGCGGCCCGGGTTTGAAGGAAGGCTTGCGGATTCTCGCGAAGATCAAGTCGGAACTGAAACTGCCGATCCTCACCGACATTCACGATGCTTCTCAGGCCGAGCCGGCGGCGGAAGTTTGCGACGTGCTGCAGATTCCGGCGTTTCTGGCGCGGCAAACCGATCTGCTGATCGCCGCGGGGAAGACTGGGCGGATCATCAATATTAAGAAAGCGCAGTTTCTTTCGCCGTGGGACATGGGCAATGTCGCGGAAAAAGTGGCGAGCACCGGGAATACAAAAATTATCTTGACGGAACGCGGGGCTTCGTTTGGTTACCAGAATCTGGTGGTGGATATGCGCTCGTTCCCGATTTTGCAGCGCACGGGTTACCCAGTGGTTTTCGATGTGACTCATTCCGTGCAGCTTCCCGGCGGGCAAGGCCATTCGAGCGGTGGGCAGCCGCAATTTATTGAGCCCTTGGCGCGCGCGGGGGTGGCCGCGGGCGTGGACGGAGTTTTTCTCGAGACGCACGACAATCCCGCCAAAGCGCTCTCCGATGGACCCAATGCGTTGCCGCTGCCGGAACTTCTCGGACTGCTGATGAAATTAAAGGGGCTCAACTCGGTCGTGCGCCGGTGGAGTGAAAAACCATGAGCGGCGCGGCGCTGGCTGGAATCTTGCTGGTAGGGGCGCAGCATGCTGCGCCCCTACCACCGAGGCGTTCCCCGTCGAGGCCTCCTGAAATCGTTCGAGGACGGAAATGAGCCTGGAGACGGCACGGCGCGTGCTCAAGATTGAGGCGCAGGCGATCCAGGACGTCCTGGCGCGGCTGGATGCCAGCTTCGAAAAAGCTGCGGAGTTGCTTTTTGCGTGCAAGGGACGCGTGGTGGTCGGCGGCATGGGCAAATCAGGGCTGATCGGGCGAAAGATTTCCGCCACGTTTTCCAGTACGGGAACACCGTCGTTTTTTTTGCATCCGGCGGAGGCGCTGCACGGCGACCTCGGGATGCTTGCGCGGGGCGACGCCATGCTGGCGGTTTCCTACGGCGGGGAAACGGAAGAGATTATTCGCCTGCTGGAGGCGCTCAAGCGGCTGGAGATGCCGCTGGTGACGCTCACGGGAAAAGTGCAATCGACGCTGGCGGAAGCGAGCGATGTCGTTCTCGATGTCAGCGTGAAAGAAGAGGCTTGTTCGCTGAATCTCGCGCCCACGGCAAGCACCACGGTGGCCATGGCCGTCGGTGACGCCCTCGCGATCTCGTTGTTGGAGCGGCGAGATTTTCGGCCCGATGATTTTGCGGCCTTGCATCCGGCGGGGCGTTTGGGGAAGAAACTGCTTCGCGTCGAACACCTGATGCACGCGGGAGAGGCGCTGCCGCGCGTTTCCACCGGGACGCCGATGCCAGATGTTTTTCACGAGATGAGCAAGAAGGGCCTGGGAATGACGACCGTGCTGGAGGCCGACGGCAGACTGGCGGGGATATTGACGGATGGCGACCTGCGCCGCTTGATGGAAAAACATCGCGGCGCCACGCTGGAAATGACCGCCGGCCAGTGCATGACGAAGAACCCCCAAACGATTGGTCCGCACTTGCTGGCAAGCGAAGCATTGAACGTCATGGAGAGGCGAAAAATTACCTCCATCGTGGTTACGGATGAGGCGCAAGGCGTGCTAGGCGTGGTGCATTTGCACGATTTGTGGACACTGGAGCTGATGTAGGGGCGGGGCTTGCCCCGCCTGTTTGGAGCGCACGATAAGACTCTGAGAAAGAAGAAGGAGATGGCATTGGCCAAGCGAGGGAAGAAGATTCCGCGAAAACTGGCGAGACGCGCCAAACAGATTCTCGTGCTGTTGATGGACGTGGACGGCACACTTACGGACGGCAGCGTCACCTTACTGTCGCAATCCGACGGCTCCGCGCTGGAATTGAAGAATTTTGACGCCCACGACGGCCAGGGACTCACGCTCGCCGTTACCGCCGGTCTGCGCACCGGGGTCATCACCGGCCGCGCCAGCGCCGCACTTCGACGTCGATGCAAGGAATTGGACATCGAGTTTGTCTACGAAAAGCAGGGGCACAAAATCGCCGCGTACGAAGATGTGCTGCGCAAGACCGGGGCCAAGGAATCGGAAGTCGCCTTCCTCGGCGACGACCTGCCCGACCTTATGGTGATGAAGCGCGTGGGGTTGGCCGTGGCTGTCCACAACGCCACACAGGAAGTTCGCCGCGCCGCTCACTACACCACCAAAGCCGACGGCGGAAAAGGCGCCGCCCGCGAACTCGTCGAACTCATCCTCAAATCCAAAGGCATCTGGGAAGAAATGATCGACAAAGCCCGCGCTTGATGGCGGCCTTTTCCCTACCCCAATTTTCTCCTTACCAATACGCCCATCGTCTGCCGCGGTGCGCACTTCTCTCTCCGCCCTTTGCGATAGAATTGTATGGTCATGAAGCGCCGCAAACGCAAGCAAAACTCGAAAGCTGCAAATCCTTCCGGGCCTCCCATCCGTGCGGAAAAGCCCGCGAGGCCCTCGGGGATTTCCAGTGACGCAGCGAATCCTGTGAGTTCTCTCAACATTGCCATTGATGAAGAAAACCCTGCGGTTTCTCTGGATATCACCGGTGAGGCGGAACAGTTTGCGGGCTCTCCCAACATCACCGAGGCTGCGAAAGAGATTTCGACTTCCCCCAGCATTCCCAGTGAGGTGAGAAGGGTCGCGGCCTCTCCCGGCATCGCCGGTGATACCGAAAATCCTGCCGGTACTCCCGTCGCGGCCTCCGGGGCCGACCGCCGGATTCATCCCCGCTACGAGTTCACCGCCGCGGTTGAGGTGCTCGCTGCGGATACCGGCGCGCGCATCGAAACGCGTGTCCGCGACTTGAGCCAGCAAGGCTGCTATGTGGATACCAGCGACGCCCTTCCTTTAGGAACGGTCACGGACGTACGTATCAAGAAGGGCGCGCAACTGTTTGAAGCCCGCGCAAGAGTCGTCTACTCGCGAGCCACCAAGGGCATGGGGCTGGTGTTTACAGCCATTGAGCCGGAGCGGCTTCACACCCTGGGAACGTGGCTTGCCGAATCTCGGGAGACTTCCTGGCTGGCGGCAAACCGCCGAAGAAGTCAGCGAGTGCTGATGACCGTTCCAGTCCGGGTCTCCGGGCAAAGCGGCCTGGGATTGCCCTTTCAAGAAGACACTCACACGCGGGCCATCAGTGCTCACGGTGCGTTGATTCACGTGTCCACACAGGTGTACAGAGGACAGCGACTCAGTCTGTCGAACGTCCAGACAAGAGCGGCGCTGGAGTGCGTCGTCGCGCACATTGACAGGCGTCAAAGCGGTCACCCTCAAGTCGGAGTGGAGTTCATGCTGCCCAATCCCATGTTCTGGCATGTAGCTTTCCCGCCAAAAGACTGGACCCCCCGTCACCCGGATGCGAAATCCCGCAGTAAAGCGCGCTAATCGAGCTGACCTTGCAGCAAACCGAGGCCAGCGCGCACTCCGGCACTTACCTGATTCCCCTGCGTGACCTTTTTCGAGGGAGACAGTTATATAGTCAGAGCCAAAATGGCCACAAGGCGAGCGGTACGGAAGGGCGCGCGGGGACGCAAGAGCGGCCCGCCTGAGAAGGCGGCCCCTACAGAGCAAATGGCCGAGGGTGTGCGTGCGGACGAGGGGCGAGGCGCGGGCCAGCAAGGACTCGTGGAAGCGGCGCAACGGGATCCGGCGAAATTCGCGGCGCTTTATGAGCTGCATTTCGAGCGTGTGTATGCGTTCATCGCGAGCCGAATGCGGGACCGGGCCACCGCGGAGGATGTGACGTCGGAAGTGTTTCACAAAGCGCTTGCCAATCTCCGGCGTTATGAGTGGCGCGGCGTGCCTTTTGTTGCGTGGCTGCTGCGGATTGCGGCGAACGCCATCGTCGATCACGCCAAACGCGCCGCGCGGGAGTTCCCTACCTTGGAGGATCCGCGGGAGCCCGCCGCCCATCCCGGCCTGCGGGCGTCCGAGATGCGCGCCATCGAGCATCGCGCGGAATTGTTCCGGCTGGTGAGGCAGCTTCCGGAGGTTCAGAAGCAAGTGGTGTACGAACGATTTGTGGAGCAGCGGAGCATCCGGGAGATCGCGCAGCGGCTGGGCAAGACCGTGGGTGCGATCAAGCAACTGCAATTGCGCGCGGTGCAGAGTTTGCGGGCTCAGATGGAGGGTGGCCGTGGCTAAGCGCTCCCTCGCGATGCAGTTGGATGAAGTGGTGCAGGCGATGCTGGTGTCGCTGCGGCCAAGGCCGGAGGAAGCGCCGGACCGCGAACTGGCCGCGCTGACCCGCGTGGCACAAGCATTGCGCGACGTTCCGCGCCAAGAGTTTCGAGCGGCATTGAAATCCGATTTGCAAAGGAGAGCAACTATGAGCGAAGGCACAGCAGCAACGAAAACTGGGGAAGCACAAGCCAGAGCGGTCCATTACCAGCGGCTGGGATTGACGTCGATCACGCCGTACATCATCGTGCGGCCCGCGGCGCAGTTCATCGAGTTCCTCAAGAGTTCGTTCGACGCGGTCGAACGGTTGCGCATGCCGGCGCCCGACGGCTCGATCATGCACGCGGAAATGGCGATCGGCAACGGAGCGATTGAAGTAAGCGACGGGAACGAGCAGTATCCGACCGCACCGGCTGCGATTCATCTCTATGTGGATGACCCCGACGCGACCTACGCGCGTACCCTGCGAGCCGGCGCCACCTCCTTCTACGCGCCGACCGACGACCATCCTTCCGGCGACCGCTGGGGCGCCGTCAAAGACCCCTTCGGCAATCATTGGTACATCGCCAAGCCACGTGGATGGACGCCGGGTCCCGAGGGATTACGCTCCGTCCAACCGTATCTGCACCTGCGCGAGGCGCACAAGATGATTCCGTTCCTGGAGGCCGTGTTCGGTGCGGAGTCGCTGGGAGTGCACAAATCGCCGGAAGGCGCCGTGTTGCACGGCACGATGCGGATCGGAAACGCGACGCTGGAGATTGACGAGGCGCATGGGGAGTTTCAGCCCATGCCTTGCCACTTGCATGTGTACGTGCCGGACACGGATGCGGTGTACGCGCGGGCGATGGAGGCGGGGGCAACTTCGATCGAAGTGCCGCAGGACAAGCCGTATGGGGACCGGTCGGCGGGAGTGAAAGACGTGTGGGGGAATAGCTGGTTCATCGCGACGTATTTGGGAAAGTAGTCCGGGGCGAAGACGAGTGATGGCAAATCTTCAGCAACGGTGCTGAACTGCCGCTACCGAGTGCTCCACGCGCCATCGTCTCATTTGGAAGCTTTATCGGTGGATTGCAATTCGCGGGCGCGGGCGATCAGTTTCTTGAGCTTGCCTTCGATCGAGGCGTCGCCGATGTGTTCATCTTGAAGGACGCCGTCTGCGTCGATGGTGAACGTGTGGGGAATGGCGTTGACGGAAAACAACCTGGAAATGGGGCCACGGAAGGAACCGTCGCGATATTGCGGCCAGGTCATTTCGTTCTTCACGATGAACTCTTTCCACTTTCCCTCCTCGGAATCCAAACTCACGCTGAGGATTAACAGCGGCTCTCCCTGAAACTTCTTGGCGACCTTTTGGATATGCGGGAGAGCCTCGCGGCAGGGTACGCACCAGGTGGCCCAAAAATCGAGTAGGACAACTTTTCCTTGCAAATCGTCCATGGACATTCGCTGTCCGTCGAGGGTGGTAATCGAAAAGGGCGGCGCCATCCTGGCTCGCGCCAGTTCGGGACGGCTGATGTAGCGCAGAGCGCGCTGGTGGTTGGGATCTTCACCGGGCTTGGCCTTCACGTATTGCTCGAACCTGGCTTTTGCTTCGTCGTCCCGCTTCAACTGGGCAAGCACCCTGCCATCGATGAAGAGCGCGTCCGGGAAATTGGAATAAGCGGCCAGCGCTTTAGTGATCTCCTCGTGGGCCCGCGCGAAAATTTCATCTTTGTGTTTCTGCAAGCCCTCATCCATGAGCACGACCCCAAATTGATAGTGGGCCAGGGCTGTATCTTTTGTTCCCTGAGCTTCGGCCACCATCTCCTCTGCGCCGAGTTCGGCGGCCTTCCAATCGCCGAATTCCTCTCCGTACTTGATCATCTGCTTCTGGCAGCCAAGGCAATGGCCGCCGTCTTGTTTATCTGCTTTTTTGAAGTCGTCGAGAGCGAATTCCGCCTTGTGTTCGTGCAAGGACTTCTGGGCTTTCTCGTAGGTCTTGCGCGCTTTTTCATCGGTCGGGCCGTCGGTTTTTTCCTGGGCAAACGCGGTAGGCAAAACAAACATCAACGCTAGACTAAGGCGGACAAATCGCATGGAAGGCCTCCCGCTGATTTATCAACGCGGCATCAGGTCGCCGAGGAACGAGATTGTACCGCCAAAGGCTCCTTTTGGGATTTTTCCTCAGGGGACGTTGTCAAGGCTGGTCCAGTCCGTATCTGGTGAGTTCTTGTCGCAGAGCTTGTTGCCTTTCAGATTGCAAACATAGAACTGAGTTATAGGATGGACTTCCCAGACCGTGGAGCGCCAGCATTTCGCTGTCGCACCCGGGAAGCTGCAGTCATCATTCACGTTCAAGTGCACGTTGTCGATCATCAGTTGACCGACAATTTTGACCTGCTGGCCCTGCAGAGAATTCACGCGGGCAACGGTCCACTTGGAATCGCGCGTGTGGGGCGTCATTTCAGCAACGACGCTGGTCTTGTCTATGGGCCCTGGCTTGCCGAAGATAGGCTGTGGCTTGTTCTTCAGGATTTGCGCAGCCAGCGCCGGGTCAAATCCGAAGCCGATGTGGTAATCATAGCTGTCCGGAAGTTGTAGTTTGCAATTGGTGGTTTCGCCGATCGCGGGTTTCTTGCCTGAGCCTTTGCTGGTATCTTCCACGAAATAAAGATAAGCGATGACCTCAACGATGTTCCCTTCACCAAGATTGGCCAGGGCCGGAGCAGATTTGGCGTGGTTACTGGCGCCCAGTCCCTTTGGAATTTTACTCTCCAAAGATTTGAAATCGGGGTCAGCCAGCGACGCGGTGGAAGGCAAGGCGCCGGGGACTTGGTCTTTCAAAAAATTCAAGTAGGCGTCATACCTGTGGGCGGAATCGGTGCAGCCGGTCGGAAACTGCGTGTGACAGGACTGGGTAGTTAGACTGGCCGGCTTGCAACCCGTTACCGCTTTCTGTGCTGAAGCGAGTTTGGCAATATCGTGAGCACGGTCAGCATACACGTGCACGGGAATGCCGAGCAGGAGACAAATAAAGCCGAGCACCTTGGCAAGAGTCTTCATAATCCCTCCATTCGTGGCATGTGAAGCGCGGTGGGCTAGGCAAGAGACTCACCCGCTCTTTCTCCGAAGGGCCGTTGGCAATCCTATTTATCACCGAGTTTGCTAAACGTCAAAAACACGAAAAGCAGGCAGGGTCGTGGTTCGGATGCAACTTCACAACGGCCCTTAACGCGATAGTGCAGATGACGGAGCATTCGTTTCAGGACGAAAGGAGGCGCTCGCACGACGGCGGGAGAAGGGATTGTCTCAGGCGGCGGATTCGGAGCGGAAAACGCGCTGGAAGCGCGGTCCGGTGAACTGGACGCCGACGAGCTTTTCGCCCGCGGACCGCGAATCGGCGACGTGGACGACTCGGCCATGGGTGGCGAAGTCGGACTCGTTGATTCTGACGCCGGCAAAGCGGCTTCCGTTTGCGGGGGCCGCGAGCCTTTCGGGGCCGGGGCGGCGCGAGGCGTACTGCGAAAGAGGGATGTGAATTTCGAGGTCGGAGCCGATGGCGACGTCGAAACGCGTTAGGAAGGCGGCGCCGTTGCGGCAAAGATTTTCGCTGGAAGTATCTTCCTCGAAGGTTACACCGCGGGAATCGCGGCCGCGAACTTTGAGCGGCAGGCGGACGGCGATTCTACGTTCCGAGCGTTGCCTCGACACGGTGGTGCTGGGCGGGACCATGGGCTGGGTCCTCAATTCTGGTGACTCCGACCGGGCCGGAGTCAACGTCTCTGCTGACCGCGGACGCTCGGCCCTCGAAGAAACGTTCCACACTCTCGAGGATTTCCGCCGGCGTGCGCGCCGCATGTACAATGCCACGAAGCTCGCTGCCGTTTCCCACGCCATGAGTAAACCAGCAAGCGAACTGCTTCATTTTGCCTACACCATCGGGCAGGTTGGCAGCATTAATTTGTCTATAGTAGTCCATCAGTAAACGGTAGCGTACGGCGTCGCCGGGGATGTCGTAGCGGCCGGTTTGGGCGTGCTGCTGCATCTGGGAGAAAATCCACGGGTTGGTGGCGGCGGCGCGGCCGATCATCACGGCGTCGCAGCCGGTTTCGCACATCATGCGCGCGGCGTCCTCGGGTTTGTTGATGTCGCCGTTGCCGATGACGGGGATTTTTACCGCTTGCTTGACGGCGGCGATGAGGCCCCAGTCCGCGGCGCCAGCGTAGCCTTGCTCGCGCGTGCGTGGGTGGACGGCGACGGCTTCGACGCCGATGCTTTCGGCCATTTTCGCCACGTCCACGGCGACGATGGAATTTTCATCCCAACCGGCCCGCAGCTTGATGGTCAGCGGAATTTTGACGGCGCCGCGCACGGCTTTGAAAATATCTTCGAGCAGTGGCAAATCTCGGAGCAAACCAGAGCCGCCGCACTTGACGACTTTCTTGGCGGGGCAGCCGAGATTAATGTCCACGGCATCGTAGCCGAGGTCTTCGACCATCTTCGCGGCTTCGGCCATGACCGCAGGATTCGCGCCGAAAAGCTGCGCAGTGATGGGATGCTCGTCTTCCTGGAAATAGAGGTAGCGCAAAGTTTTCTTGGCGCTACGTGTGATGCCTTCGGAGCTGGTGAACTCCGTCATCAGCAGGCCGCAGCCGCCGAGCCCGCGAATGACGCGGCGGAAGAGCGTATCCGTCACGCCAGCCATGGGCGCAAGCACCGCCGCCGGGCGGATGGTCAAATCGCGAATTTGGAAGCTCGTGGGTAGCATGCGCGATATGATCTCAAAATCAGTGTAGAGCCGGAGCAGGGGACAGGCAAGACCCAATGCTCGAGCCCGTACGTTTTCGCGAGATCGTGGCAGGCTGAAAAGCGGCGGCAAGCCGCCGCACTCCAAACGGAGTGCGCGGGGCGTAGCAGATGGCGTGTGATCCTTGCTCCGTGACCCGTGGTCCAAGAGGAGCCACTTCCCTCCGTGCTCAGGCCTCTGTGTTCTCTGTGTTGAGTCTTTGTCCCTTCTTTTTCCTATGAATTGTTAGTTGACAATTGCAATTCCTACCGCAAGCTGGTCTCAAGTTGCATCGAATGCAACTCGCAGAAGGGGGAGAAGCCAGCGGACGATTTTCTCCGCCGGCTCTACCGAGAGGGCCACTTGAACGCCGCCGAACTCGCCGACCGCCTCCGCGCCCTCGATGACCTCGCGGCAGCGAGGCTCCGTCCTTCGCTGACTAACTAGAAAATAGAAATTGGAAAACAGAAATTAGAAAAGGGGTAAGAGAAAGACCCCACCCTTGCAAGAAACAAACCCGTAAGGTCCCAACCGGGTCGGGACAGGTAGGCCACCCAAAGGCGTTTTTCGGAATTAAGGCGCGGCCACCCGTCTGACGCTCACTTGGGACGCTCGCACATTCCATTCATCTGTGGGCCTGCTTGAAGTCGAAATAAGCCAGGTTCATGCTGCCGTTCGTCAATATGTGGACGGTGAGAACGTTCTTCCCTTTGCGGAGATGAATTTTGAACGGTTGCGACGCCAGATTCCAGTGGTGCCATTGACGCCAGGCCAGCGGGTCGGCGGGATCGTTTGTTGTCGTGATCTTCAGGGGCCCTGTCGCGTCCTTTCCGTTCACATCGACGGATATTGTTCCGCCACGGTTCGACGTGTAAAGAAAATCGGCCGCGTATGTTCCCGCGTGTGTCACATCTACAGTGATGTTGAACCACTCTCCGGGTTCGGTCCAGCCAACATAGAGCAGGTCTGCAGGAGGAACAACCTTGTCGAAGGGGTTGTCGTCGATCGGATCTGGCTTCCGGTTGAACTTCGTGTAGGAAGTGTCCACTCCCTCGTGGATTCGAAATTCGTTGAGGTAGGTCCCATCGGCCGGGTTCAACTCTCCGCTGCCGTGATTCTGTGGATCGCTGTCGTGATACGCGACCCCTTCGCCGCCCAGGTCATAGTAAGCACACAATACTCGTCCCGGTATTTTTTGTGGGCCGCCCTGATAGCGGCTGTCGTGATAAGGCAGGCCTTTATACTGCCTCAAGAATGATTGGGAAAACGCAATTGCCGGTAGCATCGATGCCGCTACGAAGCATAAGGAAAATGCTCTCCGGCTCATCCTGCCTCCCTGAGTACCGATAACCTATCTGCAGTTGCGCAACTCCGCCAATCAGCGGCAGCGACAGCTCAAGTATGTTCCGCACTTCAGACTTGGAAAAGTTCGATCCCGTGTGCTTTTCCGAGATTGCGCGAGTACTTCTTGTCTGTCCCATTGTTCCAATGTTCGTGTACGCCAAGACTGCGGCATCGGATGCCGTCGCGTTCAGGATCATAGAAAGTCTTCGAAGGCGGGTCGTTCGCCAAGGCAGATTCACGCAGGTAATTATCTGCATTCTTGATATCTGGAAGGTCGGGCCATTCCGAAGTGAGAAAATCGAAGCCGACCGAATCGATCGCTACGCCGTCAAGCGACATAAAAATGCTGTTCGGCCAAGCATCGTTGAATGGCGCCATCTTCCACCTGCGATGAGGCGGACCATCCACGTTGTCGTTTCCATAGAGCCCATCAATAATAAAAAGGATGGTTTTCTCGCCGAGGTCTTTATGACCCAAATAATCCGTGAACGCGGAGTAACTTGCCGAACCATCGTTGTTGTGATGGAAACCATCGTGCGCGTTCTTGCGCCAGTCGGTGTTGATACTCGTAGCGCCGAAGAGATTCTTCGCGCAAAGTGTCACTCCTGAACTCACATGCGCTCTCAACACGGCGGCATCAATTAAGTAGGTGGCTTCAACCACCGTGGTATCGAGTCCCGTGGCGTTGCGGCTTTCAACTGAGAAAGGAATCGCGTTGGGTTTGAACTCGGCCCTTAGTCGTCCGTCGTCGCC